>Ga0209480_10001002_pt1 | contig 21229 bp, 21 predicted proteins | sample JI61114C2DNA_FD_187501 | JGI IMG/M metagenome (GOLD analysis project Ga0209480, IMG submission 187501) | Wastewater effluent complex algal communities from Wisconsin, to seasonally profile nutrient transformation and Carbon sequestration -... | ecosystem: Engineered > WWTP > Effluent > Algae... | reverse complement strand
GCCAATGAAAATCAAAGCAATCCAGTGCTGCCAATCGAAGCCAGCAATTTCAGCAACCCAGGCATTCTCAACGACCTAGGCAAAAATGACAGCAGAGAATGGCTGATCACCAACGGCCTGGGCACCTACGCCGGCTCATCTCTCTCGGGCGCCAACACAAGACGCTACCACGGCCTGCTTGTCGCCTCTCTGGCTCCTCCGGTGAAGCGCACCATGCTCTTCTCTCGCCTGGACGAAATCATCGCCGTAGAAGGCCAAGAAAGCCCCTGCGAACTGGCCACCAACTACTGGCAATCCGGCCATGTTCACCCCCAGGGCTATCACTACCTTGAGGCTTTCAGCGCCTTGCCTGTTCCCACCTGGTCGTATCGAGTGCCTGGCGGTCGCCTGATCAAACAAGTCGTGATGCTACACGGCCAACAGCGTGTGCACGTAGGCTATACCTGGCTGCCCGACGACAACGAAAAAACCGCGAGCCTGGAACTTTCAGTGCTGCTTGGCTATCGCGACTTTCACAGCGAAACCAGGGGCTCGAACAACTGGCAGTTTTCGCAGAACATTGTCAGCGACAAACAGGTGAAAATCGAAGCTTTCACTGGCGCGCAACCGCTATGGCTCGAACTGGACCACGGTGCCTACTCAGCTCAACCTGAGTGGTACTGGAACTACAAATGGCCCCGAGAATTCGAGCGCGGCCTCGGCGATCGCGAAGATTGCTTCCGCTCTGGCAAAGTCAAAGCCACTCTGGCCGCCGGTGAATCTATCACCCTCACGGCCGGTTTCGAAGCGGCTAACAACAACCAAGAAAAGCTGCTCGAAGCCCTGGTGCGCCAAAGCGCTGCGGAGAAGCGAGCACTTTTGCCCAAGGCCGATTCAGCCACGCTGAAAAAGCTCATGCTGGCAGCCGATCAGTTCATTGCCCAGCGGCAGTCAACGGCCGGCAGCACCATCATCGCTGGCTACCACTGGTTTTCGGACTGGGGTCGCGATTCGATGATCAGCTTGTTTGGGCTCTGCCTCGCCACTGGTCGCACCGACGAAGGCCGCAGCATTCTCTCGACCTTCGGCCGCTACCTGAGCGAAGGGATGCTCCCCAACTACTTCCCTGACGGCGGCCAGGCGCCTGAGTACAACACCTCGGACGCCACTTTGTGGTGGGCCTGGGCTTTGCTCGGCTACTACAAAGCCACGGGCGACATTGACTTCGTCAAGGCTCAGCTGCCGCTGTTGCAAGAGGTGGTGGACTGGCACAAGAAAGGCACCAGACACGGCCTGCGACTCGACAGCGATGGCCTGATCACTGGCGGTGACGCTAGCGTGCAGCTGACCTGGATGGACGCAAAAGTTGGCAACTACGTTGTCACTCCGCGTTCAGGCAAGGCTGTTGAAATCAATGCCCTCTGGTACAACTTCTTGCTCACCTTGAAGTTCTTGCGCGACGAGGTGGCAACAAAACTCGGTGCCGCAAGCCTGCCGCCGAGCAGCGACGACTATTCGGCGCTGGCTGCTCAATGCCGGGCCGGGTTTGAAAAGTTCTGGCTCGAGCAAGCCGGTTACCTGGTAGACGTCATTCGTCAAGACGGCAGTCTTGATCTGGCCATCCGCCCCAACCAGCTGATCGCTGCCAGCCTCACCTATCCGATACTCTCGCAAGAGAGAGCGGCGAGAATGGTGTCTGTGGTGGAAAGCAAGCTGCTCACCCCCATGGGTCTGCGCACTCTTGCTCCGGATCATCCTGAATATCAGGGAGTCTACGGCACTGGCCTGGCGCAAGCTGACCAGTATCACCGCGATATCACCTATCACCAGGGTACGGTCTGGCCATGGTTGCTTGGCCCCTGGGTCAATGCCAGAGTCTATGCTCACGCTGGCGATAGCCAGAGCATGGCCTTCATTCGCAATCACCTTCAGCCAATCATTGCTCACATCGGCAATGAAGGCTGCATCGGCTCAATCAACGAAATCTTCGACGGCAACGCCCCCCATACACCCCGTGGCTGCGTTTCGCAAGCGTGGTCGGTGGCTGAGCTTTTGCGGGTTTTGAGCGAGCACCCTGAGCTGAACTAGTCCCAATTGATCTGCACAGATGTGAACGAATCTGCCCGGATCTGCCCACATCTGAATTGAGCCACCCAGTTCTGCGTTTATCAAATCGTTCAGCCTAGCTTGCATAGCTGCTCACCCATAAGGTGGCAGCTGTGTAAGTTAGGTTTTTTCAGTTTTGCTACTTCTCTGTATAGTACAAAGCGAAGTTCTAGGCTCGACTTTATAGACGATAAGGCTTTCCAGGCAAAATTAGTAATTACCATTTGAAGTTAGCAGTTAGCAATTCACGCCAACCGCACTCACCTCGCAAGTGCACTTGGCACAACAGCAATTCTGGTTAAAAACCCTCCTGGCGTCCAATAACCATTGGTGCAAAGCAAATGTCGGTGCTACGGTTCTAGTAAATCCACAACCCACGAACATGCAGGAAAAAAAGCCCCAAAGCAGCTCCAAACACCCACCAGTTTCAATTTTTCCTTGTTCCAGCAAGGAGGACAAACAATAACTCAGTTAACCGTTGACGCTAGCGCTGCTAAGTAACCTCAGCTAATTAGCTAACCCTCAACTATTTCATTGCCGATCAACAATGGGAGAGGAGTAGAAATAGATGAAAGACAAATCTCCGTGCTTGAAAGACGCAACCTCATGCAGTCGCCGCTTATCGCACATGGCCCTGCTAACCTTAACCCACGCAATTATTCTCGCTTTTACCTTAGGCATCCTTGCGCCCCTATTGCTTCCAGCTGCAAGCTTCATGCCATCGGCTCTCTGCGCACTGGTCGTAGGGGCAGCCTTCGCATTCAGCTTTAGCTCCACCGATCACTTACTTTCTTCTCTACTTGAGAAACCTGTGCTCTGTGTTCTGACATTCAACGAACAAGCAGATCGAACTGGAATTATTGTCTGGGTCTTCGCCTGCTTCGCCCTGGGATACATTGGCGTTGCCGCCCTCGGCCTGGTGCTCTGCAAATCCCTCAACATCATTACGCTCAGAAGTGCCTTAGATTTTATCGCCACCACGGCGCTGTTAGTTGCAGTACAGACCCTGCTAATCATTCATAAATACGCGACCACAAATCATGATCCGGCCCATTAATTGGCGCCCGATCAGGCGTTGCTGCGGCAACGTGAACCCTCAATAACTGCTGGCACTAGTGAGCCAGCAAGAGGTATGTCATGAACTACAACTCTAATCTCAAAGAATTACATACCAACGAACCAAGTGTGAGCGAAGAACTGTTCATCAATCAGTTCAATGAAAAGGTAATCGGACAGCCTGACGCCGAGCGTATTGCCCTCATGGCTCACAGCGACATCCACAACCCATTGCGGGACAAAACTAGGCCCATCGGAATATATTTCCTCATCGGACCTTCGCGCACGGGCAAGTCGCTCACGGCTGAAGCTCTTGCCGAGCTGTTGCATGGCGACAAAAATGCCCTTATTAGAGTACAAGCCAGCGATTACATGTCGGCAGCCCAGTTGTTAGACCTGAAGGGCGCCCCACCAATGTATATCGGTTATCGCGATCCGCAAAACCCGGAAAACAAAGTGGCAGAAACCGAGAGCGATCCGACTTCACTCATTTCTGGACACAACATGAATCGGGTGCGTCTTGGCTCAAAATCGCCAGTCGACATTATCGTTATAGAAGAGTTTGAGAAGGGCTGTGATGACTTCTACAAACTCTTTATGGGCATCTTCGACAAGGGCAAGCTGATATTAGGCAACGGTGTACCCGTTGATTTTAGCAACACCATTTTCGTGCTCACGAGTAACTTGGGCATGGCAGCAATGGAAAGAATGTCCAACCAAAAACATATCGGCTTCGGCACTGGCCCCAAAGAGAGCAAGCCTGATGTTGGCGCTGTGGTTAAAAACGCCCTGCGCCATAACTACCCACCTGAGTTTCGCAACCGCTTGGACGCAGTTGTAATTTACGAAGAACTCTCAGCTGGCAGCATGGTGAAGATAGTCGAGGCCGAAATAGCCCAGGTGCAAAAGCGCATCAACTCACTGCCAGAAGAATCTGTATTCACACTACAAGCTGATGCAACCGCAAGCCAATTCTTGCTGCACGAAGCTACCAGAGATGGCGGTAGCGTAGCTGAACTGAAAAGAGTAATCAGCAGATATTTGCTTGATCCGCTGGGGCGCGAGCTAAGCAAAGGCACCATAAATGGAGGTAACAGAATCGTCGTCACTCACAATAGTGGTGCAGCAGCACTAACCTTTAGCAAACTAGAATCAGAGGCCACTGCGATGCAGCCCAAATTGAGCATGCAAGCAGCATAACGAATTTCACTCGACGCCTTTTGAAGCTGTCGAAGTAGTGGTACAACAGCTTCGTTCAAGCGGCTGGATTGTACTTTCAGAGCGCATCAATCGTGGCTATTTCAGTCACTATATAACAGTCAAAAATGGTCGTTAACTTTACTAGGCACATAAGCCAATAACAAATAAGCCCTGGGGGCGAGTACAAAAACTCGCCCATGGCCAGGAAGGAGGACCGTCATGAAACGGTCAACTTTGCATAATTCTGGCTCTAAGTTAGCCAGCTCTTCAGGGCTCAAGAAACTAGTAGAAGGAGTACACAAGTTTCAGCTTGAGCACTTTGAAGAAAACAAACTCTTGTTCGAACGGCTCTCTCATGGACAAAAGCCTCAAGTTCTAATGATTACCTGCGCCGACTCGCGCATTGACCCTAACTTAATCACCGCTAGCAAACCCGGCGACCTATTCATCATGCGTAATGTGGCCAATCTAGTGCCACAGTTTCACCCAAACGCTCAAACAGAAGCCGGTGCAGTAATCGAATATGCTGTTTCAGTACTTGGCGTTGCCGAGATAATCGTCATGGGCCACAGCGATTGCGGCGGAATGAAAGCAGTTTTGCATCCCGAAAAGCTGACCTCACTTCCGGCTGTAGCTAGCTGGTTAAATCACGCTATTGAAGGCACTCTAGCTACTGCAACTACTGAGGCTACAACAGCCAATTGCTTGAGCTGCGACGAATCTCAGCAATTGCTTGAAACAACAAATAACAACATAGTGCTGCAGCTCGCGAACCTGGCAACACATCCGTCAGTGGCAAAGGCTATGGCCAACGGCAAATTACACATTCACGGTTGGAACTACCAAATCGAGAATGGCTCTATCAGCTACTTCGATCCAGATCGAAAAAACTGGTGCCAACTTTAACTGGAGACCGTCATGAATGCAAATGACGAGTACACACTAGTCGTAATAGATATGCAGCCGCTTTTCACTGCAGACAGCAAGACCATAAGCAACGTCGTACGCGAAGTGATGTTAGCGCGACAGAGACAAAACAGAATCATTTTTCTCTGGATTCCATACTTCAGCGTCTTTCAGTCTGAAATGTTCGCCGGAACTTACCCCGCAATACTCAAAGCCGTGCAGGGCTATAACCGCGCGCACTGGAACGAAACCGCCAAACTAATCCAAGACGGCTCACGGGAGGTACTACAAACCTGCGACAGGAAAAATTTTCTAAGCAAGCGCTTTCGCCTCTGCGGTGTAAACACCGACATGTGTGTGCTCGATACAGTCAAAGGTCTGCTGGCAGCCACACCTCGTATAGAGGCAATAGAGGTAGTAAAAGATGCCTGCCGCACAAGCAATTCAAAAACCGACAACACTAAAGTCTGGCAGCTTTTCCCCACTGATCCGCGCTTGAGCATAATCGAGAGCGAAGCAAAAGTGCTGGAAATTGCCGCTGCTGCCAAACAAAAACGGAGTGCTTGATGAAAACAACAAAAGTGATTCTCTTCGACCTGTGGCGCACACTGGGTTACTCACTTGATCGCGAACCCATTTTCGCTGTGCAGAAAATTATTGGGTACAAAGTAGTAGTCATCGCTGGTCGCAATGAAGTAATTGAAGACCCTGATTTCATGCGGGTCTGCCTTACCACCAACATCAGCGATCCAGTAGCATTCCTCAATCATCTCGCCAGCACCTTTGCTTGCCCCAGGCCAAGCAAAGCAGCACACCGCGCCTTTGCCAGGGTGCTGAAGCGCGAAGCAGCCGGATTCAAGTTCTACGAAGACACTCTGGCCGCTCTGCAAGCCCTGAAAGCAAACGGCTACAGGCTGGGATTGGTTTCCAATCTCTGGCCTTTTCCTGTTCATTTTCTCTTTGAGCAACTAGGCTTAGGCGCCTACTTTGAACACAAGATCTACTCGTTCGAGGTAGGCCAAGCAAAACCGCAGCCAGAGATATTCGAACGAGCGCTACAGCTTTTTGCGGTAGCACCAGAGCAAGTGATGATGGTGGGCGATAACCACATAAACGATGTCAGGGCAGCACTTTCTGCGGGCATGCAAGCCGCCCTAATTTTGCGCCCAGGTGTGGCTAACATTGCTACACCGGGCGCCAACGTGATCAACTCTCTGTCAGACTTGTGCAAACAAGCCAGAATTGCTGCCTAATTTGGTGTTAACGATAGAAGCCCTGAACCTAGGGCCTATCGTTTCCCTCTACTTTACTGCACTTTATAGTTGAACCTAAATTGGCCTGGCGTTAACCGCGGAACATGAAAGTGTTGCTAGAAGACATATAAAAATTCAATCAGCGGGTAATTGGCGCAAACATTGTCTCGTTGTATGAATCTACATCACCAGTAGGTTTAGCACTAAATCTATAATACGGAAAAGCCTTCAAAAGCCGTCGCTGCTCGCCCGGCGAATAACTAGCAAAAGGTTTAGGCAAACCGATGCTAATGATTCCGTGCTTACCCAAAGTCTCAAGAGCCTTCAAAGAAATCTTGGTTCCCTTCAAACTCAGGGTGCGCAAATTAGTTAGCTTCAGCATTAATGGCAGTGCTTTATCATCGATCTGATAGTTGGCATCAATATCAAGATTATTGATAGCATGACACTTACTTACATGTTCTAAACCGCGCAAAGACAAATTCACATTCGTCAAGCCAAGCTGCCTCAAGCAAGGAAAATTCTGCAAATAACGCAGGTAATCATTGTTCACCAACGCACCACCAAAGCGCAAACTCTCAAGTTTCTTGCATCCAATTAGATGAGGTAAACAGCTACCAGTAATGAAGCCATTGCCCGCAGCCAGATACCGCAACTCTGGCATTGCCCCCAGTTGCGATAGACCCTTATCTGTGATTTCTGACCCTTCAATATCAATGCCTTTTAGGCCAGATATTCGACGCACAAAAGGAATAGTAGGATCACTCAAAGAAGATTCTTCATCAGTCATAGCCATAAAGCGCAGCTCAATGAAGTCAAACGCATTTGCTGGTAGTTTCAAAAGGCACTGCGGATGCCTATAGAAAGCAGCACTAGGTTCAAACTTGATTAATTTGTCCGATGGTAATTTTATCAATCCTCGAGCTTCAGCCAAGAGCTTGCCCTTACACCTACCATACGACTCGAGCCCCGTCTTCAATACCACTAATCTGCCAACCGAATAATTAGGCGAAAACTCAAGCACTCGCCAACTAGCTTTGGCCCAACACAATTTCTCGGCAACACAGAGCAGCACTAACAAAAGAGCAGAGGAAGCTACAGTGTGGAAACAACTCTTTTGCATAACTACAATTATATCAGCAGCACAACCGCCATATTTTAGTTTGCAATTCACGCGAGCTCCTTGATACTGCCTCTGTAAGATTTACTAGCTGAATTTCTTACAACTTCAAGCGGCAGCCAGTAAGCCAAGCCGCACTGAAAGGCTGTCAGGCAAAGCACTTCGCGGTATTCGCAGCTGCGCGCCTGACAAAAGAACAGAAACCTAAGCGCTTGCAACAGTTAGTCGATTTCAGTGACAAGCAAATAGAGTCTGCTCTATTTGAGGTGCACCATGGATTTTTGGAACATCGCTCTATTGGAATCGCTGTTTGTCGCAACCATATCCTTGGGCCTAGGACTACTAAAACTACCGAAGCGACTAACCAGAAAGAGATTGATAAAGGGTTTTCCCTGGGGCTATTACAAGCAAAACGTGCCGAACCCAGATGGTGACTTTTACGCTGAAGAAAACACCAATTTCCTTCACAACACTGGAACGAAATTCGAAGGCGTACCCGGCTTAGGTGTACTAGGAGAGATGCAAATACATGGCTTTGGTGAAGGCTATTCTGATTGGTGAATCGCAATCAAAAGTTGGCGCGAACTCTGTTCAATTAGTACTTGCAGTTAGCGCTAAGCACGAGCTATCTAGAGCTAGCCCCTGCTCTCACTGATCAGGCGATAAGCAGTAGCAGCTAAAATCGCTGCACCAATATAGAGGGCAGACTCATCCACGTCGAAAGAAGGGCTATGGTGACTGCGGCGACTAGTGCGAATCTGACCGCCTAAAAGCATCATGCTACCGGGTGTTGCTTTCAAAAGAGCAGAGTAATCTTCGGTCCAAGTCTTGCGCTTCACCACCGAAACGCTCTTCTCGCCAACGACTTCGCAAGCCACCTGACGCATAGTCTCGGTCACCGCAGCATCAAGCTCTCCACCGCTCTCGGAATCGAGATACTCTAAATCATAGACACCACCAGCCTGCAATACAGTGGCACAGGCAGTGTCTAAACGCTTCATCTCTTCCCGTCGCGCTTCCTTACCAAAAGAATTTAGCGAGCCGCGTAAAGTAGCTGATTGACAAATAGATTGCGCACCCGGTGGGGCTGTCTCAATAGAATTTACTATTGTAGTTCCATCACTAGAGTCAACAGAGCTGCCAGCGAACAACGCTTGAAGCAGTGTTGCTATCGCTCTTATGCAATCAAATGGTACTTCGCGCGATGTCGCAGAAGGCTTAATTTCTATCTTGAAATTACTCGCAGCTACCTTCGCTGACTCAGTGATGATGCCTACCATTCCCGGCATCATGGTGGCGTCGATATGCAGAGCGATTATAGATTTCACTCCATCGAGAGCACCACCTTCAATCATACGAAAGGTACCTGTCTTGCCCTCAGCATCAACAGATTCTTCAGCAGCAGGCTGCATAATAATGCGCACCCCGCCAGCAGAAGCGCCTTGCGCAGCCAAAATTTTGGCAGCAGCTAAGGCACAAGCCATGTTCACATCATGGCCACAACTATGAGAAACACCATCATGCAATGAGCGATAGTGACTAGTGGTTGATTCATGCAGGGGCAAACCGTCCATCTCTGCACGAATAGCTACTACAGGATTGGCGCCAAAATCTGCCACAACACCAGTGGTTCCCACCTGTCTGCGCACCGAGTAACCATACTGCTCAAGGGTATTGGCCACAAAGGTCGCGGTTTTCTCTTCCTTAAAACCTAGTTCTGGAATGCTATGAAGATACCGTCGCTGCTCGACAATCTCGCCTTGAAGATCTTTGGCAAGTTGAATCCACGGAATCTCTTTCATAATCTCTCCAGCATTTCGGCACCTAAATGATACAACAGCAAAACCGCACTTCTCAATGATTCGCACCAATTGTGCTAGCTTGCCGACCATAGTTACCACTAACACAACATTGCCTAAAGCCCCATTCATAGTACTACCCGAACATCAGCAGAAGCCAGTCACAGAGCCACTTTAACCGACAGCAGCGAGTGCTTGTACCCACGCAGCCGCTTTTGCTAGTACCAATGTATACCTGTCAAGCAGCGCTGCCGATGATCAGCGAACAGAATCTTCTTGGCAGAAACATATAGGGAGGAAGGCTGATGGAATGCATCATAGTCAATTTGTTAGTTATGGCAATTGGAACATTTGCAGTAGTGCAATTCAAAGATTTGAAAGAGACAGCTGCGACATTCACCACCAATAAAGATAAATGTGACCTTGAAGAATGCAAAGTCTGCGTCGCTATTAGTGGCAGTTCAAAGTAGGCATAAGTAGTTCTAAGTTTTCAAAAGAGGTAAAAACGTGAATATATTTCTCTACTCGTCTTTAGGAACAGGTCTTCTCACCCCAATGCTCATATTAGTTGTGCTAGCGGCACTTTTGATAGCGGTGCTTGTAGTTCATGAAAAAGCTGATTCGTTTAGCGGCAGTAATCTTCATTTTGGTCAGTCAATTTTCGGTTCAAACAGCAACCTGGATAGCAATCAATTGATTAGCCAGCGAATTAGCCAAAGAATAAATGCCAATCCAGGTCAATGGGGCAGCTATGAAAAACGATTGACTGAACAACCTATGCAAGAATCAGCCTGTGGCGGATGCTGCACAATTATGTGGAAACCAAATAAAAGCGATATCGCCTAGGTCAGAACGTGACAACTAAAATGTACGAAAGAGCCAGTGAGCGAAAGTTCACTCGGCTCTTTTTTTTACTAGTAGCAAAATTGACTTCCCTCTCCGCTGCCTAACTGGCGCTAAGACTAGGTATTAGTATCGAACTGCAAGGTGAGCCTTGAATTAAAATTTGATCGCAATTGCGTGCAAAACTCTTTGGCAGCAGGCTCCGCTAATGCGAGCAAAGGCGAAGAGCCTTTACGGAAGCCACTTTTCAAGGCTCAGAGCAATAACTTAGCGAATGACGAGAGCTATGCGAACACTCTTAGCAGTGCCGTGCCCTAGGTCTTAAAAATCAACACTAGGCTGAAACTGGCTGCTACTCTGAGTTCAGCTTCTTTACAAGCCGATTTTCCCAAGCCTTTGCTTGATGAATCGGTTCTGCACAAATCAGTTTTTCCCAATGCGGAGACTCAACTATGCCCATTCTTGCAGCACAAAATAATAAAGCCCAACAAATTGAAAGAGGTGCCCAACAGCCTTACAATAGAAGCAGCAGCAACAACACTAGTAGAACGAAGCCACTCCCCCAAGACGGCCTAACCGGCCTGCGTCAACACTGGAAGACCGACATCATGTCTGGCTTCATTGTCTTTCTCATTGCACTGCCACTCAGCCTCGGCATCGCCATGGCCTCAGGGGTGCCACCGATGGCCGGAATAATCAGCGCCATCGTCGGTGGTGTGCTCGTTTCGCTGATAAGCGGCTCACACGTGACCATAAACGGCCCCGCAGCGGGTTTAATTGTAGTTGTCTTGTGCTCCGTCGATCGCTTGGGTGGAGGCTCGCTGGGCTACAAAAGTACGCTAGCAGCAATTGTAGTGTCAGGAGCAATACTGGCAGTGCTCGGTCTAAGCAAGGCAGGAGAGCTCGGTAAACTATTTCCCGCTTCGGTTATTCACGGAATGCTTGCTGCCATAGGCATTATCATCATGACCAAACAATTGCCATATATGCTGGGAGTGAGTGTAGAAGCGAAAGAACCCATGGCACTAATTATGGCTTTGCCCACTATGATTGCTCACTTAAATCCGGCCATAGCGGCGATTGCCTTTGTTAGCCTGCTGCTGCTCATTGGCCATGGCCTCAGCGAACATAAATTAGTCAAGAAAATTCCTGCACCCGTAATTGTCATAGCCGTAGCAGTAGCACTCGGCTCTGGCTTTGGCCTAGACAAGCCACATCAATATCAATTGCTTGGCGTTCAACATCATATTGAGCCCCTAAAATGTCTCATTGCCTTACCGAAAAATGTTATGGATGGCATAGTTTTGCCTGACTTCAGTCACATCAATAGCTATGCTTTCTGGCTTTCAGTTCTATCAATCACACTAATACAGGGCCTGGAAAGCCTACTGAGTTGTACAGCCGTTGATCGCTTAGATGCCCACCGTAGACAAGCGAACTTAAGCCGCGACGTCGCTGCAGTTGGCTGTGGCACGATGGTTTCAGGCATGCTCGGCGGCCTGCCCATTATCGCTGAAATCGTACGCAGCTCCGCCAACATAAGCAACGGCGCCCAAACCAGGTGGTCTAACTTCTTTCATGGCCTCTTTGTTCTGTTAGCCCTATTGTTTGCCGCCAGCATAATCAACAAAATTCCCCTATCGGCACTGGCTGCAATTCTTATTGTCACTGGCTATAAGCTAGCCGCGCCCCATGTCTTTAAAGAAATCAATGCCATCGGCATCGAACAAACCATAGTTTTCCTCACGACAATTATTGCCACACTCTCCTCTGACCTGCTTATCGGGGTAGCAATCGGCATCTGCACCAAACTGGTTTTGCATCTAGTGCGGGGGACAGCAATCGCGAATCTATTCAAGGCCAATGTGAATTCTCAAATTCAGCCCGATGGCTCTGTGCGAATCGCTGTCAAAGGTGCACTGATCTTCTCCAACTATCTCTCGCTCGAAAGACAACTCGACAGAATTCCCCAAAGCAAGCGCGTGTTGGTTGATCTTAGTGCTGCTCGACTAATCGATCACAGCGTCATGGAACACCTGCACTTCTATGCTGAAGAATATAGCCGCAGCGGCGGCTCACTGTCTGTTGTCGGCCTAAACCGACACGAGAGTGCTTCTAAACATCCGCTCTCAGCAAGGAGACTAACAACCGGAAGCTATCGCTTACTGCAAGCTGAAACGAGCAAATAGAGAGCTTAGAAAGATGTACTTGAGAAATATCACAGGTGTCAATGAGCTAATGCCTCAAAAGTTGTTACCTTAAGGTAGAAATTTTGATCTCTCAATTTTAGCCGTGAGCTGAATATCACCATCAGCTGCAGTCAGTAGTTGAATTAACAAACGAAGCTCCGAACAATCGGAGCCATCGACGAGGACACTAGTTTCCTCGTCGATGGTTTCTACCAGAATTCGATAGGCCTCAATCGCATTTATCGACGCTAATGCTTTGAAGTTAGAACCTTTCACTCCGCGAACAATCGCCGCTGCAGGTTCGCCGATTGTAATTAGAGCTTCAAAGGACTGGGTAGAAAGCCAATCTCCAAGTTTGACATGAAAGCCTTCGCTTGCTTCTCCCAATTCTTCCATAGCTCCCAGTACGACAAACTTGCGAGGCTGAGGAAAAGCGCGGTTATCCAAAAAAGCAGTTACTGTAGCTCGCACTGAGTCCGGATTCGCGGAGTAAGACTCATCAATAATGAGCGCTCCGTTCAGTCCGATTGACTTGTTGCCGCGACCACGCGAAGGATCATAGCGCCTTAGACCCTCTGCAATTTTGTGATCTGCCATCCCAAATTCACGAGCACAGGCTATGGCGCACCAGGCGTCTCTCAAGTATGCTGTGCCGTGGGAATTGAGATCAAATAATGTATCTGAACCGGAGAGCACAAACAGCGTAGAAGCTGGCTTCACTCCAACTATTTCTATCTCCCCTTCAGTAAAAGTCAAAACTCGACCACCAGCAAAAACGAGAGCTAGCCTCTCTCTCAAAAGCTTGTTGTCATCTCCAAAGATTGCAAGGCCGGATTCAACGCTTAGACTCTCCAATACTTCGCATTTCGCTGCCGCAATGTTTTCAATCGACCCCAAAGTTTCTAAATGTGCCGGGCCGATATTGGTAATGACAGCAATATCAGGAGCAATGGAGGCTGCGAGCCAGGCTATCTGCCCTCTTCCTCGCTGTGCCAATTCAACTACCAGAACTTCAGTGGTCTCTGGCATTTCCAAAAGTGTCTTGGCTAAACCTCTGGAGTCAGTTCGATTGCTCTCTGAACTATGCACTCGATGAGCCAAAGAAATGATGCTGCAGAACATATCTCGAGTTGTACTTTTACCAGATGAGCCCGTTATAGCTATAACTTTTGGATCTACTCTTCGGCGAGCAAGCTTGGCCAGTTGATAGTATGCATGCACGGTGCTAGGCACTCCGATAAGCGGAATGCCTACTCGCAAGTCAGTGTCACTAGATTGTCCAGTTTTAGCCTGCGAACTATTTACAACAAAAGGATACCGACGATTATCAACCACGATGCAGCCAATCGCTCCAGCGTCGATAGCTTCTTGAAGCTGATCATGACCGTCTGCTCGGGCTTCAGGCAGAGCTATAAACCATTGACCTCTGCTTAGTTCATCTATTTTAGAACAGATTGAGCCGCTCTCCTCAGTGATCTCCCCAGACAGCAAGCGTCCTGCCGTGGCATCAATTATGGTTTGTGCATCAAATTTGACTAACACTTTTCACTACCTATTACCCTTTAAAATTTGACTGCTTGGTTTGCCGCCATAATTCGTCTCCTATTGTTTGGGTTGACTATTTGGGTGTATTGTTCAAAATCAAATTTTGAAAACCCAAGCATAGTTGCATCCTTGATGGAGTAACTGTAGTCATAGGTTCGGCACAGGGGTGCATAGCGCTCCAAAAGTGCTTTAAGGGTAAATGCATCAGACCATCGGTCCTCTAGTAAAGCTTGCTGATGAGCAATAAGCAGCTCATCAGCTGTCAGTCGTCCATCCCTCTTAGAGCTATTAGGGTCGACCAAGTCTAAAGTCTCCCAATTAGCACTCAGAAAAGGCATGAGTGTTTCGGAAACAAACTCGTATTCAGCGCGATAGAGGTCCACTAAACTCTTTGCCATAATGAATTCTCCCGCATCCATCTAACTAAACCAATCGAAGCCACGGAGGTTTAATAGTCATATGCTATCTATAGAGTTACACTCCATGCAGCCCTTGATCAGCTAAACAAGCTCTTTGCCAATCGACTCTGAAAGGTTCACGATTTTCAACCTAGCGGCTAATGCAGAAACGGCACAGAATAAGCTTGCGAAGATTAACCCAGACTGCTGCTTACGTAAATGCTTCAACGACACTCCAATCTTTCTTGCATCGCGACTATCGGCTCTGTTGAAATTCAAAAAGTAATTGATTCTTCGCGAGCCTTGAAGTAGGCCAAGTTTCTCGTGCCTTTGACCGGTAGAAGCACCTTCTTTATCCAGCAAACCCAGAAGGCCGGCCTTCACAAAAATGCCTGCTGGCGTCATTTGTACCGTCATTTTCATTCTCAGTCCTCCTCGATAATATATGCATCAATTTGAATATCTAAATATCTTGATACTTTGATGATATACATCTCACCTTTCTCGAACCTTTCCTAGTTACTAAGATCAGAGATGAACTTGCGGTTCCCTCGAGCGGAGCTTGATCGTTAGCTTCTTGCAGAGACTAAGCACAACACTATCGCTACTTAGACATTAGTTCATTCAGGAGATAGTCTTCAGCTTCTCAATCAAAACATCGGCAGCGTTAGTGACAATAAAGACTTCCTGCACAGAGGTTGACGACTTAGCGAGAAGCTTAATACCAGTTTGAGTGGGATATTTTACCTCTAGTCGAATACCAGAGCCCGAGCCACGAACCGGCTTGATCACGCCAGGAATTATAGAGACAATTTCATCGATAGACTCGATGCTCTCAAGCAAATCTCGTAAGCCGTCGATCATGCCGTGTTCGTATTTGATCTTAGACTTGCCACTTCTGCGGTATTTCATTGCTTCCTTGAATTGTTTCCTGGCACTGTTTTCTTGCGTCGCTCTCTGACAATACTCTTTGCCACTGCACAATCACGAAATGAGAGGCGATGACAATGATACGCTCATTTGCGCAGCATAAGGCGGTAAATGAACAAACCCGAAGTACGAATCAGGGATATCCCCATTCTCTGTAGACCTAGTCGATCGTATCGTTAGCAAACTGTTCAATTTACTATCGCGTCAATCACAGACATAACAGGCACTGCCGGTCGCCAGAAGTCCGCGTCGTTAATAGCGGCGGCTGCTTTTGCCTGACAATAAAGGGAAAATCAAATGAAGGAAATCATTTACGCCAGCGCACAACCGACAGAAATGGTGCGCGTAAATAATCTAGCGCTGTTAGAGGCCTTGCTCAACATAATAGTCAACGCCACCGAGCTAATCACGCTAGCAGTCGGCAGTTTAATCATTCTCACAGTCATATACAAGAAAAACAAAATAAGAAGCATCGCGAAAAATTTCAGACTAACTTCTGATGCAGGAAAATTCAATACCAAAGATAAACTTGCTATTCTCTGTGGCGGCTGTCTGATGACTTCGGGTCCAGCACTTACTTTTTGTTGCAATTGGCTCGTTCGCTTATATGCCGACAATCTGCTGTAATAATCGAATACAAAGCAATGGGAAGAACCTGGATAATCTCACCAACATTTGATTGCCTATTTATCTGCGGCGGGCTCTTCTGGCTATTATATGGCCTACACTTATTCGCCCTGACACAGACCAATCACTCGCAACAACTAGCTCTGCTAGCCGCGGTATCTAATCTTGGCTTTCTATTTGTCAGTGAAACTCACACTATTAGCACTATTTTTGTACTAGAAAAAAAGGACAGCTCCCTTTCTGTTCGGAGCATACTCATAGCGGTGATCCTGCTCACTATAGGCATCCTATGCTTCTTCATACCCGCACTACCGGCAATACTACTAAAAGTCTATCTACTATGGGTGCCGCAACATTTTCTTGCTCAAACTAGAGGAATATTTCTGCTCTACTGCCTCAAAGCAAATGTCGCAATAACAACCACAAAGCGCTTCTGGCTGCTAACCACAACCAGACTAACTATGTTCTATTGGATGGCAGTCTTGCTCACTGACTATAAACAAGGGCCAACTGAATTTCTCATGACAAGGCTTCCTGACTGGGGCGTGCTCCCTACCTGGGTGGCTTCAGCCCTGCTGCTACTCTCTTTTTTCAGCATACTGACTTTGAGTTTAAGTTTCCTGCCCATCTCAACCAATGGCACAAAGACGAAGCTGCCACCGGCTCATGCCTGGGCCATGCTGATTACTTCCTTGCTTCTATTTCTCCTACCACGCGAACGACTAGACGACATCTGGCTCTACGCACCGGCATACTTCCATGGCAGCCAATATCTCTGTTTAGTTTATGCTCGCATCAAAGAGAGTAAACCATTCATCGCCTTTACCATGCTGCCCCTGGCCCTACTCTGTGCTGTTGCAGTTTTTGCCGGGCTGCCCATGCTAATCTCCACCTTCAGCGTGCCCTTAGTCACGGCCTTAGCAGTAGTCTTCTGTTGCATTCAATTTCAACATTTCATTACTGATGCAGAAATCTGGAAACTGAGTCGAAAGCCAGTGCGGCAAGCACTTTGCAGCACCGTCACAGAAGAGATACAGTTCTACAAACCAAGAGCGCTCGACGGCAGCAACTTCAAATGACTAAGCAGAAACTTCTCCATCTGTACCATACTGCTATTCCATTCATCTACATTTCCGCCACCGCCGTGCCCGCCATTTTTGATAGCTAAAAGTTGACACTCTACGCCGATCTTCTTGCAAGCCTCAAGAAACTCAGTCGCTTGCTCGTAAGGAACAATTTGATCTCGGGTACCATGAATGATCATAGTCGGCGCGTCACCAGCCGTCAGATAGTTAATTGGGCTGGCCTTTTCAAACGACTCAGGATTCTGCAGCTTGTTTTTGCCAATGAATTTTTCCGCACTCAGCTCAGAATCTGCCGGCAGATCTTTGCTTAGATCTGTTGGCCCAGCCAGGTTTACTACCACCTCCACCGCACTAGAAACCTTAATATCATCGCCAGAAATTGGTAGTTCTTTAGTATCTGTAGTGCCTAGCATCAATGCCAAATGCCCACCAGCCGAGCTGCCAACAGCACCGATATGCAAGGGATCTATATTCAGCTCTTGAGCATGAGTACGAAGGAAACGCACGGCTGCCTTGCAATCATCAATTTGATCTAAAAAATGATGATTTGGGGCCAGGCGGTAATCAATCGAAACTGCCACACAACCCTGCCGCGCTAAAGCATAAAGACATGGCAGCATCTCCTTTTTATCACCAGACTTCCACGCGCCACCATGTATACAAACAACAGCGGGAAAAGGCCCCTGACCTTGTTTGGGAGTAGCTATGTCCATCGTAAGGTTCTGCCAACTGCGCTGAACGTAGCTAACATTGCGCCGCAGTTCAACTGTCGCCGGTGCAGCAGGATAGCTCTGCCAAACCATGCACTGATTGTATCCGGCACGACCTAAGACCACTAGCGAAACCACTGCTAGCGAAACTAAAAGTATTTTCCACGGGAGCAGAGCAAAATCAAGAATCGATCTTCCTGGCAAAAAGATCTTTCTCAGCCACAACTGCACACTGCCCTTGAAGATATCAAAATTGTTCATGGTTTCCGAGCCTACTTAGAGTATTGCTACTCTAGGCCATCAGAGTAAAGTGTCTTTTACAGCCCAACTAAGACAAATTGCGCCTTACAAAGACAATTGTTTAGCTACCCTTACAAAAGCGAACGACTTGCTGCATATGACCTGCCAAAGCAGAGTATCCAGGCACTTTATGAAACTGAACAGTGAATGGATTATTGCTGCGAAACTTGCCTAACACACCAAACTCTGGCTCTTCAACTTCGGCTTGATAGGTGCCAAAAAGCCTATCCCACAACATTAAAATGCCACCAAAATTCTTATCTAAATAGATTTTGTTACGAGCGTGATGCACACGGTGAGCCGATGGCGTGTTGACTATTCCCTCTAACCAACCAAGTTTGCCGACCAATTTAGTGTGCAGGAAAAATTGATAAATCAAATTGGCAAAGAGAAACAGCACTACTTGATTGGCAGAAAAGCCCAGCAAAATTAAAGGTGCGAAAATCAGCGGTGCCACTAGTCGACCAAGCCAATGCAGGCGAAAACTAGTAGTGAGATTGAAGCTACGACTAGAATGGTGCACCTCATGGAAAAACCACAAAACCCTGGTTGTATGGCTGAAGCGATGCTCCCAGTAGTAAGCCAAATCTGTCAAAACCACCGCTACAACGGTGGTAGCCATAGTATTGGGCAGCTCCCAGGGGCGGACACTTTCTAGGAATTTCAAGCAATAGAAGGTATACCCGACAAAAAGCGGCTGACTAAGTCGGGCGCCAACAAAAATGCCCAGGTTGCAGAGCACATCCTTGCCTTCGTAGAGGCTTATACCCTTAGCCCTGGAAACAATCCATTCTAAAAGAATACAAGTCGCAAAAACGAAAAAGGACGGCCATAACAAAGCCTGAGCATCTTCGAACATAATTTGAGCCACCTACAACTGCCACCGACAAAATTCAGTACGGCAGGGGCATCAAAAAAGTTTCAGAAGTGACGAAGTTTGTGATTATTTTCCTTGATTGGAATTGCCGGCTTCTTTGTTAGCCTTGGCCTGCTCTTTTGCAGCTTTCTCACTGGCTCTTTCTGCCTTTTTAGCAGCCCGCCCAGCTCTAAAAGGATGACCCTTGGAGGTTTGCTCTTGGGCACGATTATTGTCAGCCTGGGCTCTAGCTTCATCGCGAGCAGCGTCAGCAGCAGCATCGGCAAAGGCAGGCAATGTACCAGCGGCAAAGCCACCAACCAAGACCAAAGCACATACGTTTAGAAATAGTTTCATCTTGAACTCCTCAGTAGGTAAATAAGTAAGTAAGTAGTAGTTATTGACTAGAAATGCAGTGAATCAAAAATTCAGCGGAGATTGAGCATTTATTTTGCCGCTGCCACAGCTTGCTTAGCAGCCTCAGCATGACGCTTTTCCATCTCTTCCGGGCTGACATCTTCAACATGGGTGGCAAGATGCCAAATATGGCCAAATGGGTCAACAATCGAGCCAGAGCGGTCACCATAGAACTGGTCTTGCACCGGCCGCTGCACGGTGGCACCTTCGGCCAGAGCTAATTTAAAAGTGGCATCAACGTCAGGCAGGTAGAACATTAATCCAACCGGAGTTCCACCCAGTGCATGAGGGCTCTTGCCTTCGCTACATTCGTCAGCCAACATAATCACCGAGTCACCAATCTGAAGCTCAGCGTGGCCAATTTTTCCGCCGGGGGCTGGCATTCTCATGTGCTCTTTGGCGTCAAAAACTTTCTTGTAAAACTCAATAGCCTTTGCTGCGTCGCGCATGGTCAAGTATGGAGTTAGAGAATGGTATCCTTCTGGCTTAAAATTCATATGCCCTCCGCTTTGAGCTCTAAAGGCGGCCGAGTATATAGGATCGCTGGGGAAGTTGCTTTAAATGCGGCAAAAGGAGTGAGGGTAATGGTTACACCATGTTTCACCAATCGTCAGTGGATTTACGCCAAACGCCCCTCCGGCCGCGTCACCGAAGAGCACTACGAACTCAAAGAAGCTGAACTGAATGAGCCCCTGGCGAGCAACGAAGTACTAGTCAAAGCTCAGTACATCAGTGTTGACCCCTACATGCGCATACAGCAGGCTGAACGGCAATCGTTTGACCCGCCGCACCCGTTAGGAATAGTGCAAAGAGGTGGCGCCGTCGGCCAAATTGTGGCCTCCAATAGCAGCTCCTTCAAAGAGGGCGATTACGTTCTTTCGTACACTGGTTGGCAACTTTACGCTAAGTGCCATGCTAGCGAACTGCGCAAGCTCGATGCTGCGGCTGCGCCTATCACCACAGCTCTTGGAGTACTGGGCATGCCAGGGCGCACAGCCTGGTTTGGGCTGATGGAAGCAGGCAGACCAAAGCCAGGAGAAACAGTGGTTGTCTCTGGCGCTGCTGGAGCCGTTGGCTCACTCGTCGCTCAATTCGCAAAAAGATCAGGTTGCAAAGTTTTCGGCATTGCTGGCGGAGCAAGTAAATGTTCTTTTTTAACAGAAAAACTTGGTCTTGACGGCGCCATAGACTATCGACAATATCAAGATGCAGAGTCGCTTTCAAAGGCTATGGCAAAAATCACCAATGGGGTAGACATCTACTTTGATAATGTTGGCGGCATGGTCACCGATGCCATTATTCCTAACATAAAATTGCGAGCGCGCGTAATCATATGTGGCCAAATCAGCCAGTATGACGGCGGTTTAGACAAGCCCAATCTCGGACCACGATTTCTGCAGCACATGCTCTTTCAACGAGCAACGATTCAAGGCATACTAGCTCGTGACTATGCCCATCGCATGGATGAAATGCTAGAAATAGTTGCGCCTTGGGTGAAAGACAAGCAAATAGTCTTTGAAGAAACAATAGTGGATGGCTTTGAAAACCTGCCACAAGCGCTGAACAGTTTGTTTGAAGGGAAGAATGTAGGCAAACTATTAGTGCGGGTTTAGCGAGTATTGAAAGGATAACTTGATGCGCCTGAAACTGCCATTTCTATTCGCAACACTTCTAATTCTCTCCACCAATGGCGACCATGACATTGGCGCAGCTAGAGCCGCAGAGCAAGCAACAGAGCCAGCAACAGGACAAGAAGCAGAGACAATTCTCACCCTTGACCAAGCGCGCGAATACATGCTGACACTAATAAATCGCGACCGCGCAGCCCATGGTTTGTCACCAGTGATACTCGATAAAATCGCCTCGCAGGCTGGTCAAATTCACACTGAAGATATGACGTTGAATTACCA
>Ga0209480_10001001_pt1 | contig 21258 bp, 13 predicted proteins | sample JI61114C2DNA_FD_187501 | JGI IMG/M metagenome (GOLD analysis project Ga0209480, IMG submission 187501) | Wastewater effluent complex algal communities from Wisconsin, to seasonally profile nutrient transformation and Carbon sequestration -... | ecosystem: Engineered > WWTP > Effluent > Algae... | reverse complement strand
CAGCAAACTGCATGTGCTGGATGTGACGGCTTCGATGGAATCGCTATTGCCGGTATTTGATCGCGGTCATGTCGCCATCATTGTCGATGGACAGAAATTCATGGGCCTGATCACCCGCATCGACTTGTTGAATTACCTGCGTCGCCGTTCGCAATGAAAATGGTAGGAGCGATGGAAGTCGCGATCTCACGAACAACATCGGAATTAAAATGAGCGACAACAAACACCATAAAATCGGCACCCGCGCTATCCATGCCGGCCAGTCACCCGACCCGTCCACCGGCGCGGTCATGACGCCGATCTACGCAACATCGACCTATGTTCAAAAAAGTCCGGGTGTGCATCAGGGCTATGAATATTCGCGTAGTCATAATCCAACGCGTTTTGCCTATGAACGTTGCGTCGCATCGCTTGAAAGCGGCACCAACGGTTATGCATTCGCTTCCGGCCTGGCGGCAACCGCCACGGTATTGGATTCGCTCGACGCCGGTAGTCACGTCGTCTGCATGGATGATGTTTACGGCGGTACCTACCGCTTGTTTGAACGCGTCCGTCGCCGCTCGGCAGATCTCGATTTTACCTTCGTCGATTTGAATGACATGGCCGCGCTTGAAGCTGCCGTAAAGCCAAACACGAAACTGATCTGGTGCGAAACGCCGACTAACCCCTTGCTGAAAATTGTCGATATCGCGCGCTTGGCCGAATTCGCCCGCAAGCGCGGTATTCGCCTTGCCGTCGACAACACTTTTTCCTCGCCGATTCTGCAGCGTCCGCTCGAACTCGGTGCGCATCTTGTGATGCATTCGGCGACCAAATATTTGAACGGCCATTCCGATATCGTCGGCGGCATGTTGGTTGTGGGCGACGACAGGGAATTGGCGGAACAGATGACCTTCCTGCAAAACGCAGTCGGGGGTGTGCAAGGTCCGTTCGATAGCTTCCTGGCATTGCGCGGCTTGAAAACCCTGCACCTGCGCATGAAAGCGCATTGTGAAAATGCCGGTGAACTCGCCGCATGGCTGGAAAAACATCCGGCTATTGAAAAGGTCCTGTATCCCGGCCTCGCCTCGCATCCGCAACATGCGCTGGCAAAAACGCAGATGGATGGGTTTGGCGGGATGATCAGCATCTTCCTGAAAGGCGGTCTGGAATCGGCGCGCCGTTTCATGGAACGTACCGAATTATTTGCCTGCGCCGAATCGCTTGGTGGCGTCGAAAGCCTGGTGAATCATCCCGCGATCATGACGCATGCGTCCATTCCAGCCGAACGCCGTGCGGCGCTGGGTGTCACCGACAATCTTGTTCGCCTCAGCGTGGGTGTGGAAGATGTTGAGGATTTGCGTGCAGAACTGCAAAGCGCATTGTCCTAACAAGGAAAGCCATGGCGCTTCACTACGCAATCGATTCTGTTGCCGTGAACGGCCGGATGCTGTTCGGCTGGGGCTGGTGCTTTTCGGATCAAGCGGCACACGCCGAAGTCCAACTGAAGCTCGAATGCGTTGACGGCACAGTCGTGTGGTTGAAGTGCCAGTCACGGATAACGCGAGTCGACGTTTTGAGTTCCTATCCCGCCAGCAGGCATTCGGTGAGCTCGGGATTTCGTTTTTCGGCTACCTTGAATTCCGATCTGGCAAATGCAAAAGCGTCTTTGTATCTGATGTTGCACGATGGCAGTTGGGAACATACTCCTGTGCCGGATTTTTTACCTGCAACCTGGAATAAATTCGCAAACAAGCCTGCAGGAAAAAACAAAAGATCCGAGTTGCATGATTTCTTCGAAGGAATTCCTTCGGAAGCATCGTCGATATCTTTACTGATTGATCATGCGATGGGCGGCGGTGCAAATATAGTCAGTGAGAGATGGTCGCGGGAGTGGCTCAATGCCGGGAATGCATTGTTGACTTTACGTTTCAATGCGAGCCGCCTTGTTTATGAATTGCAATACAGCGATATGGCGCAAAGCCGAAGCGTTCTCGTTGCCGATTTCAAAAGGCTCGTGCCCTTTATCGAAAAAATCCGCCTTGCCAGCATAGAGGTTAATAGCCTGGTTTCCTATCCCGATATTTTCGGTATGCTGAAATTCATTGTCAGGCAGAAAACGGGCAAGGGTGTGCCCCTGAAATATTACGTTCACGATTTTCACGCCCTGTGCGATTCATGGTCGCTGTTAAATCAGCATGAGATTTTTTGCGAATTGCCTGCACCTTCAATTTGCAATCAATGCATTGCAACTCGCACCGAAGTCTTCCCCGTGTTGCACGGGTCAAGGGACATCAAAGATTGGCGTTCGCAATGGCGGAGGTTTCTTGCAGCTTGCGACACCATCCAGTTTTTTTCAGAATCAAGCAGGCTGGTATTCGAGCGGGTCTACAAAGGCATACTATCTTCCGGCAAGTTTCTCGTGAACCCTCACGCGTCTCTGCGTTTTCCGGAGGAATCGGTTAGCCCGGTTTATGGCAATCCATTTGTAATCGGAGTGGTTGGAAATATCAGCATCGCAAAGGGTGCAAATATTTTGCGCGATATGGCTCGACTGATTCTGAAAGAAGAATTGCCATTCAAGATCGTGGTGATCGGCAATGTGGAAACCTATGAACCGTCCGAGGCTTACTTTGCCACCGGTTCATATCTGCGGGAGGAGCTGCCCGGTTTGTTGAAAAAACACGAAGTGGGACTCTGCTTTTTACCTTCGATCTGCCCTGAAACATTTTCGTTTGTTGTCAGCGAGGTCATGCAGCTTCAATTTCCGCTTCTTTGTTTTAATTTGGGGGCGCAGGCCGAGCGGATAGCTGGTTATGATCGCGGCTTCATCATTGACGAACCCACGGCTGAAGCTGCCCTGAAACAAGTGCAAAAGATCGTCGGGGAATGGCACGCAGATTCCAGCATTTTTGCCGGACCTGCAAAAGCGGAAAACTATCCGGCCGGAGTTATTGAAGTATGAATGGCAAATCCACTAACCGGGTTTGTGTGGTCGTGCCCGTCTATGCCGGACTCGAAGAGTCGCGGCGCTGCATCGAATCGCTGATAGCATCCCTGCAACTACAAAAGACCGACACGCGCGTAATCGTCGTTGACGATTGTTCGCCCGAGCCCGCCTTATCCCAATATTGCAGAAAAATATCGGACAGTAACCCCTCGATTTCCTTGCTGGTAAACGAAAAGAACCTCGGCTTCGTGAAATCGGTCAATCGGGGTATGCAGGAAGCTGGTTGTGACGACGTCATTTTATTGAACAGCGACACCGAAGTGGCAAACGACTGGATTGATCGTCTGGTGGCAGCCGCCTATCGGGAAGACAAGATTGCGACGGTGACACCTTTCTCGAACAACGCCACCATTTGCAGTTATCCAAGGTTTCTCGAAAGCAATCCGTTGCCGACGAATGAAACCGTAAAGTCGCTGGATACATTGTTTGCACACGTCAATGCCGACAAAACGGTAGATTTACCTACCGGACACGGCTTTTGCATCTTCATCCGGCGTGCGGCAATCGGTAGCATCGGATTGTTTGATGACAAGGCTTTTCCGCGTGGCTATGGCGAGGAAAATGATTTCTGCTGTCGAGCGCATATCGCCGGCTGGAAGAATATCCTGGCTTGCGACGTTTTTGTTTTTCACGAAGGTTCGGTCAGTTTCGGCGCTGAGCGCGAAGCGCGTGTTGCCGCAGCCATGAAGACTATCGCCAATAGATACTCCTGGTATCACGGTGCCGTGAATAGATTCATAGAAACCGATCCCGTTGCCGGATTCCGGCAGGCAGTGAGTGATTATCGGAGACTGAAGAATCCGAGGCCGTCGATCCTGATGATCAATCATGGCCTGGGTGGCGGCACACAGAAGCACGTTCATGAGCTGGCCAGAAGTGTCGAGTCGGGATTCCGTTGCTACGAGCTTGCAAGCACAAACGGAAAGCGGGCCGAAATCAGATCGCTATCGCATGATGATGGCCTGCAGGAGTTCTATGAAATCCCGCGGCAACTTGATTCACTGCTCAAGCGGCTGAAGGTGCTTGGCGTGATTCACGTGCATTTCCACCACACCATTGGATTGCCATTGGAGTTGTTTGATTTGCCGTCGTTGCTAGGTGTCGGATATGACTTTACCGCCCATGATTTTTTCACGATATGCCCGCAAATCAATCTGGTCGAAGATCGCGGCAATTATTGCGGGGAGCCGGAGCGCACGGTTTGCAATGCATGCATTAAAAAACGGCCTGCACATGGCGCCAGGGATATCGGTGAATGGCGTGCCTATTATGCCCAGCTGCTTGCGAAGGCGCGCCATGTTTATTGCCCTTCGCACGATACCGCTACGCGATTGCAACGCTATTTCTATCTTCCAAATATCGTCGTTGTACCGCACGAAACAGGTAATGATGGAATTGTATACAAGCCGGAACAGATCGAGTCCGACGGGCATTTGGTGATTTGTATCATTGGAGCGCTCAGCAAGTGGAAAGGAGCGGACCTGGTGGAAGCGGCAGCGGAACTGGTCGAAAAAAGCCGGTTGCCGATTCGTTTCGTCTTGATCGGCTTTGCCTATCGCCAGCTGAATGATTTGTCGCAACGGGTGCTGCAGATCACGGGTCCATACCAGGATGGCGATCTCGACACCCTGATCGCACAGCATAAACCACATGCCATCTGGTTCACTTCGCAATGGCCAGAAACCTATTCGTATACCTTGTCCGCCGCATTGCGAACCCAGTGCGCAATCATTGCTCCGGATTTGGGTGCGTTTTCCGAGCGCTTGCGTGACAGGCAGCTAAGCTGGGTACTGCCCTGGAATACCACGCCTGCAAGCTTCACGGATTTTTTCATGGCATTGCGCAAGTGCTTCATTGAAAACAGGGTGCAATTCGGGAATACGAGGCTTGCCGATTCCGGAAATTATCTTGAACGATATGCAGAAGCCAGACAGAAAAAGCAGGTAATTCCCGGACAAATTGCGGTTCAGGGATCAAATCTTTATTCTCCCGGCGCCGATGCTCCCGTGTACGCCATGCGAGTTAGCTCTTATATCCTCGCTAAACGGGCTTTGCGTGACAAGATAATCGCGATATACCGCAATGAAAAAATACGTCCATTACTCAAACGCATAGTGCCTATCAAGTGGGTAATCGCCGCCGATCGATGGTTGAGTTACTGATGTATATAAATTTTATAAGATAGCTTTAAACCTGCCACGCAATATTTATTCGCAAATTGGAAAACACGCATATGAAAACACGTAAGAAAACCATTGGCGCTGCGCTTATCGTAGCTTCTGCACTCATGCTCGCTGCTTGTGATGCGAATCAGCCCAATGAAACAGCTTCTCAATCCGAACAGGCATCGACTCCTTCTACTCCCCCGGTTGTCGAGCAAGCGGTTTCAAAAACAAAACCCGCATTTGCCGTTTTCACCGCTAGCACTGGAATGATCCATGTCCTTCTGAAGCCGAAATCAGGCCCTGCAGATATGGTTTATCAGAATGCCTGTCCTGCCGGTTCACAGCCTTTCGGGATAACCGACATAAACTTTGGCGGCAAGCTGTTCTGTAATGATGTAGTCAATCGTCGAGTCCATGTAATGGATCTGTCTACCCATGCGGAGCTATTTTCTTGGAATTGGCCGTCCGACATTCAAGGTACGCCAGCATGGTTCATAGGGCGCTGGCAGTTGAATAGCGATGCCGGCCTCGCTGCATACGATTCTGCCAAGGGCATCTTTCATATATTCAATTCAGCAGACAAGGGTTTTTCCCTGAGTCATTCTTTTGAATACGGCGGCACTGGTGATTCAATTTTGCCTTTGGTCGGAGATTGGGATGGCGATGGCGTGGATTCCGCCGGTGTTTACAGGTCAGCGACCAAGCAAGCCTTTCTGAAGAATGCACTTGAGGCAGGCATGGCAGATATTTCTTTTGGCCTTGATCAAAGTACTTTTGAAGCAGACGCTGCGCCGGTAACAATCAATCTCGATACGCGCTCCGTGATAGCCATGTATTCAAGCGATAAAGGCCTGGTAGTGTTTGCAACAAGTGATGCGGGCAGCATGCCGTTCCTGTTTGGTGCGCCGGCAGAAACCAAAGTGGTTGTGCCAGTTCGCTGATGCTTTTATTCGAAGGCGCAGAGACTGCATTGAAAATGGCCGCGTCGCGGCCATTTTTTTGTCGAGAGATATAAAGTTACAAGAGAAAGAGTCAGGGTTTGCTCAGGCAAATAATGCCTTCCGGTGCAAAGAACTCTTTCAAGTCGGGTGTAATACCTCTGTCAAAAACTTCAAGCATGTTCCACATGCTGTCCGGCGCGGAAATATCACCCAGGCCTGCGACATCCAGATTGCCTCGAACTGCATTGCTGAACAGATTGCCGGAATCGGTAATGGTCGGGGCAACAAACTCGAGTACCAGTCCGATTTTTTCGGCCATGTCGCGTAAATACGAAGTGTGAAACAACCATTTGTCATCAAGGTTTTTTGTGAACGGCTTAACTCGCGGCACGCCAAAACGGGCTTCATAGTCCTGGCACATTGCCTTGAAGAACAGCACGAGTTTGTGCTGCGCCCCGAGCTCCAGTTCGGTGACCTCGATCAGCTTCAGATAAATGGCGGCCATCATATGGCCACCTACTTCCAGTGGTTCGATCAGGAGTATTTTCCCGCCGGGGCGTAACCAACGGGCTGCATTTTTAAGTGCTGCTTCGGGGTCGAGCATGTGGTGCAAGATGGCGCCGCCAATAACCAGATCGAAAATATTGTCTGCAAAGAAATCCTTGTGAAGGTCAAAACAGTAAGCTTCTATTCGCCCTTCAAGCTCTGGAATATGGTCCTGTATGCCCACCAGAATCTGTAGCAATTGAGGCGAGATATCGTTGGCGAATATCGATGAGTTTGGCATGAGCTCTGCAGTCGCAAATACGGTATTGCCACTGCCCGATCCAATATCAAGAATTCGGCAGGGAGAACTACGGTCTATACCTGCCAGATCCAAAGCGCGACCTACAAGATACTTCCAGTAATCATTTTTGTAATACCTTGCATGATAGGTATCGGCGTTGGTCAGGAACTGCTCGGTAACTCCAAGAGGCCGCCAGCGTGAATCTATGTGCACGCGGTGGTTCAAACGCGTTGAAATTTTGGGTTTTAATAGAGAATGCTGGTTCAAAATGCAGAAATCCTTGCTGCGGTGGGGTTCGTCAATGCGTTTAAGGCGTCTTGATCGAGCTTGATATTCTTGCTCTGAAAGCGGCGTGTACCCTGATTAGAGCCCTGCTATGCCCATATACGTGATAATTCTACACGCGGGCATTCGTTAGCCAGGAATTAGTAATGCCAGTACCAGTAGATCAGACTGAGTCAAAAAAGTGTGATCCAATCCAAATATTCTTAGCTTTGACTGGAAAAAGCCTATAAAATCGCCGTTTTTGCGGCCCGTTCGGGCGTAATTTCAGGGGATACCATGCAATTTCTCACCAAACTGGCTGCTTACGGGCAGGCTATGTCGCGCAAGCAAATCGCCATTGTTTGCGGCCTTGTGGCCACAGCCTCCATTGGTGGCTACGTATTGGCAGACTACCTGACGGCCCCCGTCGGGGATGCATTGTCCGACCAGGTTGGTGCCATTCAGGCCGACTTCAAAGTTACCGAGTCCGGCGCCGCAACTTATAACATCAAGATTTACACCCCGCCTGGTACCGCAGGCGTTGCGCCGCAAGTGTCGCTTGTCTATTCAAGCCAAGGCGGCAACGGAGTGATGGGCAAGGGCTGGTCAATTTCCGGCACCAGCGGAATTTCACGCTGCCGCGCCAGTCGCGAAGCCGGCGATTCAAATCCAGGTGGCGTACCTGGGGATGTCGATGCTGGTCCGGTGAATTTCTCAAGTTCGGATAAATTCTGCCTCGATGGCCAACGTCTGCTTGATGTTACCGGCAAGACAGACAACCCGACATTGACCAATTCCTGCAAAGTGGTTGCGGGCGCCCTCAAAGTAATGAGCTTACGTACTGAAATTGAAAGTTTTCAGCGTGTATGTGCCTACATATTCAACGAGGCAAACGGCCCACGCTTCTTCACTGTCGAGCGTAAGGATGGATCGATCAGCTGGTATGGCGACCGCGTTACCAATAGCACCGGCGAGATTGGTGCAAGGACTGATGGCTTTTTGGAAAGCAATCGTCAATTGACCGATGGCACCTATACCAACAATTCGATGATCTCCAGTTGGTTGCAGACACGTTTTCAGGACTCCACAGGTAACTATATAGATTATCTGTATCTGAAAAACCCGACGCAAGGCGTCAGTGCAAACGTAACAGGCGAACTGGTGCTTTCCGAAATCAAATACACCGGAAAAGTAGTGTTGCCGGGTCAATCAGGTTCAGCAGTTGCGCCATATGCAAGCATCAAATTCAATTATGGCTTGGCAAGCCAGGTAACAACGGGATATCAATCCGGTTCACGCTTCACTCAAAGCCAGATCCTGAACAGCGTAACAGTCACCAATGATGGTGAAGTAGTTCGTCATTACCCGTTGACCTATGTCACATCCGCTTCCGGTAGTGGCGCAACATTGTTGTCACAAGTTAAGGAGTGCGCCGATGTCGCGGCAGTCACTTGCCTGCAGCCGACTGTGTTTAACTGGAGCGCCGCAGTAAGCAGCCTTGCTACCGAGGAAATGGGCGCCAACGACTATACCGGCGATACTTGGTATGTCAGTTACGATGGCCATTATTTCGGTCAGTTAATTGACATGAAATGGGGCGATATCGATGGCGACGGCCTGCAAGATATGGTTTCGATCTATAAAAATTCAGGCGGCTCGACAACACAGCTGTTTACACACAGGACAATACCGAAAACGTCAGGCGTAATAAATTTCGTGGGCGGTGGTTCGTGGACTCTAGGCGGTGATTACCAAGTGCCTCCTTATTACACCGAAAACGGTGCAAAAGGAGCGGGCTGGTTCTTGGTGGATTATAACGGCGATGGTTTTGACGATCTGGCGCTCTCAACGGGCACAACCACCGGCGATTGGGTGATTCGACCTTCACGTGGCGGTAGCAACGGATTCGACAGCTCCGTCAACCTTTTGGCTGGACTGGCAAGCCCGATACCGGCCAATCAAAATATGGATCTTCAGCCAAAATTGGCCGATCTGAATGGCGATGGCTTGACCGACATTATCTATTACAAAAACAGCACAATTAAAGCCCGTTTGATGGAAAAGCAGAACGGCACTTATGGCTGGTACACCGAACGCACACTCAGCTCCGATATTTGCACCGGAATCAAATCCTGCGCGTACGCATTTAACGGCTTGTTCCGCAAGAGAGGCTTTCAGCAGTTATATGACTTCAATGGCGATTCCAGATCCGATCTGATTTTATATGCGAATGTAACTGCAGCAAGAGACACCAGCCTGTTTGATTCGCAAGGCGATATTTCAACGCCCCCAAAACCCGGGGTATCGCCTTTTCCGAGTACAAAAAAAGTCAGCTTTGCCCTAACTGTCGACAGCATTACGTCCACCGAAATCAAGTTGAAACGCTACTCATGGTGGGATTCGTCCGCGGGCGGTCTCGATGATTGGATTAATTTCGCCGATATCAATGGCGATGGTGCATCTGACCTTGTTCAGAACAACAGCAATATCGTTCGTTACCAGATCAATAATGGCATGGGGTTCAGGCCCTCGAAGACCATGTCGGGCTCGATTGTGTTCAACAGCAAGTTGCAGGTGCTTGATGTAAACGGCGATGGCCGGGCAGATCTGGTGTATCCGGATAATAGTGTTTCAAGATTCAAGACTAGACTGGCCGACATAAATGGCGATTTTGGTGCGGAAAGCGAAATACCCGGTGGCAATGCCAAGACCAATTGCATCGGCTCGGCCATATCGGAATGTCTGAACAGTCATATCTATACCTTCATGGATCTGGACGGCGACGGCAATCTCGATTTTCTGCGTATGCGCATTAAACCAACCAATGGTCTAGAAGCAAACGTTGCACAGACCTTCATATCTCGCTCGGCATCGGCATCCCGCAATACCCCGCGCGACACCATCGCAGAAATTCAGGACGGCTTGGGCGCGAAAATTAAAGTTGAATATTTGCCGCTAACAAACAAAGACGTATATCGTCGTCAGAACGGTGCAAGAAACGGTTTGAACTTTGGCCGCAGTTCGCCGACGCAGGACTTTATGGCCGCCATGTATGTTGTGGCATCCGTCAGTACGAGTGCGCCAACCGCAACAAATCCAGCGGCTATGCAGTCAGTAGGTTATCGATACGCCGAAGCAAAGTTACAAGCCGGCGGGAGAGGTCTGCTCGGTTTTCGTGAAATCACGACATTCGACAGTAATTTCTTAGGCTATACCATCGCGACGACAACCAACTATTTTCAGGATTTTCCGTTCACCGGCATGCCGGAAATTATTACCAAACGTTTAATTCCAGGTGTTGCATACAATCCTAATGGATGTTTGTCGTCAGCGAATGCCTTTTGTTACAGCAATATAGGCGACACGTTTCCGGCGCTTGGCGGCACTATCCTGAGTCAAAGCGGTTTTGCTTATGAAAGTTACCCTACCTTCGCCCCGGGAGTGCAGTTACCAACGCAAATCCGGACTATCGGCACTGAAACTCAAAACTATGATTTAAATAATGGCCAACGCCTGAGTCGCGTTGCCACGGCGTACTACTATGATGCGTGGGGGAATACGGTCCAGACCGCCGTTGATACGAATACGGGGGCAGACAATGCCAATCCGGTAAGGCTCGAAACCACCAGCACCTATGCCAATGATGCCGTGAACTGGCGTTTGTCGCGCATGACCCAGAGCATCGTGACGCATCGTCGAAACGGACAGGCGACTTATCGCACGACCAGCTTCGATTACGATATGGCGGGCCCTGCAACAGGCTTCCTGAAATCGGAACGCATTTCCCCGAATGGTCTGGTCAATCAGGATATGCGCAAGGAATACAACTTCGATGCTTATGGTAATCGCATCGCCAGCTTTTCCTGCAGCCAGGGTGTCGTTAATTGCAAAAGCACGACACTTCAATACTCGCCATGGGATGTCACGCAAGTGCATCGTTATTCGCGCGTGGAATACGATAGCCGTGGCCGCTACATCACCGGCACCTTCGAACCGTTTAATACGCCGGGTCAGTTGTGGGATAGCACTATCCTCACCGAACGCAAAACACAAACCGTATTGGCGCGTGACAAATACGGCGAAATTACCCATGCCAAGGACGTGAATGGCGTGAGCGTTGTTTCGCAACGTAGCCCGATGGGTCGTGATTACTGGAGTTGGGTGCAAACAACTCCGAACGCAACGCCAGGTGATCCTGCACAAGGCATTGATAGCTATAAAACCTATCGTTACTGCGGCGCAACTGCCAATCAGGTGCTATGTCCGGTGGCTGCCAAATTCCGCGAGCAGGTGATTACCGATGCGGCGCCAAAACATTGGACTTATTTCGATTCACTGAAGCGCCCGGTGATGGAAATCACCCAGACATTCAATGAAGGCCAGAATGGAAAGGATTTCTCTGCGGTCTGCAAATCCTATGACGCGAGCGGTCGCCCAAGTTTTGTCAGCGATCCGTTCTTCCTGAGTGAAGCGGCATTCAATGGCGAGCCGAGCTTTGGCACCAGCGATCCATGCGTTGGCCGAGCCGGCAGCACTACCGTGTATGACATTGCCGGGCGCCCGACATTCATCACGATGTCGGACGGCAGTAAAACCACATCCACATATGATGGCCTGACTACGACCACCAAAAGAACGATCACAACGGACGTCAATAGCCCGACTCAGAAAAAAGTCGAAGTGAAAAATGCATTGGGTGAACTGGTCAAGACAATCGACAATGCCGACTTTCAAACCGAATACAGTTACGACGCTGCGGGTAATCTTGCAACGGTAAAACGCAATGCTGGTCGTGGCGATATCGTGACCAGCATGAGTTACGACAGTATTGGTCGCAAGACTTACATGAAGGACCCGGATGCGGGTGAGTGGTGGTACAACTATTACCCATCGGGTGAATTGGCGACGCAGTACAACCAGAGCGAAATGATTTATCGCGAATCCCGTTACGATTACCGTGGCCGCTTGGTCTGGTCCGGAACGCAAAACCGCACGGGCGTCTGGGAATCGGTGAATGTCAGCAGCTATGACACGGCCACTAATGGCATTGGTCAGTTGAATTGCACCTGGGAAGATGGATTCCAATATCGTGTATGGCAAGGCGATACCAGCAAAAGCAATAGCTGGACCAAATGCCAGCAATACGATTCGATGGGCCGTACGACCACGACAACGACAACGATTGACGGTAACGCCTATTACGAAGTCGTTCGTTACGATGGCTTGAGCCGCGCCTATAAAAGCATGGACCCAAGCGGGCAATGGACAAAAACGGAATTTACCCCGCGTGGCTTCAGTGTCCGTACCTGTGAGTCCAGTGATGCCGACACCAATGCTAGCTGTGCCAGCAATGTCGCAACAACATATCTGGAAACACTGGAAACCGATCAGCGTGGCCATGTCGTCAGGGAGAAGCGTGGCGGTACAGACGCAATGCTGGTTACCCGTACCTATGATCCTTATTCAGGCGCATTGCTGCGTACTTGTTCGGGTAATAGTTGCCAGATTGCCGACGAGAATTTGGAATGGGATATCGTCGGTAACCTGAAGTCGCGCGACATGAAGAATGAATATCGCGAGGAATATTCCTACGATGGCCTGAATCGTTTGACCGAAAGTCATTTTGCGAAACTACAAACGACCGACTACAGCAATGGCAGCGGCCCCATCAGCAGCAAGCAGACTTATGACGCTCTTGGTAATTTGTGTTCCAAGACCGTGCTTGGTTACGAGAATATTTATAACTATGGCGGTGCCAGTGGTTGCGGCTTGAACGGAGCGCCTGGTAGTGGGCAAAACAATTCGATCGTGAGCCCGCATGCTGTGCAACTTGTTACCGATGTAAATTCCGGCGCGAATACGATTTACATTTACGATTCACACGGCAACCAAATCGCAGGTGACCGAGACGGAACCAGTTCGGACCGCAGCATCGAATACACCGGCAATGATCAGGCCTACCAGATTGTCGAAGGGCGCAATACCGCACAGTTGTGGTACACCCCGGGGAACCAGCGCTATAAACGTATCGATACTTTTTATGGCACCGTTTCCCAGACACAAAATCTACCTACGAAGAAAACGCTCGACTTTGCCGAGAATGGCAAAGCGGCATTATTGAGTGGTTGGGAGCTTGCGACGAACAGGCCGGTCAGTACTTCAACGACCAAGGCGTCGGGTTTGGTGCCTTACGTCACCAAGACAATCACGGTTGCCAACCTGGAAATCATTACCGATCCCAACGGTGTGGTTACCCAGCGCCGCACGGTGGCGGGCGTCATGTTGCAGGAAACGATCAACAATGTAAGCGTGAATCGTTATCTGTTTCATAACCATCTCGGCAGCGTAATTCGCATTGCCGAAGCCAACGGTGCTGTCACGGAGAAGTTTGACTATTCGCCTTTCGGCGAAAGAAGAATGCCGACCGCATACAATCCGAATGGAGTCGGTTTCGGAACTGCCAGCACGAAGCGTGGATATACCGGTCATGAAATGCTCGATGCGTTCAGCATCGTGCACATGAATGGACGGATTTACGACTCTGGCCTGGGAAGATTTCTGCAAGCCGATCCAATGGTCCAGGACCCAAGCAACGGACAGAACTTCAATCGTTACACGTATGTCTGGAACAATCCGCTGGCTTATACCGATCCGAGTGGTTTCATCAGTGTCGGTGGTTTGGTACGGCAATTGATTGGCGTATTCATTTCCAGCTATCTGCCGGGGGCCAGCTTCTGGGGTGCCGCAGCGAATGGGGCATTGGCCAATATTTCAGCCGGGTTTATTGGTGGGGTTGTGGCTACCGGTAATCTACGCGGTGGTTTGGCGGGTGCGTTTAGTAGTGGTGTGATGTATGCGGGGAGGCCGGGGGAGGTTGAGGAGGCGGTTGTGCCGGTGCAGGGGAATCATAGCGACATTCCTGGTGAACGCACGCAGGTTTTTGGAGCTACAATTTCAACACGTTCAGAAACTCATTTTGCAGACTGTAAAGCGAGCAATTCAGCAAGCTTGTCCACTGCAACAGTTGACGATCAACTAAGTAAAGATATTTGGGCTGTAACGAAAGAAGTAATGAGATTTAAATCTAAGCCGGGTGAGTCTATCGATTCTGTCCTATGGCGCATTCACGACTATATTGAAATTTTGACAGCTGGGACCGGCTATGAGTTTGCAAGTGCAACAAGTGTAAAGAGTAGTAGTGAAGGAGATATCTACGGAGTAATAATCAGCACAAGTTCTTCTCCGTTCTTTTCTGCGCCAAAATTTAACAGCTTTGGAAAGGGCTGGACGTTTAGGCCTGATCTGACAGAGCATTCTCATGGATTTCTTTCAGAAAAGTATAGACTCAATGATAGAGATTACCGATATATTAGAGCAAATGAAGACCCCAAAGACCCGTTTATAATGAAAGTTGGACAAGTAGCTTACACTGTGCCGGGCCTAGGTACTGACAGAGGCACGTTTTCCGATCAGGATAAGAGTAACGGCCAGTCAATGCTTGTGAATGACGGGGCGCTTTTGTATGGCTATTATAATCAGGGTTGCGTGTGGACTGTTGATGAAATGACTCGACCGAGCAATGTAAAGTGACATGTGAGGAAATAATCATGTATAAAAGAAACGTAGCTCTTTTTGTGTCTTTGATTGTGCTGAGTCAAGCGGCATACTCCTTCTCATCTGTGGGTAAGCAAGCAGTTTCTGTCTCGGTAGGATATCCGGACGGCAGTATGGCTTCGCTAAATTGCGATAAAAGTAATCGACAAAAATGTGCTTTAAAACTGAGTATCGGAAAAGAAACTAGCGATATGGAAATTGATTTTTCAAAATTTAAATCAACTCCGAACTTCAAGTACATCGCATTATTTGGGTCTAGCGTAGAAGACTTCTCATTAAAAACAAGCGTGGATTGCGTTGAAAGTGACAACACTTTTTTTAAGAAACGTAGCGGGGCTGGGGAGTGTATTTTAGAATTAGCCATTAATAACAATCACGTTAGATTTGGAGGCTTAGAGCTTCGCTCCTATGCCAAAATAACCATTCGAGATATAAAAAATAGATAAAAAAACAATCCTGGACACCCAAGATTTGAGACTGGCTGGATCAATCCGTGTAAGCCCAAAACCCGAGTTTTCCCCGGTTCAATTTATCTAGTTAATTTCTTTCGCCCACACTTCATTCTCCCGTTACCGGGAAACAGGGTTTCGGTCAGCTCAGGCTTTCTGAATCTGCCTCGTAATACCGATGCCTTTGAGCCAGCGTTGTCCGATGGCTTCGGCTTTCTCCATCAGTTGTTCGGTGGTGCCAATCATTCGCCAATAGCCCGAACCCAGGGCTTTCACTTGCGTAGGCGAACAATCCTGTACACCCAAGATTTGAGACTGGCTGGCTGGATCAATACGAGTAAGCCCAAAACCTGAGTTTTCCCCGGTTCTTTTTATCCAGTTTATTTCTATCGCCCACACTCCATTCTCCCGTTACCGGGAAACAGGGGTTCGGTCAGCTCACGCTTTCCGAAACTGCCGGGTGATGCCGATGCCTTTGAGCCAGCGTTGTCCGATGGCTTTGGCTTTTTCAATTAATTGTTCGGTGGTGCCAATCATTCGCCAATAACCCGAACCCACGGCTTTCACCTGAGTAGGCCAATGCGTGGCACTGCAACCGGTTTTATTGAGAGTGGCAGGGGCATGTTTTGGAATGGCACCTTTCTTGTCGGGCCGGATTTGCTAACAAAGACAAGGACACCCACAATTTCCACGTCCTTTATCTACAAGAACAATCCTGGACACCCATAATTTGAGAGGACGTGTCTTAATCGAACCGAATAAGTACAAAACCTGAGTTTTCCCGGGTTCTATTTATCCAGTTTATTTCTATCGCCCACACTCCATTCTTCCGTTACCGGGAAGCAAGGTTTCGATTAGCTCAGGCTTTCTGTAACTGCCTAGTGATGCCGATGCCCTTGAGCCAGCGTTGTCCGATGGCTTCTGCTTTTTCCATAAGTTGTTCGGTGGTGCCAATCATTCGCCAATATCCCGAACCCACTGCTTTCACCTGTGTAGGCCAATGCGCGGCATTGCAACCGGTTTTACTGAGTGCTGAAGGAGCATGCTTTGGAATAGCGCCTTTCTTGTCGGGCCGGACTTGCTGGCCGGTCCATTGCACCAGCTCGATGTATTGGCCTTGTTTCAGTGACAACGCGGGTGCCAATCCAATGAGCGGTTTTAATCGTTGTAGGGCTTTGGCTCCATCGTTGCGACAGCTCAGTACTCTCTGTTGAATGCTGGTGTGATGGCTGTGGTCCAATCGCACCGTTATGCCGGCACGGATCGGGTTCAAATCGACATAGGCCATGGCCGCCAATATCGCACATTCATCTGCCAGTACCTGGCATTTGAAGCGGCCTTCCCAAAATCGGCCCGTACAGGAATCTTCGCCATTGGCGGCACGGGCAATAGGTTCGTTAATGCAACGCATCAGCCAGGACAAGGAACACAGGCGTTGGCGCAGTAAAGCCAGGCGTGATGGGTTCTTGAGTAATTTCTGGACACGGTGCTCGTTGTCTTGATCACGACAGGGAAAGAGTTGGCACCAACGTTGAGCGATTTCATCATCGGACCAACGCTGTGCGGCATCGACATCCACATGCACGACTATATGCAGATGGTTGCTCATGACGGCATAACCATAGATGCCGATGGAAAAGCAGGCGGCGACTTCATGCAGCCGCTGTTCTATCCACGCCTTGCGATGGCTGTAATCAATGGAAGAATAGGGATCTATCCCGCACAACCATGCACGACGGACACAGCGTGACAGGCAGTGATAGTTGCCGGAAGCGCGGTCGGAAACGAAGAGGGAACGGGCGGTAGCCATGACGCATTATTGCGAATGACAATAATCAGGAATGTAGGAAAAATCTGAATTTCGTGTCAGGGGTTATGGGTTTGGTGGGTGTCCGCAACACTTCCGCAACACTCGCCCATGAATCCACTAGCAGACCGGCCATCAGAAATATCAGAATTTATTCACTCTAAATACAAAAAAATAATTCAGGAAGAAAGAGATACCTGGCGGTGTTAGTGCGGAGAGAAGTATTGCCAATCTTGTTGAAAACGATAAATAAAGGCATAGATATACAACCGCCTGCGATGCGGTAAATGCAATTATGGCAGCAAGGGCGTACTTCGATAGCTTGTCGAGACTATAGGCATTACCGAATGTAACTTTGCTTTGCAAAAGATAGGAAATGAAAAAGGCGATCATGAATGCAATGGCATTGGCCCATGGCAAGCTATGGAAAAAATGCACCAAAAATATGGAGATTGCCAGATGTATGCCGGTCACCAAAATGCCAATCAGCAAGAATTTACCTGCCCGAATCAGCATGGATATCCATCCGTAAATTATAATTTGATCTGTACATGTCCTGCTCAGTTGTCTGCATTATCAGCAATGAAATCTCTCAACCAGAATTCGGTACTCAGCAAACGCCAAAGCACTTCGGGATTATTGGCTCGCCCCGGTTGCAGTCGGGTTACCATTTTTCTTTCGAGTGATTTACGGTCAAACCAGCCCTGCCTGACACCTTCGCCATCCAGCAGGCAGCTCTTAATTTCGGCGGCGTGCTCGGGTACACGGAACATGGCATTCAGCGGTGCCGGATAACCCAGCTTGTGTCGACGCAATCGTATCGGTTCGGGCAGTATGTTTTTCATCGCACGGCGCAGCAGGCTTTTGGTCCAGCCGTCGCGGATTTTTTCATTGAAGGGCAGGCTAAACATCAATTCCACGATGCGATGATCAAGCAGTGGTGCCCGGCCTTCAATTCCGAATGCCATCGTGCAGGCATCGAAATGATGCAGTACTTCCGGAAGACCCGACACGGTAAATTCGTGCCAAAGTGAATTATTCAATCTGCTGCGATACGGAGATGCGCAATCGGACATTTTCTTTTTCCGATAACGACTTTTTACATCGGGTGTCAGTACATCCACAACGGGCAATATAGAGGTAAAAAATTTTTGCTTCATACGATGCGTGACGAGATGCGAAATGGATTCGCCTGTCACTGCCGTCAGGTCGTCCAGTTCCTTCTTGATTTGCGAGCTGGATGCCGATTCGAGTCGCCACCGGTCCAGCATGGCGTCTAGAATAAACCTGCCGTATCCCGCCAGGATCTCGTCACCGCCTTCGCCAGTCAGGATGACATTGGAATAACGCGCAGTTTCCTGCATCAAATGCCAGGCAGCATAACGGCCCCGCGATGGACAAGGTGCATCATGATGCCAGGTGGTTTTGCGGATGGTTTCCAGCAGAGGGCCGCGAGGTGGCTGGAAAAAATGCGGCAGCAGGTTTCCGTTTTTCTCCAGCACCATGCTTGCGTAATGGCTCTCGTCAATGGCTGGGTCGTCGTACTTCAGCGAGAATGTCTGCATCGGCTCGGCAATTCGAGCTGCGGCCAGCAGCGCGACCGAGCTCGAATCAAGGCCGCCACTCACCATGGCGGCAACCGGAATATCACTTCTTAATCTCAGCCCGACGGCATCGTCGAGCAGCGCGAGAAATTCTTCTTCGATATCGGGTCTGGCAATTTCGGTGCCAGGAACAAAGCGCCAGTATTTTTCGGTATGCGTCGTATCGCGCTGGATGATGAGCATGTGTCCGGGCAGTATCTGGAAAATATTCCTGAAAAAACTACAGTCGGAGGTATCGGTCGTTGCGCCATGCAAAAAACCGAGCAGTTCATCTTCATTTATTGTGGATTCTTCCCTGAAAACACCCAGGATGGCTTTCGCTTCGGATGCAAAGGCAATACGGCCCGAACGAATACTGTAATACAAGGGCTTGATTCCGAAACGATCACGCACCAACAGGAGTTCCTGTTTTTCGGAATTCCAGATCGCGATCGCCCACATGCCATTGAAGCGTTCGAAGCAGGCCTTGCCCCAGACACGATAAGCCCATAAGGCCACTTCGGTATCGGTATCGGAAACAAAAACAATGCCGAGTGCCTGCAGTTCGCGCTTCAATTCGATGTAATTATGAATCGCACCGTTGAACACTAGGTGCAACTGTCCATCCGGCGTGGACATAGGCTGCGTGCCGCGAGCACTGACATCGAGAATGCTCAGGCGACGATGGCAAAAACCGATATTGTTTTCCCGCCAGAAACCCTCACCATCGGGGCCGCGATGCCGCAGAGTATCGGCCATGCGTTTCAAGTCGGCGTGATTCACCGCTTGTCCGTCGCGATACCAGATTCCCGCCAAACCGCACATGCGATGTCCTTCCTTGGGGTGCTTCGTGAAATTACCCGAAAGCCAAGCCTTAGACAATGAAAGAGGAATTTGCCAGTAAAAAAAATGGCCGCAATGCGGCCATTTTTTCGATCAGTGTCGAATCAATTACAGCGCTTTTTCCAGTTCCGGAATAATCTGGAACAAATCACCGACCAGGCCAAAATCGGCGATCTCGAAAATCGGCGCATCGCCATCCTTGTTGATCGCAACGATCGTGCCGGCGTCCTTGATGCCGGTCAGATGCTGGATCGCACCGGAAATGCCGATGGCAACGTAGAGTTCCGGCGAAATGATCTTGCCGGTTTGACCGACCTGCAATTCGTTCGGCACGTAACCGGCATCGACGGCTGCGCGCGAGGCACCGACGGCGGCGCCCATCTTGTCGGCGAGCGAGTAGATGATCGAGAACGCATCGGCGGAACCGAGTGCACGACCACCGGAAACGACCTTGCTTGCGCTCTGCAGGTCAGGGCGGTCACTCTTGCCTTGTTGCAGACCAACGAAGCGGGTATGAGCGGGAAGAGTCGCGCTCACATTGCCTGCTTCAACCGCAGCACTCCCGCCATTGCCAGCTGCTGGCCATGAAGCGGTACGCACGGTCGCGACAACGGGTTTGTCTGCAGGCGCAGTCACGCTGATGATGGCATTACCGGCATAGATCGGACGCTTGAAGCTATGGCTAGATTCGACCGCCATGATATCGCTGACTTGTGCAGTGCCGAGTAGCGCGGCAACGCAAGGCATCAGATCTTTGCCGAATGTGGTTGATGGTCCGAACACATGCGAATAAGCGACGGCAAGGCTGGCAATTTGCGGTGCCTGGATATGCGCAATTGGATGCGCGTTCGCGCCATTCGCAATCGTAATGACTTTAGTGACGCCGGCGATTTGCGCGGCCTGTGCGGCGATGGCATCCGGTGCGTCGCTCAATACGACGATATCAATCGATTCGGCTTTCATGGCCTGCGCACAGGTCACGCAACGGGCCGTGGCGGAATTGAGTTGGCCGTTCAGATGTTCGGCAACGATAAGAACCTTGCTCATGATTACACCAGACCTTTTGTTTTCAATGCGGCGACCAATTCGGCCACGTCTTTCACCATGATGCCCTTGCTGCGTTTGGCAGGTGGCGCGTAGTGCGTGGTATTGAGGAAATCGCCGGATTCGACTCCGAGGTCGGCCAGCTGCAGGGTTTCCATCGGTTTGGATTTCGCCTTCATGATATCGGGCAGTTTGATGAAGCGCGGTTCATTCAAGCGCAGGTCTACCGTGATGACGGCAGGCAGATCGACTTCGAGTGTTTCCAGGCCGGCATCGACTTCGCGGGTAACGGTGGCTTTGTTGTCGGCGACTTCCACTTTGCTGGCGAAGGTCGCTTGCGGACGGTTCCACAACATCGCGAGCATCTGGCCCGTTTGATTGGCGTCGTCATCGATAGCTTGCTTGCCCATCATGACCAGACCCGGTTGTTCTTTTTCTACCAACTTCAACATCGCGCGTGCAGCTGTCAAAGGTTGAATTGCCTGATCGGTGACAACGTGAATAGCACGGTTCGCGCCCATCGCCAGACCGTTGCGAAGATGCGCCTGGCAATCGGCCGGGCCAATCGTGCAAACCACGACTTCGGTGGCGATGCCTTTTTCGCGTAAACGCAAGGCTTCTTCGAGTGCGATGTCGTCGAACGGGTTCGGCGAGAGTTTCACGCCTTCGGTGACGACGCCGGAATTGTCCGGTTTGACCTGGATGCGGACGTTGTAATCGACCACACGTTTGTAACCCACCAAAATTTTCATGAGGCTTTCCTGCGTTAAGC
>Ga0209480_10000999_pt1 | contig 21339 bp, 21 predicted proteins | sample JI61114C2DNA_FD_187501 | JGI IMG/M metagenome (GOLD analysis project Ga0209480, IMG submission 187501) | Wastewater effluent complex algal communities from Wisconsin, to seasonally profile nutrient transformation and Carbon sequestration -... | ecosystem: Engineered > WWTP > Effluent > Algae... | reverse complement strand
CACCTCGTCGCGCAGGAAGCGAGCCAGTTCACCGTAGGACGTCGCGGCCGCCAGCCCCGCCGCCTCCAGGTCGGACGCCAGCGCCCCACTCGCCGGGCGGCCGTCGGGGCGGGCGCCGCCGCAGAACGTCACGAAGAACGAGGACGCCGGGTCGGCCAGTTTGTCGGCCTGCTTGGCCACCTCGTCGGCCTGGAGCAGGGCGGGCACGAGCCCGGTGGCGAGCCCCTCGCGCAGCGACTCGAGGTAGCCCGCCATGGCTTCCGGGATGCGGCCGACGCGTCCGGCGATGGCGACCCAGTCGTCGGTGGACGCCGTCGGCATCAGGTCGAGGATGTCCCGGAACGCCTGCGGCGGCGAGGCGAGGACGTTCAGGTCGGCGCGGTACTCGCCGGCGGCGTGCAGTTCCAGCTCCAGCCCGAGCCGGTCGCGCATCGCCGCCACGGTGACGACGTCCGCGTCGTCGGCGGGCGGGGCGGCGTCCAGCGCGTCGAGCGTGGCCCGGCAAGCCTCGGCTCGCGCCGCATGGCCGGTGGGGGAGAAGTCGCCGACGAGGTGGTCATGGCCGGCGATGCCCATCGCGGTCGCGGAGAGCGGCGACAGGGCGGCCAATGTGCGGGTGTACTCGTCGGCGATACGGTCGACGAGGGTGGGATTCCTCACCCGGGAGAACCTATGCGTCGCACTCGTCCCGCGTCAGCCCCGCCCAAAGCCTCGTCCAATACAGTTTTTCACTCATCACCGGCCTCACCGACCGCGGCGGGTGTCCCGGGCACGGGACGGCGTGCGCGACGGCGTCCGGCCTGGCACGCTGGACGCCGTGACGCAGATTTGGGGACACCGAGGCGCGAGCGCCGACGCGCCGGAGAACACCCTGCCGGCCTTCGCGCTCGCGCTCGGCCAGGGGGCGGACGGGATCGAGCTGGACGTCCAGCTGACCAGGGATCATGAGGTCGTCGTGATCCACGACGAGACCCTGGAGCGGACGACCGACGGCCACGGCTGGGTGGCCGACCACAGCCTCGCGGCACTGCGCACCCTGGACGCCTGCGCCGGCCGGCCGGGGTTCGCCGGGACGCCGATCCCGCTGCTGGCCGAGGTTCTGGAGCTCGTCGGTGATTCCGACGCGGTGGTCAACATCGAACTCAAGACCGACGACATCCGTTACCTCGGCATCGAGGAGAAGGTGCTGGAGGTCGTGACGGCGTCGGGGGTGTCCGATCAGGTGGTCTTCTCGAGCTTCAACCACTACACGCTGTCGACGCTGCGCAAGCTCGGCGCGCCCCAGCCGCTGGGCGCGCTGGTGTCGGAGCGCCTGTTCAAGCCGTGGCGCTACGTCGAGAGCGTGCCGGTCGCGGCGCTTCATCCGTCCTACAAGGCGTGCACCCGCAAGCTCGTGGCGAAATGTCACGAGCGCGGCGTGGCCGTGCACAGCTGGACGGTCGACGAGCCCAAGGACATCGCCAAGCAGCTCCGCCTGGGTGTCGACGCGATCATCACGAACGTGCCGGGGCTGGCGGTGCAGGTGCGCGACGAGCTGGCCGTTCGGGGCGTCGAGCCCGTGCTGTCCCCCCTCGCCCCCCTCGCCCCGCTGGTCTAGCGCCCCAGGAGCGCGGGCAGCTCGCGCCGCAGGATCTTCCCCGCCGCCGACCGCGGCACCTTCTCGACGAAATGGACGCCGCCGAGCCGCTTGTGCGGCGCGACCCGGTCGGACACCCAGGCCGTCAGCTCGGACGCCGTCGCCTCCGCCCCCGGACGCAACTGCACGAGCCCGTGCGGCACCTGCTCGCCTGCGGCCCCGGTCGACTTCGAGGTGACGCCGAAGACGGCGGCGTCCGCGACGGCCGGGTGCTGGCACAGGATGGCCTCCAGCTCGGCCGGGGCGATCTGCATGCCGCGGCGCTTGATGAGCTCCTTGATGCGGTCGACGATCCGGACCACGCCCTCGGCGTCCACGGTGACCAGGTCGCCGGTGTGGACGAAGCCGTCGGCGTCCAGGACGGCGTCGGCGTCCCGAGGGACGCCGAGGTAGCCGAGCATGGCGTTCGGCCCGGCGCACCACAGCTCGCCGGGGGTGCTGACCTCGCCTGGCGTGGGCGGGGCGACGTCGAGCCCGGTCTCGGGGTCGACGACGCGGAACCGCACGTTCGGGATCGCGGGCCCGATGGTGCCGAGGTCGATGTCGGTGCGGTCGAGGGGGATGACGTGCGTCACCGGCGACAGCTCGGTCATGCCGTAGCCCTGCACCACGCGGACGCCGAGGCGGCTCTGCAGCGCGGCCCCGACCGGGCCGTCCAGCGGCGCCGCGCCGCAGACGATCAGCTTCAGGGACGACAGGTCGGCGGAGGCCACCGCCGGGTGCTTGGCCAGGAACGCGGCCACGGGCGGCACGACGAACAGGATCGCCGGGCGGTGCACCGCGATGATCGTCAGGAACAGGGTCGGGTCGAAGCCCGCCATCGTGTACTGCGCGGCGCGCCGGTAGAGGCCGTAGTTGAGGTTGGTCGTCAGCGCGTAGATGTGGCTGTAGGGCAGGAAAGCCACCAGCGAGACGTCGTCGCCGAGCGGGCGCAGCACCTCGTTGAACTGCAGCATGTTCGCGACGAGATTGCGGTGGCTGAGGAGCACCGGCTTCGGCAGCCCGGACGTGCCCGAGCTGAACGGCATGCAGGCGACGTGGGTGGCCGGGTCGATGTCGACCGCGGGCGGGTTGGGACGCGTCCGCAGCACGTCGACCCACGCCGTGTGCCCGGCGGCGTCCATGCGTTCGACCTTCGTCGCGACGTCGACGACGATCACGTCGGACGCCTCGAGCCCGGCCTGGTAGGCCCCGGCCGCCGCCTGCGCGAGCAGCGCGGGGTGCGTGACGAGCTTGGACGCCCGCGTCGCGCTCAGCTGTCGGGCGATCTCCGGGGCCGTGTAGCTGGCGTTGATCGGGGTGACCGCGGCGCCCGCGCGTGCGACGCCGTGGAAGGCGGCGAAGTAGTCGGGGCCGTTGGGCAGCAGGACGCCGACGGCGTCCCCGGGGCCGACGCCCTCGATCGCGAGCCAGGTGGCGAAGGCGTCCGTCTGGTCCCTCACCTGGCCGAAGGTGAGGCTGACGCCGGTGGCGTGGTCGAGGACGGCGACACGGGCGGCGTCGGCCTCGGTCAAGCTGCCGAACAGCAGGTCGTAGAGGGTGACGTCGGGGACGTCGATGTCCGGCAGCGGTCCGCGGTACTCCATGGCGCCTCAGCGTAGGTGCTGGGTGTCTCGATAGGTTGGCGCCATGGCGTCCGACAACCCGTTCAATCCCGAGCTTTGGGAGCCCGTGCCCGGGTTCGAGTTCACCGACATCACCTATCACCGGGCGCGGCACGTGCCGGCGGTGCGGGTGGCGATCGACCGTCCCGAGGTGCGCAACGCGTTCCGTCCCGGCACGGTCGATGAGCTGTACACCGCGCTCGACCACGCGCGGCGTTCGGCCGACGTCGGGTGCGTCCTGATCACGGGCAACGGGCCATCGGTGCGGGACGGCGGCTGGGCGTTCTGCTCGGGCGGCGACCAGCGCATCCGGGGACGCTCCGGCTACCAGTACGCCGAGGGTGAGACCGCCGAGACCGTCGACGCGCGGCGGGCCGCCGCCGAGGGGGGACGCCTGCACATCCTGGAGGTGCAGCGGCTGATCCGGTTCATGCCGAAGGTGGTGATCGCCCTGGTCACCGGGTGGGCGGCCGGCGGCGGGCACTCGCTGCACGTCGTCTGCGACCTGACGCTTGCGTCCGCGGAACACGCCCGCTTCAAGCAGACGGACGCCGACGTCGGCAGTTTCGACGCCGGGTTCGGGTCGGCGTACCTGGCCCGCCAGGTCGGTCAGAAGGTGGCGCGCGAGATCTTCTTCCTCGGCGAGACCTACGACGCCCAGCGGGCCTACGAGATGGGGACGGTCAACCGGGTCGTCCCGCACGCCGACCTCGAGACCATCGGCCTCGAGTGGGCGGCCAAGGTGTGCGGCAAGTCGCCCACGGCGCAGCGGATGCTCAAGTTCGCGTTCAACGCGATCGACGACGGGCTGATCGGCCAGCAGGTGTTCGCGGGCGAGACGACGCGCCTGGCGTACATGACCGACGAGGCCGTCGAGGGCCGCGACTCCTTCCTCGAGAAGCGTGCCCCCGACTGGTCGGCGTTCCCGTACTACTACTAAGCCTGAATCCACCGTCTGGGTAGCGGCGCGTTAAGCGAGGAAGTGCCCTTTGGTAAGGGAGAATAGGACTTGTCTAGAGTTCCGTAGCTCCCCACTGAAGGGCACTTCGCAGATGCAACTGTCTCATACCGCTGGCCGGATGTCGGCGTCCTTCGATGAGCCGAATCTGGTGGGGTCGGCCGGGTTGGTGCCAGCGATGGCGCTGGCCGACCGGATCGGACTCGTAGGGCTGGCTGACGAGTTGTTGACGGTGCCCGGGGCGAAGGGCTGCGCGGGCATCAAGTTGACGTCGGTGCTGGCTGGGATGTTGGCCGGCGCGGACAGCATCGACGATCTGGATCTGCTGCGTCACGGAGCGATGGGCAAGCTCTTCGGCGGGGTGCGGGCACCCTCGACGCTGGGCACGTTCCTGCGGTCGTGCCTGTTCGGGCACGTCCGCCAACTCGACGCGGTCGCTTCCCGTGCCGTGTGCCGGCTGGCCGAACGGGTGCCCGGTTTGCTGCCGGCCGGGCCGGTGGTGTGGCTCGATATGGATGACACGATCAAACCGGTGTACGGCCGCTCCAAGGAGGGCGCCGAACACGGCTACACCCGGATCCGCGGGTTGAACGCCCAACTCGCGACCGTGTCCGGCCCGCAGGTGGCGCCGGTCATCGTGGCCGCCCGGCTCCGTCGTGGCGCCGCCGCCTCGGCGCATGGGGCGGTGCGGCTGGTCCGTGACGCCCTCGCCACCGTGCGCCGCGCGCAGGTGGCCGGTCCAGTGCTGGTCCGGGCCGATTCGGCCTACTACCAGCAAGGTTTGGTCGCGGCGATCGTCAAGGCCGGCTGCCAGTTTTCGATCGGTGCCCGCCTCAACAGCTCGGTCCGGGCCACGATCGCCAGCATCGACGACCATGCCTGGACACCGATCGTGTACCCGAATGCGATCGTGGATCCCGACACCGGCGAGTTGATCTCCTCTGCCGAGGTCGCCGAAGTGGCCTACACGGCGTTCACCTCGTATGGGGCCGGGAAGGTCACCGGCCGCTTGATCGTGCGGCGGGTCCCCGAACGCAACACCAAGAAGCTGGCCGCCGCCACCCAGGACGGCCTGTTCCCGCTGTGGCGCTACCACACGGTGTTCACCAACCAAACGACACCGTTGGTCGACGCCGAGAAGACCCACCGCGGTCACGCGATCATCGAGCAGGTGTTCGCTGACCTGAAAGCCGGCCCGTTGGCCCATCTACCGTCGAAGTCGTTCAGCGCCAACGGTGCCTGGCTCGCGATCGCCACCCTCGCGTTCAACCTCACTCGGGCCCTCGGCGTGGCCGCCGGCGGCCGCTACCGCAGGGCCGAGACCGCGACCATCCGTGCCCACCTCATCCACACCCCGGCCCGGGTGGCTACGTCGGCACGCCAGGTCCGTCTGCACCTACCCACCCGCTGGCCCTACGCCACCAGTTGGCAGCAGCTATGGACCACGATCATGACCACCTGACACCCAGCCCCCCGACCGCCACAACCAAGGAACCCCAATGGAAGACCCGGACAGACCGGGCGACCAGCCGCACCCAAAAGCACCCCACAACCCCAAGCCGACAAGCACAAACACAGTCACACGTCAATCGGTGGATTCAGGCTAAGGCGGACGCCGCCCGCGCGACGCCGCGGTGAGTGGCTGTCCGTATCAAGCAGACATCGCTGGTCGCCCCTGGGCTGAAGTCTTGGTGAGTTTGTGGTGCAAGACGCGCCACAAACTCACCAGGAAATCGGCAACTTGGGGACAGGTCGACCGCTAACTGAGGCCTTCGGCGTCCAGGCCGATGAGGCGACGGACGGCGTCCGCGCCCTCGACGGCGATCGGCTCGCCGCGGACGAACGTCTCGGGCGTGAGCAGGAGCCCGATGCTCTCGGACGCCGCCTCGCGCCGCACCTGGCGGGTCACGCCGTTGGTCACGTAGCCGACCTTGCGGGAGACGCCCAGGGACGCCGGGTTGTCGCTGAACGCCGCCGAGGTGATCTCGGTGAAGCCGAGGTGGTCGAAACAGAGGGCGCACATGGCCTGCCGCATGGCCGTCCCGATGCCCTGGCCCTGATGCGACGCCCCTAGCCACGAGCCGGTCTCGCCGGTCCGGGTGACGAGGAAGTTCTCTGTTGACACCCCCTGGACGCCGACGGGGCGGCCGTTCCAGAGGACGGCAAGGTTCAGGTCCCACTTGTCACGGCTCCAGGTCGCCATGCTGCGCCACCACCACTGCATCGTGTTCAGCGGAAGCTCGTCGGCGGGGGCGTCCGTCCAAGGGAACGCGAACGGCGTCCAGCTGGGGTCGTGGATCCCGCGTTGGGCGACCTCCAGCACCTCGATTGCCTCGGCCTCGCCGATGCCGCGCAACTCGAGCGGCCCCGCGGTGACGCGGAGGCCGAGGGGCGGGAAGATCGCGATGAGGCGGGGGTCGGTCATGCGGTCGATTCTGGCATGCGGCCCGCCGTCCGTTCGCCTGAGGCCCACCGGGCTAGGGCTCTTCGACGATGTCGACCGAGATCTCCACCGCCCGGACCGTCCCGGCGTTCTCGAGCCAGTGCAGGGTGTTGCGGTCCTCGGGCCAGCCGAGCCCCGGCCCGTACGCGGTCGCGTGTCCGTCGCGGTGGTCGGTGATGGTGCCCTCGAGCACGAAGACGGTGCCTGGCCGGCCCACGTGGTCGTGCAGCGGGCCGAAGACCCCGCCGGGCTCGATGGTCACCTTGCGCATCCTGAGCCGGCGTCCCGTCAGGCCGGTGATCTCGGGGCCGAGGTCGATCGTGGTCAGCAGCTCCACGGTCACCCCCCTGGTCGGGCCCCCTGGTTCGTCTGTCATGGTGTCGTCCTCCCTCTCGTCGGACGTGACGGATCGTCCGTCCGGGCGAGGATTCCGTCAATGGGGGCCCATCCGCCATGCGTTACGGTGACGGCTATGCATCGGCGGAGACTGCTCGGACTCGGCGCGGGCGCGGGGGCGTCCGTGTTGGCGGGCTGCGCGATCGACCGGACGCCGGCGGCGTCCAGCCCGGTGACGCCGATGCAGGCGGGCGCCGCGACGACCCCCACCCCCACGCCGACGGTGCCCAGGCTGGCCGCCCCGACCGGGCTGGCGAAGGCGCCGCTGCCGGTGGGGAAGTTCAACACCCTCCCCGACGGCAAGCTGTTCGCGTTCACCGTGGACGACGGCACCAACGCAAGAGTCGTCAAGGCGTACTGCGCGCTGGCGGCGGCGACCGGCATCCGCCTGACGTTCTTCGCCAACGGCAGCGCCGCGGCGTGGACGCAGCATGCGGACCTGGTGCGTCCCCTGGTCGAGTCGGGCCAGATCTTCATCGGCAACCACACCTGGTCGCACCCCTACCTGACGAAGATCACGGACGCCGAGATCGAGACCGAGATGCGGCGCAACGAGGAGTTCCTGTACGCGACGTTCGGCGTGACCGGACGCCCCTTCTGCCGTCCGCCGTTCGGGGCGTACGACGCCCGCGTGACGAAGGTTCTGGCCAAGCTGGGTTACCCGTCGATCGTCATGTGGTCGGGGTCGATCGGCGACTCGTCGGTGGTCACGACGGAGTTCATCACCGACATGGCCAAGCAGTACTTCACGGCCGGCAAGATCGTGCTGGGGCATGCCGACTGCGATCCGGTCATCTCGGTGATGGATCAGTTCCCGAAGCTCATCGCCGAACGCGGGCTCACGTCGGTCCACCTCGGCGACGTGTACGACGTCGGCGACGCCGCCACCAGGAGGCCTTGATGAACGATTTCGGACGCCTCGCACCCGTGCCGGCCGCGGCGCACCCGGGGCTGGTCGCCGGCCCCGTCGCCGCCGCGCTGGTGCACCTGCCGGACGCTCTCGTGGCCCCCATCGACCCCGACTTCGCCGACACCGAGGCATTGTGCGCCGAGTACGGGTTGCCCCTGCACACCTCGGTCAACGCGGTCGTCGTGAAGGGGGTGCGTGCCGGGGTGGAGAGGTTCGTGGTGTGCATGACCCCGGCCACGAAGCGGGTGGACGTCAACAACGTCGTCCGGCGCCGCCTGGACGCGAGGAAGGCGTCCTTCGCGCCCATGGACGAGGCCGTCGCCCTGACCGGGATGGAGTACGGCGGCATCACGCCCGTCGGCGTCCCGGCCGACTGGCCGATCTGGGTCGATCCGGACGCCGTCGCCCTCGACTGGGCGTGCATCGGCTCGGGCGTGCGGGGGTCGAAGCTGTTCATCCCCGGCCGCGCGTTCCTGGACCTGCCGAACGCCGAGGCGGTCGAAGGCCTAGCCGGCTAGGGGTCGGTCCGAGATCGTGGAGCAGATTCGAGGCAAACATGGCGGTGGTGGGCTACCCGCTGTGGTTCTGGACGACTGAGAGCGGCCACCAGGCCGCGTCGAGCTCCGGCTACGGCACCACCGTCACCATCGATGCGGTGCGGGAGTCGACGACGTTCGACTTCGGGGACGGGACGTCGTCGACCTGAACGGCCACGACGGCCTATCCGAAGGACCCGGTGCCGATGATCGTCTCGCCGGACTGCGGGCACGTGTATCAGCGGCCGTCGTTGCCGGCGGGGTCGTACACCATCACGGCGACGGCGCACTGGCGGATCGACTGGCACGTCGGCACCTTCACCGGTGCCGAGACGCGCGACTTCAGTCAGACGACGACGCTCCGGGTGGGGGAGTTGCAGTCGGTGAAGGTCGGCTGACGCCCGAGGCGTCCACCCGATTCTGGTGGAGACTTTCCGGCGGACTACCGCCGGAAAGTCTCCAGTGAATCGGTGCCCCGGCTACTCGGCGAGCCCGTAGAGCCGGTCGCCGGCGTCCCCGAGGCCGGGGACGATGTAGCCGTGCTCGTTGAGCCGCTCGTCGATCTGGGCGACGACCAGCGTCGTCGGGACGCCGATCGGGTCGACCAGGGTGCGCATGTGCTCGATCCCCTCGGGGGCGGCGAGCAGGCAGATGCAGGTGATGTCGTCGGCGCCGCGGTCGACGAGGAATTTCACGGTGCCGCCCAGCGACCCGCCGGTAGCCAGCATCGGGTCGAGGACGTAACACTGGCGTCCCGAGAGATCCTTCGGCAGGCGCTCCGCGTAGGTGAACGGCTGCAGAGTCACCTCGTCGCGCACCATGCCCACGAATCCGACCTCGGCCGCCGGCATCAGGCTCATCATGCCGTCGAGCATGCCGAGGCCGGCGCGCAGGATCGGCACGACCAACGGTCGGGGGTTCGACAGCCGGACCGCCCTCGTCGTGGTCAGCGGCGTCGTCACCTCGGTCTCCTCGACGCGGACGCCGCGGGTCGCCTCGTAGGCGAGCAGCGTCACGAGCTCGGCGACGAGGTCGCGGAACAGCGGGGACTGGGTCCGGGTGCTGCGCAGGAGGCGCACCTTGTGGGCGACGAGCGGGTGGTCGACATCGATCAATTGCACGGTCCCTACCTTGGCACACCATGCGTCTCCTCCGATCGGGTGCCGACACCGCGAGAACCGTGACACGATGGGCGTCCGGACGAAGGGAGAAGCCATGAGCGGACGCGACGAGGATTTCGACGCCCAGCTGGCCGAGCGCGGGGATGATCGTCCGGGCATGGACGACCTGGAGGCCGACGACTACATCGTCATCGTCGCCCCTGACGAGATCGAGGATGCGGACGACGACGACGCCGACGCGGACGACGCCGAGGCCGATCCCGACGACGAGGACGACTACCCGGAAGACGCCGAGGAGGACGAGATCGACCTCGTCGTGGCGCTCTACCGCGAGGACGGCAAGCCCGCCGCGATGGCGCTGCCCAAGGATCTCGCCAACGACTTCGACGAGTTCGTCGGACAGTTGCGCCGGGTTCCCGGAGAGGCGGGCACGCTCGGTGTGGTCGTGATCGACTCCGACTTCTTCGTGCTGGTGCGGGTCCGCGGCAAGAAGGTCGAGGTGTTGCTGTCGGATTCGGTGGCGGCCAACGACTGGCCGATCGCCCGGGACGCGGCCGACTACCTCGGCGAGGACTTCCCCGACGATGAGGAGGACGCCGGCCCCGTCGGCGACTTCGACATGTTCGCGGACGCCGGCCTCAGCGAGTTCGACCTCGAGCGGCTGTGCGCCGACCTGGACGCCGACCCGGCCGACCTCGTCGGCGAGATCGTCGGCAAGATCGGTTTCGGGCCGGCCTACAAGAAGGTCGCGTCCGGCTTCGGGCTGTGAGCCCGGCGCGGTGACGCCCGGTGGCACCCGCTGGATCCCGGCGATGCGCGAGGCGCTCGCCGAGGCTGCCGCGGCGGCCGACCGTGGCGACGTCCCGATCGGCGCCGTTCTGTTGGACGCCGCCGGTGCCGTCATCGCACGGGCCGGCAACGAGCGAGAACTCACCGGCGACCCGACCGCCCACGCCGAACTGCTGGTGCTCCGGCGGGGGGCAAACACGAGGAGAGCCCGCTCAACTGACGAATCGGGCCCAAAACAGGCCGATTTGCTCGCTGAGCGGGCTCTCGTCGAGTTGGGGGCCGACCAGGGCTGGCGCTTGGAGGACTGCACCCTCGTCGTCACGCTCGAACCGTGCACGATGTGCGCCGGCGCGATCGTGAACGCGAGAGTCGGACGCCTCGTCTTCGGCGCGTTCGACCCGAAGGCGGGGGCGGTGTCGTCGATCCGAGACGTGGTCCGCGATCCCCGGCTCAACCACCGCGTCGAGGTGACCGCCGGCGTCCTGGCCGACGAATGCGGCGCGATCCTGCGCGGGTTCTTCGACGCGCAGCGCTGACGCCGGTCGCACCCCGGCGCGGTGCGGGCGGGCGCGCGGGTGAGCGTCCACCTCGATTGGCGCCGCCCGTCGCCCGGTGAGTATCCTCTTCCGCGGTGGCGTGTCCGAGCGGCCAAAGGAGCGCGCCTCGAAAGCGCGTGTGGGGGCAACTCCACCGTGGGTTCAAATCCCACCGCCACCGCCACGGGCTCTCTACGTGAGTAGAGGGCCCGTTTGTCGTTCCTGCCGCCGCATCACGGGGGCGATCAACTGGGGCGGTGCCGCACCCCGTGGACGCTCAAACCTGCGATACCGACGAAGTCGCCGGGGTTCGCGGTGTAGACGGGCAGTTCGCGCGCTAGTGCCGTCGCGGCGATCAGGGCGTCGTAGGCCCTCGCGGCCGGCTTGCGTCTGGCCGCGCGCAGGGACGCCGCGACGCGCCCGAACGCGCGGGCGGCGTCCGCATCGAACGGGATCGGCTCGAAATCGGCCTCGGCCAGTTGGAGGTGCGCCTGCCGGGCGACGCGCTCCTCCGCCGTGCGCGCCACGTGTGGGCCGACCGACAGTTCGGCGAGGGTGATCGTCGAGATCATCGGCTCGCTGGGGAGGGTCTCGGGGTCGAGGTCCGCCAGGTCGATCAGGGCGGACGTGTCCAGCAGGCCTCGCTCGGTGGGATGAGTCACAGCGAGGCGTCCAGGATCTCGTCGAGGTCGGCGCGCAGTCGTCCCGCGTCGACCCGGGGCAGTGACTGGCGGCGGGCGATCAGGTCCTCGACGCGGGCCGCTCGCCGCGGGAGAGGAGTCACCGTGGCCACCGGCCGGCCGTCGTTGGTCACCGTCAACGTCTCGCCGCGCGCCACCCGGGCCAGGACGTCGGCGCTGTGGTTACGAAGATCACGCACCGAAACAGTGCTCATGACGCGAGTGTATCACGCGTGATACGCCAGCGGGCTCGCTACGGGCGCCGGAACCGCACCGTCCGCTCGTCGGAGATGACGCCGGAGTAGTCGAGGCCGAACCCGAAGTCGTAGGCGTTCCCGGCGGCGTCGGTGTAGACGGCGTAGTCGAAGCCCAGATCCTCGCAATGGCCCTCGACGGCCGCCATGGACGCGGGCAGCGGCAGCGGCAGCAGCCCGGACGGCTCGCGGGCGCCGGCGAGGACGTCCCAGACGGCGGCCTGCTGGACGCCGAAGTCGACCAGGATCGCGTCCGCCAGGGGCTCCAGCTCGGCCAGGACCGCCGGGTTGTGCAGCCGCAGCACCACGATCACCGGCCGGTCGCCCATCGCGGCGCGGGCGGCCACGACGGCGTCCAGGTCGGACTCGTTCGCCGCGACCCCCGTCTTGCCCCGGTAGGAGCGGTCGTCGGACGCCTCGCGGAAGTCCCCGCCGGCGAGGCTGGGCTGCCGGGCGGTGTCAGCGATGTAGGGACGCCACTGCAGCGAGACGGGCACGTAGCCGTTGCCGCCGGCGTCCAGGTCGGCCGACGAATACCCGTCCGACAACGGGCTTTCGACGAAGACCACCGCGAAGTCGGCGTCCGCGGCGTCCGCGCGCTCGTAGCGTCCGGCGATGCACGACTCCACCAACGGGTCGAACGTGCGCGCCGGCTCGACGGTACGGAAGAAGCCCTTGCGCGCGTCGACGTGCCGCTGCGGCACGAACACCTTGCGGCCGTGCCGCTGGACGACCGCGTCCGAGCCCTTGAGCAGCACGATCGAGCCGAGTTGTGCCTCGTACCCGGCCTCGACGAAGGACGCCGCCCCGACCGTCGCCGCGGAGGCGTCCGGGTCGAGGTAGGGGTTCTCGAAGAGCCCGCACCGGAAGAACGTGCGCAGCAGCCGCACCCCGGACGCCTCGAACCGGGCCCGGGCCGCCGCCTCGCCGTCGCGGGCGGCCAGCTGGGCGTACGCCCCCAGCACCGGCGCCACGGCCGAGTTGCCCCCGAACTGGTCGACGCCGTTGTCGATGGCGATGCGGTGCCGCTCGGCCTCGGTGAACTCCTCGACCCCGAACGAGCGGGGGCCGAAGGCGTCCACGACGGGCAGCGGGTCGCCGGTGATGCCCCAGTCGGTGCAGATCACGCCGTCGTAGCCGTGCTCGCCGCGCAGGAGGTCGCGGATCAGGTAGGTGTTGTAGGCGTTGCCGCGCGGGGCGGCGTCCGTCGGTTGCCCGTAGCCGGACGAGACCGTGTAGTACGGCATGATCGCCGCGCTGCTCGACGTGGGTCCGGCCAGGGCGAACGCGCCCTTCACGAAGGGCTCCAGGTGCTCGGGGCGGTTGTCCCCGGGGTAGACGGCGAACTTGCCGAAGGCGTAGTGGGCATCGCGTCCGCCCTCGCCGGTGCCGCCGCCGGGCCAGTGCTTGACCATGGTGGCGACGCTGTCGCGTCCCCAGCCGCCGGGGGCGTCCGGGGTGGTCTGCATGCCGTCGCAGTAGGCGCGCGTGTAGGCGGTGACGAGGCCGGAGTGGGGGCCCCAGGTGTCCTCCAGGCGCATCCAGCGGGGCTCGGTGCCGAGGTCGGCCTGCGGCGACAGCGACGTCGTCACGCCGAGCGCCCGGTACTCGGCCGAGATGGTCTCGGCATAGGCCTGGCACGCCTCCGGCGAGAAGAGGGCCGCCATGCCGAGCCCCTCGGGCCAGCGCGAGATGTCGGACGCCGCGCTCTTGAACTCCGCGGACGCCTCCGCCGCCCCGTTGCGCGGGTCGGAGGACGTGTTCACGGGGACGCCGAAGGGCAGCGCCTCGGCGGCGGCCTGGAGCTCGTTGTTCCAGCGGGCCGCGGTGGCGGCGTTCGGGACGCGCATCAGCAGGACGTGCCGGATGTGGTCGTCGGCCAGCATCGTGACCTGCTGGTCGGACAGCGTCCACGCCTCGACGCCCGCCTCGGCGAACGGCCGGCCGCCGTAGGTGCCGCCGAACGGCCCGTCGGGCGGGGTGGGCACGTTCTGGTGGCGCGAGTAGAGCATCAGCCCGGCGAGCTGCTCGACCGACAGCCGGGACGCCAGGTCGCGGGCCCGGGCGTCGGCGTCCAGTCGCCAGTCCTCATACGGCAGCAGGACGCCGCCGCGCGAGGAGTTCTTGAAGAGGTGGCCGTCGACCTCGATCACCGGGGCGGACGCGGCGACGATGTCCGGGCCGCCGTCCTGGGTGTGGCGGGTGAGCGCGGCGTCCGATGCTGGCGTGGTCATGAGTCATTGTCGCGGGTGGCGTCCTGCATGTCAGCCGGGAGCGGCCGCTGAGAGGCTGCTGAGGAGGCCCCTCGTCGGGGGACTGATGTTCTGTCCGCCCCCGTGTCTAGGGTGTGCCGCGACGGCCGAGGTGCGTCCGTCGAGAGGAGCACGACATGCCTGTCCGCAACGAGCCCTGGCCCCCTGGAACCCCTTGCTGGGTCGACTTGCAGGCGGACGACGTCAAGGCTGCGTCCGCGTTCTACGGCGCCCTGTTCGGCTGGACGTTCAACGACCTCGGCCCGGAGGCGGGCGGCTACGTCATGGCCGAGCTCAACGGTTCGGTCGCCGCGGGAGTCGGGCCGAAGCCGGAGGGTTCGCCGATGCCCTCGGCCTGGACGACCTACCTGGCCGTCGAGGACGCCGACGCCACCGCAGCCAAGATCACCGCGGCCGGCGGCGCGGTGACCGCGCCCCCGTTCGACGTGATGGATGCCGGCCGGATGGCCGTCGCAGCCGACCCCACGGGGGCCGTGTTCGGTCTGTGGCAGGCCGAGCGGCACAACGGCGCCGAGGCGTACAACGAGCCCGGGGCGTACGTCTGGAACGAGGTACACACGCGCGACCTGGCCGCCGCGGAGGCGTTCTACTCGACGGTCTTCGGCTACACGATCGCGGCCATGGATCCGTCGGCCCCGGACGCCTACAAGGTGTTCACGGTGCCGGGCGGCGCCGACGTGGCGGGCGGCCTCGCCAACGACGCGGCCGAACCGGGCGAGGGGGCCTACTGGCTCACCTGGTTCGCGGTGGCCGACACCGACGCGGCGGTCGCGACGGCGTCCGGCCTCGGTGGGTCGGTGCTGATGCCGGCCCAGGATTCCGCGATCGGACGCATGGCGGTCGTCGCCGGCGCCCAGGGTGAGGCGTTCGGCCTGATCGCCATGCCGTCCAACGGTTAGGGTGAGCCCAGTCGTCGAAGGAGCGGGCATGCAGATCGGGATGGTCGGACTGGGCAAGATGGGCGGCAACATGCGCCAGCGCATCCGTAACGCCGGGCACGAGGTGGTCGGCTACGACCGCAACCCGGCCGTCAGCGACGCGACGAGCCTCGCCGACATGGTGTCGAAGCTGACCGGCGCGCCGAAGGTCGTGTGGCTGATGCTGCCGATCCAGTTCGTGGATTCGACCCTCGACGAGTTGATGCCGATGCTCGCGCCCGGCGACATCGTCATCGACGGCGGCAACTCCAAGTACACCTGGGACAAGACGCACGCCGAGAAGCTGGCGGCGGTCGGCGTCCACTTCGTCGACGTCGGCACCTCGGGCGGCGTCTGGGGTCTGCAGAACGGGTACGCGCTGATGGTCGGCGGCGACGCGGCCGACATCGCCACGTGTCAGCCCATCTTCGACGCGTTGAAGCCCGAGGGTGAGTTCGGGTTCGTCCACGCGGGCGGGCACGGCGCCGGGCACTTCGCGAAGATGGTCCACAACGGCATCGAGTACGGCCTCATGCAGGCGTACGCGGAGGGGTGGGAGCTGCTCGAGAAGGCCGAGGAGGTCACCAACGTCCGCGAGATCTTCCGGTCGTGGCGCGAGGGCACGGTGATCCGGTCGTGGCTGCTGGATCTCATGGTCCAGGCGATGGACGCCGACGAGCACCTCGAGAAGATCGAGGGCTACGCGGCCGACTCGGGCGAGGGCCGGTGGACGGTCAACGCCGCCATCGACCTCGGCGTCCCCGTGCCGACGATCGCGGCGTCCCTGTTCGCGCGGTTCGTCTCGCAGCAGGACGACTCCCCGGCGATGAAGATGGTCGCCGCCATGCGCAACCAGTTCGGCGGGCACGAGGTCAAGGCGGAGGGGACGCCGTCGGCGTAGGTTCGCGCTTCGTCCCAGCCACAGCCGACATGATGAATGCCGCTCCGGGTGGCGTTCGATGAGTCGGGGCGAACCATCGGCCACCCGGGATCGTCCGAGGGGGAGTGGGGTGGGGGAAGAGCCCCGTGTGTGGGAATATGAAACGTCTCACCGGGGTTGCGACGTCACCGGGCCCCTGCCCGAGCCGCACCCGAAGGACCGCATGACACTCGACACCCTGCCTGCCGACATCGACACGGGAGAGCCCATGGACGCCACCACCAAGGCCCCCGCCGTCCGTTCGGGCGTGCTTCCGATCCTGCTCGTGGCGGCGTTCGTGGTGATCCTGAACGAGACGGCGATGAACGTCGCGCTGACCCGGATCATGGACGACCTTCACATCGCCGAGCGCCTCGCGCAGTGGCTGACCACGGCGTTCATGCTCACGATGGCGGTCGTGATCCCGACGACGGGCTGGCTGATCGAGCGCCTCGGCACACGCCGCGCCTACGTCGCCGCCCTCGGCCTGTTCAGCCTGGGCACCCTGATCTGCCTGGTCAGCCCGACCATCGGCGTCCTGCTCGCGGGGCGCGTCGTCCAGGCCAGCGGCACCGCGATCATGATGCCGCTGCTGATGACGACGGTCATGCAGACCGTCGACCCCGCCCACCGCGGACGCGTCATGGGCAACGTCTCGATGGTCATCTCCGTGGCGCCGGCGGTCGGCCCGACGATGTCGGGCCTGCTGCTCCAGTTCGGCTCGTGGCGGCTGATCTTCGGCGCCGTCCTGCCGATCGCGCTGGCGATGCTCTTCCTCGGACGCCGTCGGCTCACCGACGTCTCCGAGTCGTCCGGCGCCCAACTGGACGCCGCCTCGATCCCGCTCGCCGTGCTCGGCTTCGGCGGCCTCGTCTACGGACTCAGCCTCGTCGGGGACGCCACCGCCGCCCCGTGGGAGTTGGGCGTCGCCCTCGGCGTCGGCACCACGGCCCTGCTCGCCTTCGTCGTCCGGCAACTGCTCCTGCAGCGCCGGGACGCCGCCCTCCTCGACCTGCGCACCTTCACCCACGCGGGGTTCTCGATCGGCCTCGGGCTGATGGCGCTGGCCATGATGGGCCTTTTCGGCACGATCATCACCCTGCCCCTGCTGCTCCAGCGCGCCTTCGGGATGACGCCGCTGCAGGTCGGCCTGCTCATGCTGCCGGGTGGGGCGCTGATGGGCGTCCTCGGCCCGTTCGTCGGACGCCTCTACGACCGCCTCGGCCCGCGCGTGCTCGTCGGCCCGGCGCTCACCGTGGTCGCGGGGGTGTTCGCCGCCCTCTCGTCGCTGTCGACCGCGACGCCCTGGTGGTTCATCCTGGCTTGTCACCTGGTGATGAGCGCATCCTTCGCGTTCATTTTCACCTGCCTGTTCACGACCTCGCTGGGCGCGCTGCCCCCTCACCTGTACTCGTACGGGTCGGCGTCCGTCGGCACCATCCAGCAACTCGCCGGCGCCGCCGGCACGGCCCTCTTCGTCACGATCTTCACGATGCAGGCGGGCGTGGCGCGCGACGCGGGGGCGTCCGAGGCGGCGTCCCTTCTGGCGGGCTCGCACTGGGGGTTCGTGGGGGCGTCCGCGATGATGGCCGTCGCCGCCGTCGCCAGCCTGCTGCTCCGCCACGACCCGGACGCCGCCGCCCCGGCCCCGATGCACTAGCGCCGTCGGGTTCACCCCGGGCGATGGCCGCTGCCGGTCCTCCTGGAGCCGCCACGAGTACTCCACCGATGGGTGCCTGGCTCGACTGCGGGATCGGCGGCACGGCGCGACGCGTGGATATCACGAAAAGGTAACGCGCGTCCCACGGAAGGGCGTATCGTCTCAATCACGGGACACCGACGTCCCGGGGGCCCCACGCCCATCAACGGGGGGAAGACGTGTCAGAAACTTGCTCGGCGCAATGGAGCGCCGTTCGCCATGCTCCAAGGTCGACGCGGGGTGGCTGTGGCCACCCCCGCGCGGCTGACTGACACCCACCCTTGCCGCACCGCTCTCCCGGGAGCCGCGGCGCGCATTCGGCCAAACCATTTTCAGCTGGAGGAATTTCATGCACGTGAAGCTGTCGAAAGAAGCCTATGGAGGGGTGTCCGGCAAGGACTATGTCCCCCATGTCACGTCCGGGAACAGGCTGGGCGGCAATGCCGTCGTGCTGGTCGCGGGCATCATCCTGGCTGCCCTGTTCGCCGCGTCGACGGCGTACTCGGGGATGAAGTCCGGCTTGACGGTCGCGGCGGGCATTCCGGGATCGATCCTGGGCTCGGCCGTCATCGCGGCATTCGCCCGATCGAAGGGAATTCTGGGGAAGAATCTCCTGCAGGGTATGTCGTCGGGCGGAGAATCCGTCGCATCCGGTCTGATCTTCGTTCTGCCGGCGGTGCTCCTGATCGGTGGCCAGGTCACCTTCTTCGAAGGAGTGGCGGTCGGCGTCGCCGGCGTCCTGTTCGGCATCGGCGTGTCCACCCTGGTGCACGAGTACCTGCTCGTGGAGGAGCACGGCAAGCTGATGTACCCCGAGTCGATGGCCATCTCCGAGACGCTGGTCGTCTCCGAAGGTGCTGGCGATTCGCTCAAGTACATGGGTATCGGGTTCGGCATCGGTGGCGTGATCACCCTGTTCACCGGCGCCTTCTTGAACCAGGTCAACAATGTCATCTCCTACGTCAACGAATCGTTCTACAAATGGAGGATCCAGGTCGAGGTGAGTCCGATGCTTCTCGGTATCGGCTATATCGTCGGCACCGAAGTCTCCCTCATGATGTTCGCGGGGTCGATTCTTGCCAATTTCGCGGTTCTCCCGCTCATCGGTTACTTCGCTTCTTTCGCCGGTCCCGCGGCCACCGTCTGGAACAACCCGGATCTCGCCCTCAACGCCATGACGGTCGGTGATATCGGCAGGAGTTACCTGCGCTACATCGGTGCCGGGATGATGCTCTCCGGCGGCCTCATCGGCGCGATCCGGCTCGTCCCGACGATCATCACGTCGGTCCGCGAGACCCTCGGTGCGAAGCCCGGCTCGGCAACGGAGGCCGGCGCCGGCGTCGGTCGGATCATCCTGCTCAGCGGACTGGTCCTGTCCTTCGTGGCCGGGTTCGTCGTCTCCGGCGGGAACATCCTGATGGCGCTGTTGGTCTCGTTGCTGTGCATGGTGCTGGCGATGCTGTTCGTCATCGTGTCCGGCCGCCTGACCGGGACCGTCGGAACGTCCAACCTGCCGGTCTCCGGCATGACCATCGCCTCGCTCGTGCTCGTTGCGATTCTGTTCGTCGCCCTGGGCTGGACCACGCCCGGCAACAACAAGTCCCTGCTCCTCTTCGGGTCCTTCATCGTGACCGCCATCGCGATGGCCGGCGGCTACAGCCAGTCGCAGAAGGTCAGCATGATCCTGGGCGGGAGCCGCAACGAGATGAGCAAGTACCTGGCCGTCGCCTCGCTCGTCGGTGTCGTCACCGTCGTCGGCACCATTCTGCTGCTGAAGGATCAGCTCGTCCTCGCCGGCGACCAGGTCCAGTTCGCCCTGCCCCAGGCCAACCTCATGGCGACCCTGACCGAAGGCATCATCTCCGGGCGTCTGCCGTGGGGGATGATCATCGCGGGCATGGTCATGGGGGTCTTCTTCTTCCTGCTCAGGCTCCCGGTCATGACGGTGGCTATCGGGTTCTACCTGCCGATCTCGACCACCTCGATCATTCTGATCGGCGCCCTGGTCAGGCTGCTCATGGAGAAGACCGCCTCGAGCGGCGCGGACAAGGAAGCCAAGGTCTCCAACGGCATCAGCCTCGCCGCCGGCCTGGTCGCGGGTAGCTCCCTGATCGGCCTGGTGGGGATCGTCCTGCAGGTCACGGGCGTCATCAAGGTGACCGACATCGCCGGGTTCGCGGCGACGAACACCATGGCCTGGATCCTCCTGGCCGTCCTCCTCGCCGCCACCATCGCGACCCTGTTCACCGCAGGGGTGAAGCGTGCGGCGAAGTAGCCGGTCCCCGGGGGCCCGCGCGGGCGAGCTCGACACGGTCTACTCCGTGTCGGGCCGCATCGGGGTGGGGGAGGACGACCACGGGATCATGACGCTGTCCGACCCCCAGGACCGCCGGATCCAACGGTTCTTCCGGCGGCTGGGCGTCCGCATCCCCCCGGCGCGGCGGTTGACGCTGGACGAGTACGGCAGCTTCGTCGTCCGCCAGCTCGACGGGGGTGTGAGCGTTGAAGAGGTCGGGCGCCGGTTGAAGAAGGAATACGGCCCGCGAGCGGAGCCCGTGTTCGATCGTCTCGTGCCCTACCTCGGAACGCTCGAGCGGGCAAGGTTCATCGTCACGTCCGTCCGCCGTGGAAACGGGCGGATCGAACAAGTAGCAGGAGGGTGAAGGTTATGGAACGTTTGGCTGATTCCAGATGTGAGCAGGTATTCCGCTGGTTTGCGGAGTTGAATCGGATCCCGCGGGGTTCGGGGGATGAGCGGGCGGCGAGTGACTGGCTGGTCGGTTTCGCCAAGGAGCGCGGCCTGGACGTCATCCAGGATGAGGCGTGCAACGTGATCATCTCCAAGCCCGGCACGGCCGGCTACGAGCAGGCGCCGACGGTCATCCTGCAAGCCCACATGGACATGGTGTGCGAGAAGGAAGCGACGTGCCTGCACGATTTCTCGCGCGACCCCATCGAGGTCCTGATCGACGGAGACTCGGCTCATGCCGACGGTACGACCCTCGGTGCCGACAACGGCGTGGGTGTGAGCTACGGCCTGGCCATCCTCGACGCTGCCGACATCGCCCATCCGCCGATCGAGTTCCTCGTCACGACCTCCGAAGAGACCGGCATGGGCGGCGCCTTCGCGCTGGAGGCGAGCAACCTGACGGGCCGACGCCTGATCAACATCGACGCCGAGGAGGAGGGCAAGCTGCTGGTCAGTTGTGCGGGCGGTGCCAGCGTGACGCTCCGGCTCCCGGTCGAGTGGGAAGACCCTACCGAGGGACGCCGCGCGTTCCACCTTGTCGTCGGTGGGCTTCAGGGTGGACATTCCGGTATCGAGATCGACAAGCAGCGGGGCAGCGCCAACAAGATCCTGGGCCGCGTCCTGCTCGACCTGAGCGACGAACTGGACCTGCAGCTGTATGCCCTGAACGGGGGAACCAAGCACAATGCGATCCCTCGCGAGGCTCAGGTCGGCCTCGCGATCCGTCCGCAGGAGGTGGGGGCGCTCCAAGATCGGCTCGGCCGGTGGGGGGCCGTTCTGGGGAACGAGTTGAGGGGGGTCGATCCTGGGGTTCAGCTCCTCCTGGAGGCGGTCGACGGTCTGCCGGCGCGGGTCTTCTCGGCCGACACGGCCCGCAAGGCGGTCAGGGTGCTGTGCCTGATCCCGGCCGGCGTCATCA
>Ga0209480_10000998_pt1 | contig 21350 bp, 24 predicted proteins | sample JI61114C2DNA_FD_187501 | JGI IMG/M metagenome (GOLD analysis project Ga0209480, IMG submission 187501) | Wastewater effluent complex algal communities from Wisconsin, to seasonally profile nutrient transformation and Carbon sequestration -... | ecosystem: Engineered > WWTP > Effluent > Algae... | reverse complement strand
TGCGGCATGACGGTGGCAACGGTGAAGAGAGCCGGCTCCGCTCATCTGAACACGCGACGCCCAGAGATAAGTGGATTGGCTGCGGTTTGAACTTCTTCAATCCGGGGCCCCTGCCAGGCCGCCGGAGGCGCCCCGGTTGAGCCCATGTACTCATGGTTCAACCCATCACGCTGCGGCCTGCATGGGCGACAGCGAGTTGAAGTAGACCATGTCCGGCGTGCGCCCGTCGTGGCTCTGGTGCGGCCGGCGCGCGTTGTAGAACTCGAAGTACGCGGCCAGACTCTGCCGCGCAGCGCTGACGCCGTCGTAGGCCTTCAGGTACACGTCCTCGTACTTCACGCTGCGCCACAACCGCTCGACGAACACGTTGTCGCGCCAGCAGCCTTTGCCGTCCATGCTCTGACGTGCACCGATGCGTGCGACCTCGGCGACGAACTCCGCGCCGCTGAACTGGCTGCCCTGGTCCGTGTTGACGATCTCCGGCGCACCCCAGCACGCAGCGGCCTCGCGCAGGGCCTCCACACAGAAGTCCGCCTCCATCGTGATCGACACCCGATGCGCCAGCACCCGGCGGCTGGCCCAGTCCAGCACCGCCACCAGGTACACCCAGCCACGCGCCATCGGAATGTAGGTGATGTCCAAGGCCCACACCTGGTTGGCGCGTTCGATGGCCAGGCCTCGCAGCGCGTACGGGAACACCGGGTGCGTCGGGTGCTTCTTGCTCGTGTTGGGCTTGCGGTACAGCGCCTGGATAGCCATGCGCCGCATCAGTGTGCCCACGTGGCGCCGCCCGACCTCGATGCCCTGCAGGCGCAGGAAGTCGCGCAGCATGCGGCTGCCGGCGAACGGATGCTCCAGGTGCAACTCGTCGATGCGGCGCATCAGCGCGAGCTCGGCCTCGCTCACCGGCTCGGGGTGGTAGTACACCGTGCCCCGGCTGATACCCAGCAACTGGGCCTGCCTCTTGATCGGCAGTTCGGCTCCACGGTCGATCATCGCTTTGCGCTCAGCAATCCCGCCTTGGTGAGCGCGCCCTCTAAAAAATCATTCTCCAGCGTCAGCTGCCCGATCTTGGCGTGCAGCGCCTTGAGGTCGACCGGCGGCGTCTCGGGCGCTACCGCGCCACCGAACACGCCGGCGGCGCGCTCCATCAACTGCCTGCGCCATTCCGTGACCTGATTGGGGTGCACGTCGTGCTTCTGCGCGATCTCGGCGATCGTCTTGCCGTCGGCCAAGGCCTCGATCGCCACCTTGGCCTTGAACGCCGCCGAGTGGTTCCGGCGCGGTCTCTTGCTCATGCTCTCTGCTCCTTCGTCTCGGGCTCTATCCTCGCCCATCGGAGCAGCCAATCCACTTTAGGCCATGTTCAGATTTGCGCGGCCGGCTCTGAGACAGGAATTGATTGCTGCGACCGAACACCCAAAAGGGTACGCAGCGATCATCGGCGCATCTCGTGGGGAGCCTGCTGCAAACACACTTCGGCAAATCGGTTGGGTGGACGCCAAAAGCGTTGGCCGTCAGGCTGCATATCGAATCACTCCGCTGGGAAATTCCTTCGCGCCCGGTCCCAAGTCGCCGTCCGTCGCACCTACCGACTACACCAACTGGCAAAAGGCACTCCAAGCTCTAGAAGCCCTTGGGGGCAAGGCCTCCCGAACCGAGATCCATCGTTGGCTGATTCAAAAGTACGGCTCTTTCGATATGGAGAACCTGCGAAAGGACCTCACTATGCTGAGCGTCAACGACAAGGGTCGATTCGCATACCGCGCTTGGGAGAGGCGGCATGGCAAACCCAAAGTCGCGCTAGATCATGTCTTCGCAGGGAGTGGCACCGGGTCGCAACGCACGTATGAACTCTACGACGCCAATATCCATGGTGAGTGGGAGGCATATCGGACTTCGAGCGGGGCCCTGGCGCTTCGCGCGAGAGCTGCGTCACTCGACGATGCACTGAAGGCCGCACAACAAGGTACGCCCGAGTTTGATCCGGCAGATGCCGCGAGCGGCAAAACACGGTTGTTGCGAGAGATCGCTGTTCGCCAAGGGGGCCCCGCATTTCGCAAGAAGTTGCTGCAAGCGTTCGGACGAACCTGTTGCATTACAGGATGCCAAGTGGAGGAGATCTTGGAGGCGGCGCACATTCAACCGTACGACGGGCCGAACACGAATCATGTGACAAACGGACTACTCCTTCGGTCGGACCTCCACACTCTCTTTGACTTGGGCCTGATCCGGATCGCGCCAGAAACGATGGCAGTGAGTGTGCATTCGAAGCTTCTCGAGCACTCGGAGTACGCGAAGTTCAACAAAAAACCTCTGATGAAGTCGTACCCGCCGCCCAGTGCAAAGGCGCTCGAGGCTCACGCGAAGCGACACGCCGCAAAGTGGACAAAGTAGCAAGTGCCACCGTTCTGGCCTTGTGGGACTAAGAGATTATCCGTAAATAGTAAACTATCGTCCCGAGCCGTATTGAACGCGGCGACGGGACGAAGGCATGGCGACACGCAAGCGAGTGGAATCGTGGACGGTGACGGACGACTTCTGGGAGCGGGTCGAGCCGTTGATACCGGTTCGTGAACGACCGGCAAGCAAAGAGTACGTTCGCAAGCCTGGTGCAGGGCGCCCGCCCAAGCCGGCCCGGCAGGTGTTCGAAGCGGTTGTGTTTGTGCTGCGCACGGGCTGCCAATGGAAGGCCCTTCCCAAAGAGCGCTTCGGCAGCGCCAGCGCGGTGCACAAGCGCTTCCTGGAATGGGAGGCCGCGGGCGTGTTCGAGGCCATCTGGAAAGCCGGACTGGCCGAGTACGACCAGATGGAAGGCATCTCCTGGCGATGGCAGAGCATCGATGGGGCCATGTTCAAGGCGCCCCTGGCGCAAGAGTCCGTGGGGCGTAACCCGACGGATCGGGGAAAAAAAGGGAAGCAAGCGACACCTGCTGGTGGACGGCCGTGGCGTCCCGTTGTCGCTCGTCGTGACCGGGGCGAATGAGCATGACGTAACGCAAATCGACGTGGTGCTTCAAGCCATCATGGTCAAGCGCAAGACGCCAAGCATTCGACGCAGCAAGCACTTGTGCGCCGACGCGGGTTATCGAGGCCGACGAGCCTTGGAGATCATCGAATCGCACGGCTACATCCCTCACGTCGTGGGTCGCCGCACGGAGGCACAGGCCAAGCAGCGAGATCCGACGAAGAAGGCGCGACGCTGGGTTGTGGAGGTCTGCCACAGTTGGTTCAACCGATTCCGCAAACTGCTCGTGCGGTACGAGAAACTTGAACGCAGCTTCGTCGCGCTCAATCACATCGCTGCCGCGATCATCGCGTTCCGCAAGGTGAAGTCGACAGTCAACATTATTTACGGATAAGTTCTAAGTCTGAATCGATTCTCAGTGATCAAAGCCGATGTACGACAAGATTGACCCACCGGCCCAATACTGGGCAGCCGTACACGAACTACTCGGCTCAGACCCGAAGCAAGCGTCTACAGCGATTGGCCTCAACGCCGATCAACTGCGCGGGTTCACTCCACAGGGGCTGCTTCGCCCTTTGCTGGCTGCGCTAGACGGTTCCTTCTGGCGAGTACCCAAATCCACAACCGCTCGCAACTGGACATGGCGACATGGTGTGCCAAAGTCCAACGGAACTGAAGACAGTGAGGTCCAACTCGAACGGTGCATTGCCGAGCTTGGTGCGGACCGGTGGTGCTGCCAGATGCCGACCCTCTCCGGCTACTTTGGACCGCGACGGTATAAGCGGCGGTCTGTTGACCTCGTTCATGAGCTAGCTCCTGGACACTATCGATTCATCGAGCTCAAAGTCCGAAGTGACAACCCTCTCTATGCAGCTTTCGAAGTGCTGTCATACGGGCTGACATACCTACTGGCTCGCAGGTACGGGCCCGTCCAGTCCGACAGCCAGTACAAGGTGCTCCGCGCTGAAGTTTGCGAGTTGGTAGTTCTCGGTCCGAGTGCTTGGTACGGCAGATTTAGCCAAGAGCAAAGAAGCCTGCTGACTTCTCTGCTCGATCAGGCACTGGACCATGCGCTCGCGGAGTCGAACGACACCGGCCTCAAGCGCATGACGTTTCAGTTCATGGAGTTCCCTGCGGTCGCCAAGGTCAGCGCAAACGCCGAGCACATCGTGCGGATGCTTTCCGCTGGGCACCTTGAAGCGTGCTGACGCGCCGGAAGTTGCATCGAAGGCGTCATGCGATATGTGTATGGCCTAGTAGGGCCGCGCTTGACGCGACGCGCGCGCCCGCGTCGCGCCGCCAGAAGGCGAGCGCCTCAGTTGGGACCTTTGGTATTCGTTCCACCTGAGTATGTGCGGAGCAGTCCCTGCTCTTCGGCCTCGGCCACGGTGAATTGTTTGACGTCGAAGAGCCCCGATTTCTCGAAGACCTCCGCCCAGTCGCTGCAGCCATACTTCTGCGGCGTTTGCTCGGGGTGGTGCTGAGCGATGTAGGTGATGGTGTCATCCATGGACATCCAACCGTTCACGGATCCGACCCGGGCGGCCTCGCGCATGGCGGCCACGATGCCGGCACGCGGCCAGTCGACGGTCCCATCCTCGTTGATGCCATTGATGAGTTTGTCCTCGAACTCCTTGGACTGCAGCTCCGCAGCTACATGGCGACGAGCCTCATCGAGTCCCTTCGCCAGTTCATTCATCTTCAGAAGCTGCGTGGAGATGCTCTCGTAGGCAGAGATCAGGTACTCGGCGGCTACATCGCATCCCGTGACGGACATGATGTCGAAGTCCCGAATGAAGTGGTGCGTGAGCTTGTTGCGAAGTCGGACGGCCTTGAGCATCGCCTTGTAGGCAGCCATGAACTCGTCGTGCGGCATCGGCAGCCGCACTGTCGTCCTGAATGCCAACCGATCGCTCGGCAATGTGACCGCATCATGTTGGCGCAACGCACGCTTTGGCAGAGCCACCTTCGCCGCCCCGGCCGCCGCGACGTCCGCAACAAGGTAGCCGCCGAACAGCTCCTCGACAAGGTCGCCGAAGTTCGCCTTGGCCAACTTCTTCTGCCGCTTTGCGCGGTCGGCTTCAAAGGTTGCAAGAGCGCCGCCGACGTCGTAGACAGCCAGGATGTTTCGCATGATCTGCTCGAGTTGCTGGACTCTGAGCATGCACCGGCCCAAGAGTCGCTGGACTTCCCGTTGCTTCTGCGCGTGTTCTTCCATCATCGTCAGTCTATGCGCGCTCGGAGTCCCATACGCTATCCCGCGCGGACGAACAAGAAGGCGACGTTGAACCGTCGCCTTCTCGTTCGCTATGGTCAGCCGCAAGAATTCAGGTCCAGTGGAATGCCTGCGGGCTTCGGACTTTCACCTTCGACGGATGTCAGTTGTATTGCCACTGACTGTCTTTGTAGCTTCCATCCAGCATCCGGAACCGCAGTTGGAACTGGCGACTGCTGGTCCCGTCACTGGTCAGCGCAGGGAACGCCACCTGCTGACCCTGGCTGTCGTTGGGAGCCGTTGCCGTGGCACTCGTCGCGCCGCGCTGAACCGCCACGAGTCCCTGACTGACGGCCTGACCGCCACCGCTGGTGTATACGCCGGCCGATCCAACTGTCTCGGCCAGCGGGTTGGCGAGCCACGAGAGCGGAACGGACGTTGTGCTGGCAGCCTGCGCCAGAGCAGGGTCAAGGTAGGCCTTGGTCTGCGCCGACAGGTCGATCCAAGCCAGCGATGACCCTCGGGTTGACGGAACGACGGGCTGCAGCAGCGTCTTGCCATAGGAATACCGCGGAGCCGTCTCACCGTCATAGAACACCTCGAAGGTGTAGATCGTCTGAGCCTTCAGGGTCGTGAAGTCGATGAAGTTGGCCGTACCGGGCGCCAGACCGTAGTCCAGCGGATGCGCAAACGTCGGGAACTGCGTGTTGTTGGTGTTGGCCGCGTTCGGCTGCGGCCGGACCGTGGTCGCGTCCGCCCCGCTGATGCCTTGGGTGCGCTGCAGGATGAAGATGTTGCCGACGTTGGTCGAAGCTGTCGCGGATGCCGTGTCAGTCAGCCCGTCCTTGCGACGAATGTTCATCCAGTTCTGACTCAGGATGAGCGCCGGATCCGGTCGCGTGAGCACGATCCCTGCCGTGGGCAAGCCAGGGCCCGTGATGCGCACCGCTCGCATCCCCGTGCTGTTCGGACCGTCTTTGTTGACGAACAGCACCAGCCCGCTTTCGAACCGGCTGTTGGCCGATCCACCGAAGGTTCCGGTGCCGGTACCCGCGCCAGGCGCAAACTGCTCCCGACGTCGGATGGCCGCTTGCAGATTCGAATCAATGGGCTGCTGGTTGCCGTGCAGCCACCAATCCGTGTTGCGCTGCGGCGCTGCCGTGCCCGGGAACTTCTGCGCGACGGTGATCACCGTGCCGGCCGCGCCATTGCGGTCGACATAACGCAGGTTGACGATGGCGCGGTCGTTGTCCGCGGCGGTCGTGTCGTCGATGAAGCGCATAACCTCCGGAACACCGAACACGGCGCCGGTCATGTTCTCGTCCGTGAGCAGACCGTAGAACTGCTGGCCACCGCGATAGCCGTTCTGCAGGAATTGGCTGTGAGCGATGCCATCGCAGGCCGGCGCCGCTTCCGTGACCTCTCGGCCACCTTGTGAGGCGGGCAACTCGGCCACGGCAAGAACACGACTGCCGGGTTGCCCGATCGTGCCGACCGGGACCTTGAAGCAGTCCGTCAACGCGCCGGCGAGGAGGCGCAGGGCATCCGACAGCGACAAGACAGCCGCGTTGGGCGCCGTGACCTTGGGCGGTGTGGTCGTGGTCGCGTCGGCCATCGGCACCGTCGCCGTCGGATCATCCGCCGGCGCAATGAGCGTCTGCCCATCGACCGTCGTGATCTTGATCACCTCCAGGATCTTGTCCGCCGTATCCCCCGAGACCGTGGCCGTGGCCGCCGTGATCGGCGTCGTGAAGGGGTTGTAGCCGGCCGGCATCTGCAGCGCGGCCAGCACGTTGGACAGTTGGTCGAGCACCTGCGTCGTGATCGCCTGGATCTTGGTGGTGTCCAGCAGCGACGGGGTGGCGATGACTGACAGTGCGCTCTTGTCCGGCGCGAGCTGAGCAAGGATGGCGGTGGTCAACGGGGTGGCATTCACCACCAAGGTTTGTCCCGCGGGCGGTGCGGCGGTGGCGATGCTGACCAGCGGCGCGACGCCACCCGACGGATCGGTGACCACGACGAGAAATGGCGCCGTCTTGCCTTCGATGAGCGTGCAGCTGTACGCACCGATCCCAGACGTGACGATTTGGGTCTCGCTGCACGCCGCGCTGCCGTCTCCCGCAGTGATCTGAACGACGGCATTGGACAGCGCTGCACCAGTGGCCGCCGTGCCAGCGAGCAAGGTTGGGCTGGCCGGGGGAACGGGTTCATCGTCGTTGCCGCCACAGGCTGTCACTGCCGCGGCGAAGGCCAAGGCAAGCACTTGCACCAAAGCGCTCTTCGGAAAGGTCTGCTGAGAAAGGTTCACGTGGGCACTCCTTCGTGATGGAAACTGAGGAAGTCCGAAGGTGACGTCGATGGGCGTCGTGCGTCGATTCGGGCAGGCCCATTTCATTCCTCAACCACAGGACTCGCTATTGGTCGCTTGGGCAGGCCAATTGGCTCAATTGGGGTCCTTCAATGCGCGCTATCTCGGCTTCGCAAATGTGGCGGTCGTTCGTGGCAACTCCAAGGCGAGCGTGTGAATGCCACTCGTGCAAAGCATGGAGTCCGCGTCAAGCGGCCTTCGACAAGTGACGCATCTACTTGCATACGGCTCGCGTGATGTGGTCGCCCGGGAGTCTCTGGCGACCGCCGACAAGAGGCGTTTTCGTGCCGCTTCCGGTATCAAACCAGGTCTGCCACTACCTCTTGCGCGAAGCCCCGAGCCGCTGCCTGTTAGCCTTCACGGTCGATGCCCCATCAACGGTACAAGTCCTGCGCTGTTCGACAACGTGCAGCGGGATCTGTCCGAGTAGGCTGTACTTGCCACGTCACTGTAAATGTTGCAGTGGTCGTCAGTATCCAGGGTCAGCTTCCGCTGCTGGAGCCAATGGTCGGCACGGCGAACGCCGTGCACTTCTGGCGCGAGTTCCCGCAGTGAATGAGCCCGGCCTCGGGGGCGGGGCGTACGAACATCGTCCGGGGGCTGCGAAAACTGCGAAGGATGCCTGGTGGCGTTGCTGCGCCTAGATCAGAAGCATCGCCTTGGCGAATACGGATACAAGTCGGCAGCGCGCGGACATGACAGCCGGCGAAACCTTCGTCGCCCAAGCCTTGGGCCTGCGGCACACGTATTGGGGGCAGTGGCGCAACCGCGAGCCTAGCCGCCAAGCTAGGCACGCCCTTCGACTGGCGGATCGATGGTCAGCCTCGGGTCGGTAACACCTGCCCGGCGGATGAGGGTGACTATGGCCATTCGGCGCCCGCGGCCTCGAGCAGCGTCCGAAAGGACGTCTGGGCTAAGAGCAGGTCGACCAACTGGCGAGCCAGCGCCATGCCGGCTGCGGAATCGCTAGGGTAGTGAAGGCCCGCCACCTCACGGTTCTGGGCAACGCGACCTGCCGCATCCGCAAGTCGACCTTGTAGATTCGGAAAGATCTCTTGGAGCACATAGGCGACGGAGTGCGCCTGTGTCGAGTGTCCACTGGGATAGGCTGGATGCCCTGGATAGAGCGGACCCGCCATGAACATCGGGGCAAGGTTCTGCGCACAGCAGTGGTAGGGTCTGCCCCGATTGAAGCGCTCCTTGAAGAAAAAGATCGGACCCCAGATCTCGTTAAGCAACGCGCGAACAAGCTTGATCGAGCTTGGGTGCGGGGGCAGATGAGGATCGCCAGCGACCGACTGAACCGGCCAGACAGCATCCATGTCGCTCTTTGCCTGAGACACAATTTCCAGCTTCCGTTGAGGTGTGCGAAGGGGCAGGTAGCTTGCGAGCGTCGCGCATTCGGCCACCATGTCCACATCAACCGGATCGGGAAGAATCACCCTGGTGCGCCAATCCGAGGGAAGGAAGACCGTCGGCGACTGACTCTGCCCGCGGAACTCTGGCGACCAGGCGCTGTCCGGAAAACCGCAAGACTGTCCCTTGTGTTGGATGGCGCTCATATCGATCTCTCTTCACCAAGCTGCCGAAACAGACGACATCATTAGTCGAAGGCCTGCCGGCGTGAACATAGACGCTAGACGCAGATCTGATCCTCACCAGTCCCCAGTGATGGTGAAGCAGAAGAGGAAGTAGGTCATCGCATCGGCGAGCCACTTCTTGCCCTCGTCGCAGGTCAACCACTCAATCGCTTCCTCGCGGTTACCCACTATTGGGTGGAAGTCGGTGCGCATGCGACTACTCTTCACCCCGTCATAGTCGTGGTCGAGGTTCCACCAGCCCGCGAGTACAGCGCCGGCGTACAGCCCAGGAGGCCGGCCGCCCGAAAAGAAGCGAATGCCATGTGGGGGACGCGACCCCGCAAGCCACGACCAGTCGTGCCCCGGCGGTCTACTGCCAGAAAGAGTCGAATAACTCTCCGAACTCTCAGCCGCCTGATGATCAAGAGTGGACGCTTCAACTTCATTGCTTCGGCCCGGTGGCTTCGACTCCTTTCCGGAGCCGGTTTCGGGTACTGACTGCATGCCCTCGGCCGCCGCATCCAGCGTGCCCGCGTCATAAATCAGCTTGACCCAGCAGAAGTGTTCCTTTTGCTTTTCCAATTTGGACCTCCTCTAGAATGATTCGTTGGGACAGGTGGCTATGGAGCCGGTCAGCAACAAGAGTTGCCAGTTCAGCATAGCTAGAGGGGCACGCAATGGCTAGCACCCAAATGGCTCGTTCGATTGTCCAGGCCGCCTTGGCGACGGCCTTGGTGCTGACGATGACGGCGGACGCTGGCCTCGCGAATCGGAGTGCTGCGGCCACCTCGAGTAATTGCGTACGTCGGATCGTGGACACAGCACTCCGATTCGGCCTACGAAAGATTTGTCGACGCAATGCGACGGAATCATCCCGAGCTGTCAACAACGCTAGTCTTCCAGTATGTGCACGGAGCAGACAGCGACCAGGCCGCGCTAGAGGCGGCAATCTCCTCGGCCATGGCACGCCATCCTGCGGTGCTGGTGACTCCCACAGGTGACTCCGCCCGCGCCGCACGTCGTCTGAGTGCAGCAGCCCCGGTGGTCTTTGCCTCTCACTTGGATCCGATCAAGGCACGCATCGTGGACTCCATGCGAGCACCAGGCGGCCGCATCACGGGGGTGTCGCTGGCTGATTGGCTTCACATGAAACGTCTTGAACTGCTGCGCGACGCGTACCCTGACACCAAGTCTGTAGCGATACTGGCGGATCAATCCTGGGCGGAGGCGTACGAAGCCCAGTCGCTTGCGACCTCTGTAGCCCGTCAATTCGGGCTGGAGGCGACATTGGTCTACGCCGAAGATGAGGTGGACGTAGACAAGGTGATGCTGGATCCGAGTTCAAGTCGATTCGACGCTTGGTACATCCCACCCACGTACGTCGCATACCGGGCTGAAGCTCGAATCATTGGTCACCTCGCCCGCCTCGGAAAGCCGGCGATTCACTCCACGTCATCCGAGGTCCGCAACGGGGCGCTTATGGCATACGAGCAGGACACATCATTTGTGTTCGGCGCATTGGCGAACTTGGTGAGTCGGATCTGCGCCGGTGAGGATCCGGCCTCTATCCCGATCGAGCGCCCACGACGATACGTGCTGTCAGTCCGATCGGCATGGAATTCCGGAAAGGCTCCGATGGAACAGTCCGTAGTTCGTCGAGCGGATCAAGTCTTCTGAACGGGCTGGTATCCGGGTACGAGTCGAACGGAGCGTCAGTTCAAGAGTCGCTTTGGTCGCATGGGCGGATACGTCGGCAGGATCGCCGCTCCGGCAGTCACGCCGGTTCAGTCAGCGCTCGAAATCTCCGTCGAAACTTCGAAACGATGCCTAATGGGTGCGCGCGCGGTGGATGAAGAATCGGACCTGGCGGCTACCGACTCATTGGCACGCCGTGCCGGAAAGGTGCGATAGCCCATGGTGCTGGATCGCGTCTGGTCGTCATTGTCGAGTCCTTCGCTCACGAGGCGCTATGCGCGCTTAGTTGCGGCCATCACCATCGCTCTACTCTTGCTATCAGGCATCCTGGAGATGCTTTTCGGCTACAAAGAGTCCCGTCAGCACATTGAACGACTGCAGACTGCTCAAGCCGAAGCCGCTTCTCGTGAGATCGCACAGTACCTCCACGCCATCGAGGAGGGAATGCGCGACAGCATGAAACTACCTTGGGGACAAGAAGGCTTTGAGTTGGGTCGCAAGCGTGAGGAACTCCATCGTCTGATGGTCCTTCAACCCGCCATCGCCGAACTCCAGGCCATCGACGATCGCGGGCGAGAGCAGCTGCTCGTGTCGCGCGAAGCTGTAGATCGAGTGGGCTCGATGCAGCCAGTCGAGGCGAACACTCTGCCAGCCTTCGAGCCTTCTGGCATAGCTCTTGATCGACCTAGCGACGAAAGCACCGCTACGCGTAAGGCCTCATGGGGACCAACCTACTATCGCGACGGACCTGAGCCTTGGGTCAAGCTCGCCATTTCTTCGCCCGTACGGTCAGGTGGGGTTCTCGTCGGCGCAGTTAATCTGAGATTTCTTGCCGACGTGGTTTCGGGCCTACGCAGCCCGAATGGTGGGGAAATATATGTAGTGGACAGCGCGGGACGTCTCATCGCGCATCCGCAAGCCCCAAATGTTCTGCGCGGCCTCGATCTCTCGTCTTTCGCCCCTGTCGTGCGAGCACGGCAAGAAAGTTCGCTTGTCGCCGCGATTGATGCCACGGACTTCGATGGTCACCCGGTGATTGCTACGGCAGCAGCTGTCTCCCCAACGGGCTGGCTGGTCCTGGTGGTGCAGCCGCGTTCGCTTGCTTTGGCGCCAGCGTTTGCCACGTTGTTGCGCACTTTGACTCTCGTAGCACTCGCGGGTCTAGCAGCAATGGCTGCGAGCCTACTCCTAGCAAGACGCATGGCTGCGCCCATAGTTGCCTTACGAAGGGCCACGGCTCGCATTGCCGCCGGTGATTTGGCCAGCCCAATCTCATTGCCAACCAGCGGCGACGAGATTGGCCAACTTGCGAGAGATTTTGCCCGTATGGCAGATGAATTGAGAACGTCCTACGCCAGTCTCGAAGCGAAAGTGGTCGACCGAACAGCGGCACTTACCGACGCGAGGGATCGACTAGCCGAGCGCACCGTAGAACTGGCAAGCCGTCGAGACGAAGCGGAACGAGCCAATGCGGCGAAGACTCGGTTCCTCGCCAGTGCCAGTCACGATCTGCGACAGCCCATGCACGCCATTGGTTTGCTGGTCGACGTGTTGCGCTCTCGTTTGACTGATCCGGATCAAAGGAGCCTAGCCGAGAAGACCCACCAGGCAGTTCGCTCAATGGAGGCCTTATTCGGCAGCCTGCTCGACGTCAGCAAACTGGATTCCGGTGCTGTCCAACCGCAAGCTTGCCACTTCCTTCTCCAGGACTTGCTTGACCGACTGGCCGCATCTTATGCGCCACTTGCTTCCGCAAAGAGCCTCGAACTTCGGGTGCGCAAGACAGGGCTGACTGCAAACACTGATCCGGCGCTGCTGGAGCGAATGGTTGGGAATCTGGTCACCAACGCTATCCGCTACACGCGCAGAGGCGGCGTACTAGTGGGTTGTCGCCGGCGATCTGGACTTGTCGCGGTACAGGTCTTCGATACAGGTATCGGGATTCCCGCAGACCAGCTAGACATTGCCTTCGAAGAGTTCGTTCGACTTGACAGCGCAGAGCCAGGGGACAAAGGCTTGGGGCTGGGCCTGTCGATAGTGCGTCGCACCGCAGAACTACTAAATCTCCGCGTGGCAGTTCACTCGGTTCCCGGCCGCGGCTCTAAGTTCGAGATTCTGCTCCCGGAGGCCGAGCAGCCGATTCGGTCCCCGATCGCTATTGCCCCTCGAACAATGCCATCTCTCCAGGGAAGCTTCGTCTTGGTCGTCGACGACGACGAAGTGAACCTGGAGGCCAGTGCCGAACTCTTGCGACAGTGGGGCTGCCTTGTCGCAACCGCCACCAGTGCTGACGGGGCGCTAAGTGAACTGGACCAGCACCTGCGTCCACCGGACCTTGTCATGACTGATTTGCGGTTGGGGAAAGGTGACGATGGTCTGGCACTGATCCGTCGTGTGCGATCAAAACTAGATCTCCCCGTGCCAGCGCTACTTGTCACAGCCGACGTCCATGTTCCGCAGACGGAGGGAACTGTTGCCCTGCTACGAAAGCCGGCGGGTGCCGACCGACTCCTTCTGATCCTGCTGCACACGCTATCGCAGACGACCAGTTCTGTTCGCACTGCACCGCCGCCGGGCAATTAGAAGCGAAGACCAATCCGACCAGCAGCTACGACAGCCTGAGTTCGGGTCGTAACGTTCAGCGCCCGCAGCACCGCCGAAGTATGGGCCTTGACCGTGCTCGCAGACAATCCAAGTTCCCGCTCGATCAACTTTGCGGGCTTGCCTTGGAGTATGAGGTACAAGACCTCGCATTGCCGTGGACTGAGACCAAGACGTTCACCGGCAGGAAGTTCATGCGATGGCTGCGAGTGCGCAGCGCCTTCTCGTGCCTGCGCTGCTACAGCTACACCCTCCCGCGCGATGCCTAGGAACGCTGACGGAGGGAGGTAAATGCCTCGCGCAAGTATGAGTTGGAGCGCCGCGATGAGCACCGCCGAAGTCGCGCTCTTCGGGATGAATCCCATAGCGCCCGCATCCACCGCGCGAAGGACAGTGTCGCGATCGTCTGCAGAAGACAACGCCACAACAGGCATTTCTGGGTAGCGCTGTCGAAGAAGCGCGATTCCATCCAGTCCATGCATTCCCGGCAGACCAAGATCCATCAGGACGAGGTCGGCCGATCCCAGGCGATCAAGTTGCTCCAAGCCTGCCTCAACAGTACCAGCCTGCCACGTCGTCAAGTCGCTTCGCAAGGGGTGCAGAAGCAAGACCAATCCCTCTCGGAACAGGGTGTGGTCATCGATAAGCAGCACGTTCAACGGCCTCTCCTGCGCGGACTTGGCACATGGTAGCTCCGTCCACACCCGCTTCGATTGGCCATTTGGTTTGGCCATCGGGTCAATGGCGGCAGGGGGATGAATGGACTTCAATTCCCACACCGAGATGACCCGATAGCAGGGCAAGACCACACAGGGGTCGGCGGCCCGACCCAGTCGCTTCGACATCACCCCAACAGGAGAACCGCCATGAGCCGGATCAGCTGTCCTCGTCGCGGACTACCGCAACTCGACCAGCAGCTTCGCACCCTTCCCAACGGAGACGCTATGAAAGGGCTTCACGCAATGATCTTCATCCTCGCTTGCTCGTCAGTTGGAGCGCAAGAAGTTGTGCCGAAGAGGATCGATCTGGCCGACCAAGCCGATGTGGTGAGCGATGTTGCAAACAAGGCGAAGAACACAAACATCCTCAGCCCGGATCGGCGATTCGTGGTGGAGGGCGACACTGTACTTACATCGCAGCTCCTCACAGCGCGGGAGATTGTCTTCAAGCCAAAGAGCAGACTCATCTTCTCCGACTCAGGCCCAAACACTGCTGGGCAATTCTTCATCGTCGTCGATCGACTCCTGGTTGAAGACCCGTACAACCCGGGCATCATCACATGGGCGCGCGCAACACCTCCAACGCCGCCTGACCGCGGTCAAGCGGGTCCTGGCAGCGCTGGTGCAGGCGAGGGAGCCGGCGGTGGGGCGGGGCCAAGTGGAGCAACTGGTTCCACCGGGGCGGGAGGTGGCAATGCTCCCGCTTTGACAATGATGATCCGCAACGTCGGAAAGGGCGGATTGGTCATCGACATGCAGGGCGCACCGGGTGGTAAGGGAGGCGCTGGGCAAGTTGGCGGCCAAGGTGGAAGCGGTGCACAGGGAAGTCCCGCTCGACAGTCTCGGGCGGGCGGCCCCTTCAATACAACGATCTGGCTGCCCTCATGTGAATCTGGGCCAGGGCGGGGCGGCAATGGCGGGACCGGCGGAGCCGGCGGGTCTGGTGGCCTCGGTGGTCGCGGAGGCAACGGCGGCAATGTCACCTTGGTGTCGACGCCTGCGAGTCTGCCGACGCTCTTTCAAGCGATTCGGGTCAACATTGGCGGCGGAGTGGGCGGGTCCCCTGGGGATGGTGGTAGTGGGGGCAGCGGAGGGTCAGGAGGACCTGAAGGCCAACTCGCGAACTTCTGCAACAGTGCTGGCCGGGTGGGTCTGCCGGGAGGATCCGGGGCACCTGGCCCGGTCGGTACGGCTGGCGAGCCCGGGCGGGCTGGGCAACCCTATGTATCCACCTTGGAGGACGCCCAGTTCACGGCACTTTTTGGATTTTGACCCCATTGCTGACGAGACCATCAGTTTGCCGGCCGGCGCGCGAGCCGGACATAACCCGAGGAGTCATGATGAGTCGAATGAGTTGGGTTGCAGCGGCGGCCGCCGCGCACGCTTTGAGCGGTTGTGGCGTCACGCTCGAGGCCACCAGGATCAAGCCGAGTGAGGCTGGGATCGGGGCGGGCTTGCTCGCGCCATCGCAGATCAAGGGCGAAGGTATTGTCTACGCACTGCCGCGCTCTGAATTCGAGATCGTCCAGCCGATCAAGTTGAAGTTCTCGACCAGCGGCGGACTGCGCGACACGTTTGGCACCTGCAGGCGAGCATGCGCTGCCAACCCCGACAGCGTCGCCGATGCATGCGACTTCAGTGCTGCTCCCAGCGTCCTGTTCGCATCGCCCGAGCTGCGCACGAACTCGGTCCCCGACTATGCGCACCTGTACCAGGTCACCCCCTCGGCGGACCTCTTCCAGTCCCTAACCTTCAAGTTCGAGATCGCCTCCAATGGCGTGGTCGACAAGATTGATGCGACAGCTTCTAACACGGGATTCGAGGTGGCAAGCAGCGTGGCCTCGACGTTGCTCAAGGCCGCTGGTGCGCCGGCCGCTCGCGCGGCAGTCGAAGCAAGCAGCCGCAGCGCGGGCACGGCCCGACGCAGTTGCTACCAAGTCTCCAACGACGTCGCCAGCGTGCTCAAGCAGGAATCCGGCACTCTTACGTGCGGCCTAGTCAAGGAAATTGACTTTTGCCTGACCTCCTACGAGCAGGACGTTAAGACTGCGCAGAAGGCCATCGACGACGTTTTCGATCGGGCTCAGGGTAGTGCCCAGAAGGCCGATCTCGTAGCGGCGATTGCCGCGAACCGCCGAGACCGCCTGGCTGCTGCGACTCAACGTCGTGACGAGGCGGCCAGCCTCTTTGGGCTGGCCGATGGTAAGGATGTCGAGGCGGTGTATCAGGCCATCCTGCCGATGGGCGGCCCGGACGAATTCCAGCCGTACGCCCGCGAGGCCACGCTGGGGCCGACGGTAGTCAGCGGTGCCACGCGCATCATCGGCATGTCCGACAACGCTGGTACCTTCCTGCCAAAGCTGCTGCAGTCGCTAAAGGCGAGCACACGCCACTACACCGTTGCTAGCGCCATGCCCCCCCTCTTCGACGTTTTCAAGTCCGACGAAGTGGCGGTACTGGGCAAGGGATACCGATACCGAGTACCCGTGTCGGCACCCACTGTCCTGACAGTGTTCAAGGACGCTGACAAAGCAGCCTACGCGTTCGGCCCCGTCATCGACAAGCGGGTAGTCGCGCAGTACGGTCCTATTGCTGCATTGCCGTCTTCGTTCAAAGGCAAGGGCGGACACGTGCTGGTCAAGCACTGGCCCGACTCGGGCGGCCTGCAGACGGTGGAGATCGGCGCTGAAGCGCTGCCGACGTCGGCGGTAACGAACGTGATCGACACCGCATCGGAGCAGCTTAAGGCCCGCCGAGACAAGGCGGCGGCGGCGGCAGCAACGGCGGCGGCTGCCGATCCAGAACTCGATGCATTGACGCGCCAGCAGAAGATCCTTGCATTGCAAAAGCAGATCAAGGATCTCGAAGCTGAACTGGCCAAGAAGGACGAGAAATGATGCGCCCGGTGGATCTGCGCCTACGAGCATGCGTATGGCTCGCGTTCCTGTGGACCTGCGCCGCCCCTTCTGCGGCGGCCGATGGTCCCCAGTTCATCTTTGAGGCCTACCCCTCGGACGTCCTAGCCAGCAAGCAGGTGTACCAGCAGCACCTGGCGGCCTCGGGAGCGGCGGTGCAGAACGTCCCGTTCTACCTGATAGTGCCTAAGCTGCAGCGCTGGGTCCCCGGTCAGACCGTGCGCGTCGCTTTTAACGGTGGAAACCAGGACCTGTACCAGAAAATCTCGGCCGTTGCGAACCGCTGGATCACCGAGGGCGGCGTGAACCTGCGCTTCAGCTTCACCGACGCCGCAGGAAAGTACCGATCCTGGACAGTCGACGATGCCGTCTACGCGGCCGAGATCCGGATTGCCTTCTACACCGACGCCCGAGGCGGGAACTGGTCCCACGTGGGTACTGACAGTATCAATGCCAACTTGGTGGGCGGCGCTCCTGGACAAGCATCGATGAATCTCGGCGGCTTCGACCGCCAGCTGCCGTTCGGTTGGGAAGCCACGGCGTTGCACGAGTTCGGACACGCGCTGGGTTTCGAGCATGAACACCAGAGCCCGGCGGGCGGCTGCGACTTTCGATTCGACGACGACCCTGGCTACGTTCCGACGACCGATGTCCAGGGCTGGTACACGCCGGACTCGGCAGGCCGTAGGCCAGGTTTGTACACATACCTCGGCGGCTATGCCAACCGCTGGCCGCGCGAGAAGGTGGACGCAAACCTAAAGGCCCTAACGGTGTCCTCGGCCTACCTCATGGGCGCCTTCGACAAGGAATCAATCATGAAGTACCAGTTCCCGGCGTTCTTCTTCAGAGCCGGGGAGCAGAGCACCTGCTACACACCGATAGATAACCGCAAGCTCTCGCCTGGCGACGTCCTGGGAGCGCGGAGCGCCTACCCAACAGACGTTGGCTTGGCCGCCATGCAGATTGCCGAACGCCGCGCCACGCTGACCCAGCTGCGCGATGCACCGCACTCAAGTGCCGACCTGAAGACACACGCGGCGACCCAGTTGAAGGCGCTGGACTTCTAGCCAGCTCCAGTCAGCCTTCCGGCAAGGCTCTGGCGCGGAAGGTCGTCGTGCTGAGGCAGCACGACGCTTCTGCCTTCCGCGAGGCCTTTGGGCGGTAAGCGCGGCCTCAAGGCCCTCTTGACGCCTGCCGGTTGAAGAGGTCGACGGTGCTCAGACGTCGAGTACGTGGCGAAGGATGTGGAACGGCACTCGCCAGGTTCCGCCGTCGCCGGTGCCGAGCGTCGCGGTGCGCTGGTTGATGCGCACGATCACGCCGGTAATGTTGCGACCCTCTCGGTCGTCGAACGTGACGGTGTCGCCGCGTTGGAACTCGCGAACATGGGTGGTCACCGCGGCGGGCTCTGGCGGCGGCTCGTATGGAGCTTGCTCGTCGCGACGTTCGGTGCCGGCATACGCCTGCATCGACAGGCAAGGAATCTTCCAGGTTCGCTTGGTGCCTTCCTCCAGCACCGTCGCTTGTGTGTCCCTCATGGCGATGATCTTGCCCAGACGCATCTGCCCGTCGCGGAAGTCAACGAACTGCACAGGCTGTCCGAGGTGCAGGCTCGCGCGAGCAGCGATGCCACGGCGCGGGTCGGCCAGCATGGCTTCGATCACCGCCTTGAGCTGGTAGAGCTGCAAGCTGCTCGCGCCGTCGAGGGTTTCAATCATCCGCGGGTCGATGCCTTGCGAGTTCACGCCGAAGCCCTCTTGGTTGCGGCGCCCGACGTTGCTTCGACTCAGGCGGCCAGGGGTTGCTCTTGATCGTGCCGCCAGATGTTCCAGGGCAGCAACTCGTCGATGCGGTTGATGGGATGGTCAGCGATGCGCGTCAGCACGTCCCGCAGGTAGGCCTGTGGATCGAGCCCGTTCAACTTGGCCGTCTCCACCAGACTGTAGATCGACGCGGCGCGCTCGCCTCCGGCATCCGATCCCATGAAGAGGTAGTTGCCTCTTCCGAGTGCAACTCCGCGCAGGGCGCGCTCCGCGGCGTTGTTGTCGATCTCGATGCGACCGTCGTCACGGTAGCGCGTCAATGCTCGCCATCGCGTGAGCGAGTAGCCGATCGCCTTGGCGAGCTCCGACTTCGCCGACACCCTACCGAGCATGCTGGTGAACCAGTCGCGCATCTGCTCGAGCAGCGGTCCCGCGCGGGCCTGTCGTTCGCGTCGCCGGACGTCAGGTGGTCGGCCCCGGATCTCGGCCTCGATCGCGTAGAGGGCGGCAATGCGCTGCAGCGCCTGCTCGGCGATGGAGCCGCTCACTCGGCCCTGTTCCTTGTACATCTCCCAGAACGGTCTTCTCGCGTGCGCCCAGCAAGCTGCTTCCTCGACCCGCCCGGTCGCATAGATCTTCCCGTAGCCGCCGTACGCGTCGGCCTGCAGGATGCCGCGGTAGTCCGACAGGTGCCGCTGCGGGTGCTCGCCCTTGCGGTTGGGCGTGTACCGGTACCAGGCCGCCGGAGGTTCGGCGCTGGCGGCCGGGCGGTCATCGCGCACGTAGACCCACAGTCGCCCGATCTTGGTCCTGCCGCGCCCGGGGTCGAGCACCGGCACTGGTGTGTCGTCGGCGTGCACCTTGACGCCGGCCAACGTATAGCGGCCGAGTGCGGCCACCAAGGGGTCGAGCAAGGCATGGCTCTGTTCGACCCAGCCCACGTAGGTCGATGGATCGAAGCACACGCCGTCGCGCGCGTGGATGCGGGCCAGGCGGTGCAGCGGGATGTGGTCGCAGTATTTGGAGACGAGCACGTTGGCAAGCAATGCCGGTCCAGCCACACCGCGCGCGATCGGCCGGCTCGGCGCCGCTGCCTGGAAGATCGTCTGGCAGGCCACGCAAGCGAGCTTGGGGCGCACATGACGGATCACCTTGAAGCGCGAAGGCACGAACTCGAGTTGCTCCGACACGTCGGCGCCGATCTGGCGCAGGCGACCGCCGCATTCGGTGCAACCACAGGCGTCGCCAGCCGCGTCGTGCGCGGCATCCGTCGCGGCGGGCCGGTGCATGTGGCTCTCGCGCGGCAGATGTGCCGGCAGTTGCCGATCGATGCCTGCGCCGTTCGCAGCTTCAGGCTTCGGCGCCGCCTTGGGCGCCGGATGTTCATACAGTGCTGCGCCCTCGATGAGCGCGATCTGCGGGTCATCCAGCTGCTCGCTGGAGCGCCCGTATTGCGCTCGGCGCGCGCGCAGCAACTGCAGCGAGAGCTTGTCGACCATCAGCTTGAGGAACGCCACCTCGGAGTTGCGCTCCTCGACGAGGCGCAGCAGCGCTTTGACGGTGTTGGGCGTGTTGAATGTCGTCGGCACAGAGATCTACTGTGCCGAGTCCGCATGCCCCTCGCTATTGGGGGCGCACCGGAGGCATCTTCATACAGTGGTTCAGGCCGCGAGTTCGGGCTGATGCGTTCGCATCGGCATGCGCCAGTCGATGCCCTCGAGCAGCATCGAGAGCTGCGCCGGTGTCAGCGACACCTTGCCCGATGTGGCCTGCGGCCAGACGAAGCGGCCCCGCTCCAATCTCTTGGCCAGCAACAGCAGGCCCTGTCCGTCGAACCAGAGGACCTTGAGGATGTCGCCGCGCCGGCCACGGAAGACGAAGACGTGACCGCAGAACGGGTTCTCGACCAGCGCGGTCTGCACCAACGCGGCCAGGCCATCGAAGCCCTTCCTCATGTCGGTGTGGCCGGCAACGAGCCACACTCGAGTTCCTGGCGGCGGGCCGATCATGCGAGGCTGCGCAGGGCCGTGAGCACGGTGCGCAGGCTGGCTTCGTCGACGCTGCCGCGCAGTCGAACCCGGGCGCCGCCGATCTCGATCTCGATGACGCTGGTGTTGGCGCGCGCCGTTGGCAATGATGGCGGCAGCAGCGGCGGCGCCGCTACCGCTTCAGTCTGCAGCGTCGGTGATTCGATCGTGACGGGCAGCAGAACTGGCGGCGAGCTTGTGGTGGCCGTAGCGCCCGCGTCCGAACGTAAGTGCTGTCGCCGCCACTTGAACAACAGGTTGGCGTTGATTCCGCTGTCGAGCGCGATGCCGGACACGGAAGCGCCGGGTTGCAAGCTTCGCTCGATCAACTCGAGCTTGAGTGTCGGACTGTGCTCGCGCCGGCGGCGTCTGGCCTGTGTGTCTTGCTCGGACATGGTGTGCACCAAGAGCCTGGTGCACACCATCCCGGGCACGCACGATCAGGCAATCCTGCCCGGCACGGCCGCGCCTCACCAGAGGGCCTTGAGGCCGCGCTTAC
>Ga0209480_10000996_pt1 | contig 21376 bp, 11 predicted proteins | sample JI61114C2DNA_FD_187501 | JGI IMG/M metagenome (GOLD analysis project Ga0209480, IMG submission 187501) | Wastewater effluent complex algal communities from Wisconsin, to seasonally profile nutrient transformation and Carbon sequestration -... | ecosystem: Engineered > WWTP > Effluent > Algae... | reverse complement strand
CCCCGGCAAGCCCAGGTGCTCCGGTGCCGACCCTCAACCCGGCCACCGGCCAGGTCTCGGTCCCGGCCGGAACGCCAGCTGGCACCTACACGATCACCTACCAGATCTGCGAACAGCTCAACCCGAGCAACTGTGCAACCAACACCGCTACGGTCACGGTGAACCCTTCGGTCGATCTGGTGATGACCAAGAGCAACGGGACATCAAGCGTCTTCTCGGGAAGCACGACGACCTACACGCTTACTGTCACAAACAACGGTCCGGATTCTGCGACCGGAGCTGTCGTGACCGACACGCCGGGGGCTGGTCTGACCTGCCCCGCCGGTAACACGGTTACGATCTCCGGTCCGGGCGCACCGGGCGGCAGCTTCACAATTGCCAACCTCACCGGTGTCGGGATCACACTCGGAACCTTGGGTAATGGCCAAACGGTGACGATCACCTACTCCTGCCAGGTCAACTAATCATGCGTAAGCTGACTCCCAAAAGTGGCTCTGAACGGGTGCGCAGGCGACTAGGTCGCCTGCTCTCCACGGCCGGCCCGATCCTTGTCGTTGCCTGTCCAGCTGCAGTGCTGGCTCAGGTAGCGGTGAACACCGCGCGGGTGACGGTCAGCTCAGGCACGTTCGAGACCGTCACGACCAACAATGAAGCGGTCGATAATGACGCCCTCCTGGCAGTGCTGGCTGCCAATGCCGACAATGCTGGACCGATCAATGGCGCAAACGGGGCAGTCAATGTCCTCAACGTTCTGAACAATGACAGCGCCAACGGAACGGCTCCGACGCCTGCGAACGTGACGATCTCGGTGGTCACGCCCGCGAGCAACCCAGGTGTTACGCTCGATATCGCCACCGGCGCCATCAGCGTGGCAGCGGGAGTCCCGGCGGGCACCTATACGATCACCTATCAGATTTGCGAAACTGCAAATCCAACCAATTGCGCCACCGCGACCGCGACAATCGTCGTCGCCGCGCCCGCTATCGTCGCCACAAACGACGCTCCGCCAGCGGTCAACGGCACCAATGGTGGAAACGACGTCGTCAACGCATTTGCCAACGATACTCTCAACGGCGCACCGGTTGTCGCCGGTGCGATCACCGCGTCCGTTACCAGTCCCGCCTCTTCGATTAATGGTGGCCCGGTACCTGTACTCGATCCCGTCACCGGCCTCGTCAATGTCCCTGCGGGTACTCCAGCTGGGACCTATTCGATCGGCTATCGGATCTGTGAAAACAACAATCCGAGCAATTGCGCTGATGCCGTCGTGACGATCATCGTATCCGCCGCGCCAATCGCCGCGACCGACGACAACGCTGGACCCGTTAACGGTGCGAACGGCGCGCCTGGCATCGCCAACATCCTCACCAACGATGCCCTCAACGGCGTTGCGCCGACCCCAGGCAACGTGACGATCAGTGTGACTGCACCGGCAAGCAATCCGGGCGTTACGCTCGATGTCGCCACCGGCAATGTAAGTGTTGCGCCGGGTGTGCCCGCTGGAACTTACAGCATCACTTACCAGATCTGCGAAACGCTTAACCCGACCAATTGCGCCACCGCGACTGTAAACGTCGTCGTCACCGCTCCAGCGATTGGAGCGAGCGACGATACGCCACCGGCGGTTAACGGCGCCAACGGCGCAAACGATATCGTCAATGCCTTCGCCAACGACACGCTGAACGGCTCACCGGTTGTAGCGTCGTCGATCACCGCAACGATCACCGCAGGCGCCTCTTCGCTCAACGGCGCGCCGGTCCCAGTGCTCGACCCGGCGACCGGTCTGGTCGACGTCCCCGCGGGCACGCCAGCTGGCAGTTACACCATCAACTATCGCATTTGCGAAAACAACAATCCCACAAATTGCGCCGATGCAATTGTTACGGTTCTGGTGACCGCACCCGCCATCACGGCGAGCGACGACAATTATGGCAATCTGCGCAGCGGCATTGGCAACGCCAACGCTGGCAACATCCTGAACAACGATGCTTTGAACGGAGTCGCTCCGACCCCGAGCAATGTCACGATCACAGTCACTGCACCCGCCAGCAATCCAGGCGTTGCGCTCGATCCTGCCACCGGCAACGTCAGCGTTGCTCCGTCTGTGCCCGCTGGCACCTATACGATTGGATACCAGATCTGCGAGAAGCTCAACCCGACCAACTGCGCCCAGTCGACAGTCAGCGTAGTGGTCGAGCCGGCGCTTAGCTCGGTAACCGGCACTGTCTACGACGACCGCAACGGCAACCAGCAGCTCGATTCCGGCGAAACCCGGAGGGTTGGCTGGATCATCGAGGTCATCCGCGATGGTGTGGTGGTCGCGACTGCCCGGTCAGATGCCCAAGGCAACTATCGGATCGATGGTTTGCTCAGCGGACCTGGGTATTCGATACGCTTTACCAACCCTGACAACAATGTCGTCTACCGGGTCATCTCTAGCGTTACGCTTGCCGATAATACCGTAGTCATCGATCAGAATTTGCCGCTCGACCCTTCGGGCGTGGTCTACGACTCTATCTCTCGCGCTCCGGTCCGCAATGTGGTGGTCACGCTGCTTGGCGCGAATGGCTCGGCTCTGCCGGCTGCCTGTTTCCTGTCTCCCAGCCAGCAAAACCAGGCAACTGACACCCAGGGCAATTACCGGTTCGACATCATCCCCGGTGCTTCACCGCTGTGTCCAACGGGCGAGACCGTTTACACGATCTCGATCGCCGCGCCGACCGGTTATTCTGCTCCGTCCACAGTCCTTCCGGCAGAAATCGGTGCGTTCGATCCCACCGGGCTTTCGGCCCCGGTAATGATCGGCAGTGGCTCCAGCGCGCCTGCGAATGGCGAGACTGTGCGCTGGTACCAGTCATTCCGGCTTGCGCAGGGCGATCCGGATGTAATCTTCAACCATATCCCGATCGATCCATTCACATCGCGCAGTCCGCTGGTGGTTTCCAAGACGAGCATCAAGCGCACGGCGAGCGTCGGCGACCTGGTTCCCTACACGATCACCGTGCGCAACGCCGAAGCCGCGCAGCGCGCAGGTGTTGACGTGATCGATCTTCTCCCGCCTGGTTTCAAATACGTCACCGGGACCGCCTCGATTAATGGCGCGGCGGCCGAACCACAGGTCAACGACCGCGAACTGCGCTGGACCCGCCAGATTATTCCGGCCAATGGCACGGTGACTTACAAGCTGACTGTTGTGGTCGGCGCGGGCGTCACCACGGGCGACCGGGTCAACAATGGCCTGGCTCGAAACGGCAACGACGGTTCGGAAATCTCGAACCGCGGCCAGGCTGTGGTCTCGATCGTGCCGAGCGCGGTGTTCGATTGCTCGGAAGTCATCGGCAAGGTCTTCGAGGACCGCGACGGCGACGGTTATCAAGACGAGGGCGAACCCGGCATTCCGGGCGCGCGCCTCGCGACTGTCAACGGCGAGCTCATCACCACCGATGAATTCGGCCGCTACCATATCGCTTGCGCGGCAGTGCCGGACGCCCAGATCGGCTCGAACTTCGTGCTCAAGCTCGACGTCCGAACGGTCGCGCAAGGCTACTGGCCGACCTCGGACAACCCTCAGTCGATACGCTTGACCCGCGGCAAGATCAGCGAGCTCAACTTCGGGGTACAACGCGCTGCTACCATCGGGCTCGACCTCGACGCCCGGGCATTCCTGCCGGGTTCTACGACCCTGCGTCCGGAATTTGCCCAGCGTCTTGCTTCGCTGCGACCTGACGATGCCAAGCGGCTGATCATCCAGATCAACTACCGCGCCGGTATCGGCGAGGATTGGACGCTCGCGGAGCGCCGCGCGGCAGAGACCAAAGCTGCTGTCGAAGTACTGTTTGGCTCCGATTGGAAAGAAGCCAAGCCCATCATTGAGGCCAATGTAAGCCGCGCCACCAGCGCGCCGGGCCGGGAGTAATCGAAATGAAAAAGCCAACCAACCAGCGGAACGTGGCGCCCTTGTCGCAGCGTCCTCGCCGCGCACGGCTTCTCGCCGGCATCTCAGTCATTGCTGCGGCCGGGTTTATTCCTGGTACGGCGCAAGCGGCCGAACTAAACTTTGCCGACTATGCCAAGGCCGTCCAGAGCTCACAAGCCTTGGCGATCGCACCAGCCGCCGCCGAGAGCAATCGGACGATTTTGTCCCCAGCAATAGCCGCCTTGCCGTCCGGCCTCGATGAATTTGCGGTCGAGCGACTTGAAGTTGGCCACAGCCCAATCCTTTCTGTCGGACTGGTCGGCCATGAAACGGCTGCTGTGCGAGGTGCAGAAGCCACTTTCATCGGGTATTCGAATTATCCGGCAGCGCTCGAGCGCGGTGAAATCCGCATCTTCGACGCAGCGGTTTCGTCCGATCAAACACCACACGCAGTGGTGCCGATGGCTACGAACGGTGCCGCGCACTGGACTCCGACAACCTACGCCAGCCCGGATATGCAATACGTTTACCGTGTCTACGATGCCGAGGGCAATTTCGACGAGACCGGACCGCAGGCACTGAAGGTCGTTGAACCGGGCGCGCTAATTGCTGCGACGAACGCAAGTCGGCCGACGTTCGGCGTGACTGACTCCGCCAGCCACCGCAGCGTCAGCCTGGTGCAAGCGCAGCCTGTCATTGCTTATGGCAAAGTTTCTGACGCCTCTGCCATCTTGACGATCGAAGGTCAGATCGTTCCGCTCGATTCCCAAGGAAACTTCACCGCAAGCCTGCTTCAGCCGGAGGCGTGCGAAGGGCTCAAACTGACTGTTACATCATCTTGCGGCGCGCGTAGCGACGGATTGGCTGCGCGGGACTCGTGGAATGCAGTGGCACCGCCCGCCCGGACCGTAACCACAGGCGTTGCGCCGGTATCGGGTTTCGAAATCCGCACTGCGCCCGAAGGGCAGCCCGTAGCTCCCGATCATGCGCTTGAAGTGCGTGCCGACGGACATGCTGCCGAGCCCGTCATGTCGATCGGCCTGATCGGCAGCGAGCGCACCGTTGTTGTGAGCAGTCCGGCCCAGTTCCAGACCTACACAAACTATCCATCCTATGTCGCCAAGGGCGAAGTCCGGATCTTTGTCGGCGGCTCAGTCACTGATTCGCCGCCACTCGCAGTCGTCGCAACCGATGCCAACGGCTTTGCGCAGTGGCAGCCTGGCGCGGATGCTCCGCGCGATCTGTTCTACACCTTCCGGGTTTATGATGATCGCGGCCGCTTCGATGAATCGCAAGCGCAGGAACTGACGCTGGTCCCCGAACCGGTAAGCGTTGACGGTGCACCCGTCGTGCGCCCGACTTTTGGTATGGTCGACGAGGCTCAGGTCCGCAATATCCCAATGAACCGGACCGCTACAATCACTGTGAGCGGGCTCGCCGATCCTTCGAAAGATATGATCCGTGTCAGCGGCCAGCTTGTCCCGGTCAATCCCGACGGCAAGTTCATCACCCAGCAACTCGTTGATCGGGACAGCAAGGATGTCCGCGTCACCATCGAACGCGAAGGTCAGACCACCTTTGCGACCTCGCGCGATGTCGCAGTGCCACGCAGCGACTGGTTCTTTGTCGGCCAGGGCGATCTTACTTTTCGTTCGATGGAAGGGAGTGGTCCGGCGGTCGAAGTCTCGGGCGATGCGCTCGCCGATGGCAATTCGCTCACCTCACGCGCAGCGTTCTATACCAAAGGCACATTCGGCGATGGCTGGCGTCTGACCGCTTCGCTCGATACCGGCGAGACCTTGCTCAGCGATATGTTTAACAACCTAGACCGCAAAGACCCGCGCCAATTGCTGCGCCGGATGGGGTCGAATGAATACTACACCACCTACGGCGACGACAGCACTCTAGTCGAAGACGCGCCGACTCAAGGGCAGTTCTACCTGCGCCTGCAGCACGCCGACACCAGCCTGATGGTCGGCAATTATGTGGTCGATTTAAATCAGGCTGAACTCGCACCACTCGATCGCGGGCTGTTCGGTGTCGCATTCGATCACAAGAGCGAAGCCACCACCAGCTTTGGTGAGCGCCAGATCCAGCTTACCGCCTTTGCTTCGGATCCAGGCACTGTGCCCGGCCGAGACGAGTTCCGCGGAACTGGCGGTTCACTCTACTTCCTGAAACGTCAGGATTTGACCGTGGGGTCTGAACGCCTGCGCGTCGAAGTCCGCGACCGCGATACCGGGTTGGTGATCGAGTCGCGCGAGTTGCGGCCCCAGGAAGACTACGACATCGACTATTTCCAGGGCCGCGTTACTTTGCTGCGCCCATTGGCTTCGACTGTCGCCACCAGTGGTACCGTTCGCGAATCCAGCTCGAGCGGCAACGTACCTGTGCTGGTCGTTCGCTACGAATATACCCCACCCGTCGGCAGCCTCGATGGTTATACACTTGGTGGACGCGGTTCGGCCTGGATTGGCGACAAACTGCGGGTCGGCGTCTCTGCTCAGCGCGAGACCACCGACACCGCCGACCAGACCCTGCTTGGTGCCGATGCGATGCTGCGGATTACCGCCGGAACCTATGTAAAAGGCGAGATCGCGCAGACCGACGGCCCTGCCTTCGGCCAGGCCAACTCGGTCGACGGCGGCTTGTCGTTCACCGACATTGCCACGCCCGGGATTGTCGGCCGCACGGCGCGCGCTTGGAAACTCGAAGGCGCGGTGAACTTTGCTGAACTGCGGGGGCAGACCGGTGACCAAGGATCCCTGTCAGCATTCTACGAAAGCCGCGATGCGGGATTTGCCGCCAGCTCGCAACTCACGCCGAGCGACACGGTGCGCTGGGGTGCGGCCCTCTCGCTGCCGATCGGCGACAGCACCCGCATCTCCGCTAAGTATGAGACGCTCGACTCCGCTTCGGCCGGTACTCGCCGCACCGCCAGCTTCGATCTAGAGCAGGAACTCGGTGGCGATATCGACCTCAAGCTTGGGCTCCGCCGCGATCAGCAGGTTCCGGGATTGCTCTACAATAGCACCGAGACCGGCTCTCGCACCGATGCTGCGGTCCAGCTCGGCTACAGCCCGGAAGGCCGTAACTGGTCGCTATACGGGTTCGGACAGGCCACGCTCGAAAGCGACGCGGGTCGCAATCGCAACAATCGTGTCGGCATTGGCGGCAAGGCCGAGATTACCGATCGCATGTCGCTCTCGGCCGAGGTTTCGGAAGGCGACGGCGGGCTTGGTGCCGACATCCAGCTTAACCGCCGCTACGGCCAGGGCTCGGAAGCCTATATTGGCTATTCGCTGCTTGCCGACCGGACCAACACCGGGCTGGAGCCGGTCAACATCTTCACGCGCTCGAATTCGGGTACGCTGACCGTTGGTGCGCGGCATCGGTTCAATACGTCGCTCAGCGTCTTTGGCGAAAACCGCATCGGTTATGGCGGTTCGGCTCCCAGCACAATGCGCAGTCTGGGCATGAAGTTCGATCCCAACGAAAAGCTGTCATTCAGCGCATCGTTCGAGAACGGGCAGGTCGATGATGCCACCACCGGTGTATTCCGCAGGACCGCAGGGACGTTTGGCTTCGGCTACACCACGAAGGATGTTCAGTTCGGGTCAAATGTCGAAGCCCGTTTTGAGCGCGGCGGTGGCCGCGACCAGACCGTCTGGCTGTTCCGCAACACCGCTTCAATTCAGATCAACCCCGATTGGCGCGCGCTCGGTCGGCTTAACTTTGCGATCGCAGATAGCGACGGACCGAGCGTTCGCGCTGCCGATTATGTCGAAGGAACGATCGGGTTTGCTTATCGGCCTGTCGTTAATGACCGGCTCAATGTTCTGGCACGTTACAGCTACTTCCAGGACATGGGTCCAGTCGGGCAGATTACTGGCGGCGGGGAAACGGGCAGTCCCAAGCAGCGTAGCCAGATCGGGATGATCGACGTCAACTACAATCTCAGCGATAGCCTGACCATCGGCGCCAAGTATGGCTATCGCCAGGGCCAAGTTTCGCTTGATCGGACCTCTGACCAGTTCGTCTCAAGCAACACCCATCTCGGGGTGCTGCGTTTGGATTGGCGTCCGGTGCAGAAGTGGGATCTCGTTGTCGAAGGCCACTATCTCAGCAATGATCTTTCTGGAGGCGAGCGCCTCGGCGGACTTGCCGCGATTTATCGCCATCTGGGCAACAACGTGAAGGTTGGGGTTGGTTATAGCGTGTCTGATTTCTCCGAGGATCTCACCGATCAGAGCTATACGAGCAAGGGCTTCTTCATCAACTTGTTGGGTAAGTTCTAGCGCGAACCAGTCAAACCCAGGCCTCGGCCTCTCGGCAGCGGCTTTCGGAATGTTGCTGTGCAACACGAAATTTCGCCACGATTCTTGTTGCCAATTGCGGCTTACAACAATCTACGAAGAGAATTATGCAAGTGTGCTAACTGAGTTTTTGAAGGAAAACGATTGCATTGCCGAATTGCAACGTCCTTCGGGTCGCAGGGCCGTCGGCTTAACAGCTGGCGGCCCACTCGCTAGGAAGCTAAGTATGCTCGAAGCGAGAGCTAATGACATTTGCAGCGGTTTCGACTGCGTGCTTGTGAGCTGCGAGTGCGCCCGAGCCCCAGCAAAAGTTGCTACTACCGATGAAATTTCTGAAATCGGACCTGTTATGATCCCGGTCTCGCGACCTGTGGCATCGTTTCTCTATCTTGAAGACTATTTGATCGCCTTTTTCTTCACGGTCGCTTGGGCCAGCGTCATATACATTGCTTACACATCCTGACGAACCGGCTAAATTCAATGTCGCCGACGCGGGCGCCCAATGAGCGCAAGTGACTTAAAGCGTTACAAAATTTTGCACGAGTCCGATTGCAGGCCATGCAAATCTGTCGCAGGGCTTCTGACTGGCGGCCATTTTCACTCGACCCGGAAATGGTCGTCAACCTGCCGTTCGGATGAGTTGACAATAGACTCTCACTGCGCTTGCAGCTCTTGTCGGCAGAGCCAAACTCAGCCTTACCCAGCTTTGCCTCGCTCGATCGAAATCTGCTACTTCGCCGGACCAGACGCAACAAAGGCAACCAATCGAATGTTGAAAGATCTCTGGGCACTATAGCCTGCCGTCCCATGAGGTTACCTTGCTGTCCGTTTGTGCATTTCGAAAAATCGGCCGACTCCCTTTATGATCCGCGCGACCAGCATGACTTCAGAGCAAGTCGTGTATCTGGCATCCAGAACTCAAATCACTTCGAGCCTGTCCCACGATAGGCTGCAGAATATGATCCAAGCGAATGCTTGGGAAAGCTGGAATTACAATCGACCATAACCAGCCAGTCTATCGACAGCCTTCTCACATCTTATCGAATCTGATGCACAGGCCGTCGTGCTTACAGAGTGCTTACAGGGGAAGCGTGCTGACCCATTGTAAGCGTAAGTCTCCGCCCACTTGGTGGGATTACTAACTGAATTTAATGGGAAAAACTGGAGCGGGCGAAGGGATTCGAACCCTCGACCCCAACCTTGGCAAGGCTATCGGATTTCTGAAAAGTCTCCGTGAACACGGAAAGGACTGAAATTCGCCTATTCTATCCGATTCTGCGCCTTCGATCTCACTTCAGGAAAAGTCCTTCCATCCTTTCGTCACATTCGCTTTCAATCGAAAACGCTTAAGGAAGGAGCGATACTTGATATGGACAAGCAAGAGAGACGGGAATTTACCCGCACCATCCGCAGACAGCAGCTGAAGCAAATCGTGCCGCTCGCTGACAGTACGATCTTCGGCATGGAGCAGCGTGGAGAGTTCCCGCGCCGCTTTGCACTCTCGCCGCGCTGTGTGGTCTGGGACTTGTCCGAAGTCGAAGAATGGCTGGCTTCCCGGCGGACGCGACCGATCGAGCGCGGCCAGCAAGTCGATGTACGACATCGCCGCATCCGCCCGGTTAAAGACTCGGATCAAGTTCCAGCATAGGCGCGGAAGGCGGAAGTACCGCTGGCGCATACTTCTGCCCCGCGATCCACGCCTCCACCGTGTTGGACCATTCCTGCATCATGTGGCGGCGCTGTATCTCATACTCCGCCTTGTTATAGACGCCGCGCGATGACCGGCCATCTTCATGCGCAAGACATTTCTCAATCCAGTCACTGTTGAAACCGAGCTCGTTGAGCAGCGTCGAGCCGGTGCGGCGCAGATCGTGAACGGTAAAAGGCTCAAGCGGCAGCCCGTCCTTTCGTGCTTGATCGACGACCGAGTACGTCACCCGGTTAAATGTGGCGCGCGACATGGGTGCGTCGGCGTCGTAGCGCGATGGCAGGAGGTATCGCGAATTTCCGGCGCATGTCTTGAGCGCGATCAGGATGTCGAGCATCTGTTGCGACAGATAGACGTTGTGCGGCTTGGATCGTTTCATCCGTTCCTTTGGTATCGACCAGACGGCATTCTCAAAATCCACTTCATCCCATACTGAGTCCTGCAACTCGCTCTTTCGAACCATCGACAGCAAATAGAACTTCATGCCGAGCCTGATGGTGGGCAGCGTTGCTACCTTCTCGATACACCGAAATAGCACCCGAATTTCAGACGGCGACAACGAGCGGTCCTTGGGGACGAAGGTTGCGATCGACGAAGGGCCAACCTCATCAGCCGGGTTGGCGATCTTTTCTCCGTGCAGGATCGCAAAGCCGTAGATCTGTTTCACGATGTCGCGAACATGGATCGCGGTCGCTGGTGCGCCTCGATCAACGATCGCAAGACAGTGCGCACGCAGGTCGCCAGGCGTTATCTCTGTGAGCAGCCGGTTGCGCCAGTGCGGCACCAATTCGCGCTGGAAGATCGAGCGGCGCATGGCGCGCGTACTGTCAGCCATCGGTCCAGCGGTCAGCCATTTCTCGCCGAACTCGCCGAAGCTCTTTGCTTCTTTGATTCTGCGCTTGTCCCGCTGCTTCTCGATGGCGGGGGACAGTCCTTCTTGGACCATCCGCTTGGCATCGATGCACTTCTCCCTGGCGCGAGCCAGAGAGAGGCCGGAAGCGCAATATTTCCCAAAAGTCACGGTTTCGCGCCGTCCATGCATCCGATAGTCGTAACGGAATGAAATCGTGCCGTTTGTCCCGACCCTAACATACATGCCGTCGCGGTCGGTTACCTTGTAGGGTTTGTCTTTGGGTTTCAGGCTTTTAAGGGCTGCATCAGTCAGCATGGCCATATACTCCTTTCATTTTGACCGTCAGCCCGAAACGCACCTCTCCAGCTCGAAAAAGCACAGGCTTTTCCGATTGTTAGCGAGAAAAATTGACCGTCAGGGGCTGTTGTGACCCTGACGGTAACGAGCGATTTTGAGGGTGGCAAGAGCAGGCGATACCGTCAGCGCGGGCGCGAATTTCGAACGCTGCCCACCGATTGCGGCTGAATGTCAGTGAATGAAAGTTGTTTTAGTTCAGTGCTTTACGTCGTAGTATTTCGCACTCTCAGACCCCTCTGGAGGGGTGAAAATCATTCCCACTCAATCGTCCCCGGCGGTTTCGACGTATAGTCGTAGACCACCCGGTTGATGCCCTTGACTTCGTTGATGATCCGGGTCGCGCAGCGGCTGAGGAAGGCGGCGTCGAAGGGGTAGATGTCGGCGGTCATGCCATCGGTGCTGGTGACTGCGCGCAGCGCGCAGACGTTGTCATAGGTGCGGCCATCGCCCATCACGCCGACAGTTTTGACCGGCAGCAGCACGGCAAAGGCCTGCCAGATTGCGTCGTACAGTCCGGCGTTGCGGATTTCTTCGAGGTAGATTGCATCGGCCTTGCGCAGCACGTCGCAGCGCTCGCGGGTCACTTCACCGGGGATGCGGATCGCGAGGCCGGGCCCGGGGAAGGGATGGCGGCCGACGAACACTTCGGGCAGGCCCAGCTCGCGGCCCAGTTCGCGGACTTCGTCCTTGAAAAGTTCGCGCAACGGCTCGACCAGTTGCATGTTCATGCGCTCGGGCAGGCCGCCGACGTTATGGTGGCTCTTGATCGTTACAGACGGCCCGCCGGTGAAGCTGACGCTTTCGATCACGTCCGGGTAGAGCGTACCCTGGGCGAGGAATTCAGCCCCGCCGATCTGTTTGGCCTCAGCCTCGAATACGTCGATGAAGGTCTTGCCGATGAACTTGCGCTTGGCTTCAGGGTCTGTCACGCCTTCAAGCCCGCCCATGAACAGCGCGGAGACATCCTTGTGGATCAGCGGTATGTTGTAGTGGCCGCGGAACAGGCTGACGACCTGCTCGCTTTCACCCTGCCGCATCAGCCCATGATCGACATAGACGCAAGTCAGCTGCTCACCGATTGCTTCGTGGATCAAGACGGCGGCGACGGCCGAGTCGACCCCGCCGCTGAGGCCGCAGATGACTTTGCCCTTGCCGACCTGCTTGCGGATTTCCTCGATCTTGGTCTTGCGGAATTCGGCCATGGTCCAGTCACCGGCCAAGCCGCAAACGTGGCGCACGAAGTTCTTGTAGAGCTTGCCGCCGTCAGGCGTGTGGACCACTTCGGGATGGAATTGCATCGCGTAGATGCGCTTTTCATCGTTGGCGATCACGGCAAACGGCGCGCCGGGTGATGAAGCGACCGGGCGGAACCCCGGGGCAAGGCTGGTCACCTTGTCGCCGTGGCTCATCCAGACCTGATGGGTTTCACCCTCGGCCCAAAGGCCATCGAACAGCGCGCAGCCATCTGAAATCTCGATGAAGGCACGGCCAAATTCGCCCGAATCGCCGGGCAGAACTTCACCGCCCAATTGGTGCATCAGCGCTTGCTGGCCATAGCAGATCGCCATGATCGGCAGGCCGGAATTGAGGATGACATCGGGAATACGCGGGCCACCTTCATCGAGCACAGAAGCAGGCGATCCGGACAGGATGATACCCTTGGGCGCCATCCGCGCGAACGCCTCAGCCGCGCTGTTGAACGGGGCAATCTCGGAGTAGACCCCCGCTTCGCGCACCCGGCGGGCGATCAGCTGAGTTACCTGGCTGCCGAAATCGACGATCAGGATGGAATCGGAAGGTTGAATGGTCATGGCTGGCGGATAAGCGGCGGCTGCGCCGGTGGCAAGGTGAAGGAACAGGTTTCACCCGAAGAACCGAAGAGCTCAGCCCGCGCCGCAGGCCTCATTCCTCAGCGGAGAAGCTGGGTAGCAAAGCGGCTTTGCCGCACCGCGCGACAGCTTCGGTGCTTCGGGCGAAACGTCCTACCCTGTCACCAACTCCCGCAGCTCGGTTTTGAGCAATTTGCCGATGTGGCTGCGCGGCATTTCGGCAATGGCGTGCAGCGCGGAGACGCGCTGGGTTTTGCCGAGGCGGCTGTTGGCAATGGTGCGGATATCCTCCAGCTGATCCTCGCCCACGCCCGGTTTCAGCACCACGAAGCCGACTGGGGTTTCGCCCCATGCGTCAGAGGCCACGCCGACCACTGCGGCTTCGACCACGCGGTCATCCTTGGCCAATTCCGCTTCCAGATCGACCGGGAAGATGTTGAACCCGCCCGAAATGATCACGTCCTTGGTCCGGCCGACCAGCTCGACAAAGCCGTCTGCATCGACCCGGCCGATGTCGCCCATCCGCTGCCAGGTCGATCCGTCTGCGGGATCGATCCAATAGCCTTCGCGGGTCTTTTCGGGCTGGTTCTTGTAGCCCAGCATCATCGTGGGTGACCTGCCGACCAGTTCGCCCGGAGTTCCCGGCGGCACCTCATTCAAGTTCTCGTCAATCACCTTGAGGAAGTGGCCGGGCGCCGGGAAGCCCACCGTATGGAGCTTGTCGGGGTGTTCGTGGATCGGAAAGATGCAGGCGACCCCGCCTTCGGTCATGCCATAGATTTCGATCAAGCCGCCCGGCATCCGCTTCAGCACTTCGGCCTTGAGTTCCGCGGGGAAGGGCGCGCTGGTGCAGTATTTCATCCGCATCGCGGACAGATCATAGTCGTCAAAGTGCTCAAACTGCATCAGGCGGCGATATTGCACCGGGACCAGCATTGTGTGGGTGCAACGCTCGGTCGAGGCGCGCTCCAGCCATTTCTGGACATCGAACTTGCCCATCAGCGATGCACAGCCGCCCGAATACATCGTCGGCAGGAACACCGCCATGGTGGTGTTCGAATAGAGCGGGGTCGAACAGATTGTCCGGCTATCCGCGCCGTAATTGTTGGCCGCACGAAAGGTCATCTGCCGCCAGCGCATGCCGTGGCTGTGGACGATGCCCTTGGGGATCCCGGTGGTGCCGGATGAGTAGATGATATTGAGCGGGTCGGTCTCGGCCGGTTCAAAGGGCGCCGCCATGGTGCCTTCGGGCGCCATGAAGCTGTCCAGCTCCTCATCGAGTACGATCTGGCATTCGGTGGGCAGTTTGAAATCACCCAGTTCAGTCAGCTTGGCCCGGTCGATAAACAGGTGCTTGGCGCCCGAATCCGCTGCCATTCCAGCGAGCTGTTCGGGGCTGGCGCTGGTAGTCAGCGGCGCGGCGCAGCCTCCGGCACGGATCGCGGCGAGGTAGATCAGCGCATAGTTCACCGTCGTGGTGCCCAAGATCGCAACGGCCTGGCCCCGTTCAAGCCCATCGGCCTGCAGCCGCGCCGCGATCCGCTCAACCAGCGCGGCGGTCTGCTGCCAGGATAGGGTGGTGGTGCCATCATAAAGCGCATCGGCATCGCCGCGATAAGCGCCCCAGGCGGCAATCAGGCCGGGGAACGAACCGAATGCTTCGTCTAGCTGCGCGGCGGGATCGCTGGCCATCGGGTATGTCCTCTCACAGAATCGTTTGATCCTGCCTTGCGGAACCGGCCGTGCGCTGTCCAGCCTTGATGCCCCATGAAGCAGTTCTTGCCTATCGGTTACCGCCTTGATTGCAAAAAACGCAACACCCTTGACCGCCTTTGCACTGGTAATCTCTACTGAATTACTTATGTTGCAAATGCGAACTGAGTTCGCAAACGCAAACAGGAGAATACCCATGCGCAGCATCGCATCTTTCGTGCTGCCGATCATCGCCGCTGCTTCGTTCAGCGGTTTGATGTTTACCGCCACGCTTGCTTAAGCACGGCGGTTCGGCACACCTCCCAAACGCAAAGGGCTGCCCCGCCTATCCGGCTGGGCGGCCCTTTCGCGTTTCTGGCTCAGTCGCGGTCTCCGTCCAGCCGCTCGCGCAGTTTTCTGAGCGCGGCGATTAGGTCAGCCATTTCGGTTGGTGGATAGACGCTATTGGCCAGCGGCAGCAGCGGGGCCACGGCAGCGATGCAGGTGTCGCGCATCGCCCTACCTTCCGCCGTCAGCTGCACCAGTTTGCCGCGGCCATCGGCGGGATCGGGCAGGACTTCGACCAGCCGCCGCTGCGCCAATCTCCCGACCGTACTCGTCATCGTTGCCCGGCTGACCTGAATGGCATCCGCCAGCCGCGCTGGGGACTGCGCGCCTTCCGCGATCCGGGACAAGTGATGCAGGACCGTGAACTGGGCGCGGGTCATGCCGGCGGGCAGCGCGCGCTCAAAAGCGGTTCCGGCCAGCTGGTCAATGATCCCGATTTCGGTGAATAGCTGAAAGGCGAGCGGATCGTCGGTCATGGCAGCAGGTGGCTCTCCAGCGGATAGCGCGCGGTCGGCGGGGTGAGATCCGCCGTGCCAAGCCGGACGAGCATTTGCAACCGCGCACCCGGCGCTGGTGCCAGCAGGCCGTGCACTTCGGCATAGAGCCCCGCCATCTCTGGATATTCCTGCAGGGCCTGGCTCAGCGGATGGATCGCAGCGTCATTGGCGGCGGCGCGAAGCGCCAGCCGGGCATAGGTCCGGCCTGCCGCAAGCTGGCTGGCGCGGCTGTTGTCGGGCGTAGTGATCCACGCGGCGGCCGGCAGGGTTGCAATGGATTCCTGCAAATCCCTCAGCCCAATCTGGAACGATTGACTGGTGGGATCGGCCAGGGTGGCGCGCGAGGTAAGGCCGACCAGCGCCGTCGCCTCGATCATCGGGCCGGACAGCGCCAGTCCATCGGGCTGCGCATCGATTTCAGCCGCGCCGATCCGCATCAAGCTGACGCTTTCCATGTGGGCGTGCGGTGTGGTCATTTCTGTCGTCATCGCCGCCACAGCGATCTTCCGCAATGCCGCCAACCGGGCCGGGTCATCGCTGAGCACAACCCCCGGTTCGGTCAACTTGCCAAGCGTTCCGTCCGGCAAGGGCCCAAAGCGCCCGCGGACGGTTCGCCGCGCGGGGATTGCGGCAAACAGCGGGTCCGGTGTGATCGTGGGATCGGCTACAAAGGTCAGGCGGGCCACGCCGCGCTGATCGAGCCGGGGTTGCGGTTCGCCGTCCGGAAACGGCTCAACTTCAACGCGCTGGCCCCGGTGGCTGGCAGCGATCACAGCAAGCTCGATGAAGGCGCCAAAGCCGATGGTGATCTGGCGATCAAACGGATCGGTCTGCGGCAGGCGCTTGCCAAGATCGCAGCTCAGCACGGCGCTGTCCGCGCCTTCCAGCTTGATCAGCCAGGGCTGGCGGTTGTGCGGATTGGGCGCCAGAATGGCGTGACGAAAGGCATCGAGCCGGGGATCGGCGACCGGTTGGGTCAGGCTCTGCCATGGCGCGATCGCGGTTTGCGGCATCCGCCTGATCCGCCAGGTGCCCGCCGCCGCTCCTGCAACCAGTACCCCGCCCAGACCCAGCAACACGTCGCGCCGACCAGCCATGACCATTCCTTTTGATTCGATATCAAACTATATAGTTCGATATCGAATCAGATTGGCATTGGCAAGAGGCAGCGTGGATTACCCCGCCAGCAACTTCACCAGATCGAAGATGTAATCGCGCCCATCATAGAGCGAGCGCACGCCGATCCGTTCGTTCAGGCCGTGGGTGCCATTGCCATCGGGATCGCGCCACAGGCCGGGAATGCCGTAAACCGGGATGCCGACGGCGCTAAGGTAGAGCCCGTCGGTGGCACCGGTCGACATAGCCGGGATCACCGGAACACCGGGGAAATGCTTCACAGCCAACCGCTCCATCGGGCCGATGATCTTCGGATCAAGCGGCGGCTGTTTGGCGATTGGCTTGCCGCGCACAGTCTGTTCGACCTTGATCGCCGGATTGCCAATGGCCGCCTCCAGCGCTGCCTGCGTCTCGTCCGCGGTCCGTCCCGGGAACATCCGGCAATTGACGTTGGCCGTGACCGATTGGGGTAGGGCATTCTGGGCGTGCCCGCCTTTCATCAATGTCGCGACGCAGGTCGTCCGCAGCATCGAGTTCATCGACTTGTCGCGGCTGACCACTGCTTCCGCCACTTTGTCTGCCGGATTGGCCGCCAGCGCAGCCATCGCTTGCCCCTGTTCGCCGGGATAGAGCGCCGCAGCTTTGCTGAAGAACGTCCGGGTGGTGTCGTTGAACTGCAGCGGGAACGTGTAATCGCGCACCTTCAGAACTGCTTCGCTCATCGCGTATATCGCGTTGTCGCGGATCGGTGCAGAGCTGTGTCCGCCGGGATTGGTGACTGTCAGAGTGAAGTCCTGATAGGCCTTCTCACCGACCTGCACGGTCTGGACCAGCAGCTTGCCGTTCCCGTCAGAGCGCCCGCCGCCGCCTTCGTTGATCGCGAATTCGGCGTCGATCAGCTCGCGCTTGTTCTTGGCCAGCCATTCGGCTCCGTTGAAGGCGCCGCTGGTCTCCTCGCCGCAGGTCAGCGCCAGCTTGACTGTGCGCTTTGGCTTGTACCCGGTCTTGGCAAAGCGGATCAGGGTATCGGTGTAGATCGCGGCCTGGGCCTTGTCGTCGAAAGAACCGCGGGCATAGAAATAGCCGTCTTCCTCGATCAGCGTGAACGGATCGCGGACCCAATCGGCCCGGTTGGCTTCGACCACGTCGATATGGGCGAGCAGCAGCAGGGGCTTGAGCGTTTTCGAAGTGCCGGGATAGACCACCACCAGCCCGCCATCCTTGGGATGCTCCGGCACCGAAAACAGCGTGATCTGGCTTTCCGGGATACCCGCCGCCCGCAGGCGTCCCGCCATCCGTTCGGCAGCAAGCGTGCAGCTGCCGGCCGACAGCGTGGTGTTGGTTTCAACCAGCTCCTTGTAGAGCCCCCGGAACTCGGTCTGATCCGGGCGCAGCTGCGTCTGCTGGGCCTGCGCGGCAACGCCCAAAGCGGCAGTGCCCAGCAACAGTGCGGCGGTTCTGATCATGATCTCTCTCCCTGTCTTGCGGGGCAGATAAGCAGGTTCAGGGCAGCAATGACAACCGCAATTCACGCGTCGCGGAAAACCGCGAGGCCAGGCTGCCGTCAGGCTGCATCCGCAAATCGTAGATCCCGAACGGGGTGACCAGCCCGGCCCGGCCAATCCCGCCGCTTGCGCCGATCCCGACAATCCGCAGCCGGTCGCGCTTGGACTGGTTGGCGGCCTTGAAATAGCTCTTGAATTCGTCCTCAAGCGAAAGCGTACCGATGCAAAGTCCGGCTTCCAATGCAAAGCTAGCGGTCCCGCTGACCCGGCTCTCGCCCAGGGTTCCGGAGAACCGCCGTACCTTGATCGGGCAGGAGGCACTTTCGAGCACGGGTTGCGCCCGGAACGGTGCTGCCAGCATCGCCGCGCTTTGCTCGATCGAGGATACCCATTGCAGATTGGAGAGCAGGCTGGCGCCGAGCTGCTCCTCGCGCCACAAGACCAACGCCGAGCGCGCGCCCAGTGTCACGCCGTTGTGGAAGGCGATCGGCTTGCCCTGGCTGTCGGTGCCGTTGCGCCAGCCGAAACCCACCGAAAAGTCGCGCTCACCGGCCAGCTTGCCATCGTTCAGCACTATCGGCACCAGCAGTCGGTCGAAGCTGGCTTTCGAGACGATCCGGTCCTCCAGCATGGCCCCGCCAAAACGGACGATCCCGTCGGGCGAAGCCGCCATGCCGCCGCCCGCCCAAGTGTAGCTGAAATCGTGCGGGGGCGCGCGGCGCAGGCCGGTATCGGTCCATTCATAGGCAGTCGCCGCATCGGGATGGCCGCTGTCGGTGGGATCGCGCATGATCGCCAGGCCAGGGGTCAGCTTGGTTGTGACATAGTCTGGGAAAGTCATGCCACCGGCCTGCTCGACCAGCGCGCCGATCAGGGTATAGCCCCAGGAAGAATAGGAATAGGCCTGCCCCGGCGGTGCCAGCAGCGCCCGTTCGGAAAAGATCCCGACTGCATCGCGATCGCTGGCGAAATGCTGTGAGCCGCGCGTCGCATCCTGCGCCTGATAGTGCGGCAGCCCCGCTGTGTGCGCGGCAAGCTGGCGCGGGGTGATCGCGGGCCAGGCATTCTTGAGCCATGGGAGCGTCGAAGCGACCGGCGCATCAAGATCGAGTTTGCCCTCATCGGCCAGCTTTGCCGCTGCTGTCACGGCCAGCAGCTTGGAAACACTGGCAAGGCGGAAGACCGTCTTGTTGGTAACCGGCAACATGCGATCAAGATCGCGATACCCCGCCGAGCCGTGCCAGATGACCTTGCCGTTGGACCAGACTGCTGCCCCCAACCCCGGCACGCCGCTGATCGCGGTCAGTTCGGTGAGCATCCGCTCGGCCGCCTTGTGCTGCCACTTTACGGTTTGCGGCGCTCTGGCTTCAAGCGGCGCGAAAGTGGCGACGCTGGCGGTCAGCAGGACGGCGATGGCTGTTTTGGGCAAGGGGAACTCTCCTGAGACGTTGCCAAGGATTAGGCAGCGCAAGCTTGCTGGCAAATGAATCACGATCGCTTGTGCAAAAGCCGGGCGTTCTGCTTGGGTTTGGGGATTCGAAACCCTATATCCTCAGCATGTCTGAAACACCCGAAACCACCAACGAAAACATCCCCAACGCCAACGCCTATGGCGCCGATCAGATCAAGGTTCTGAAGGGCCTCGATGCGGTCCGCAAACGGCCCGGCATGTACATCGGCGATACCGACGATGGATCGGGTCTGCACCACATGGTGTTCGAAGTTTCGGACAATGCGATTGACGAAGCTTTGGCCGGGCACTGCGATCTGGTGCTGATCGAGGTGAACCCCGATGGTTCGGTTTCGGTTGAAGACAACGGCCGGGGAATTCCCACCGGCATCCACTCCGAAGAAGGCGTTTCCGCCGCCGAAGTGATCATGACCCAGCTTCACGCTGGCGGGAAGTTTGAGAACACCTCTGACGACAACGCCTACAAGGTTTCAGGCGGTCTGCACGGCGTTGGCGTCTCGGTGGTCAATGCCCTGTCGGAATGGCTGGAGCTGACGATCTGGCGCGACGGGCAGGAACACTGGATGAAGTTCGCCCACGGCGACGCGGTGGGTCCACTGGTTGTGCGCGGCCCCGCTCCCGAAGGCAAAAAGGGCACCCGGGTGACCTTCCTCGCTTCGGAAGAGACCTTCAAGAATGTCACGGTTTACGACTTTGAGAAGCTGGAGCATCGCTACCGCGAGCTGGCGTTCCTCAATTCGGGCGTGCGGATCAAACTGCGCGATCTGCGCGGCGAAGAGGTGAAAGAGCACGACCTGTTCTATGAAGGCGGGATTGCGGCATTCGTGACCTACCTTGATCGCAACAAGGTGCCATTGTTGCCCGATCCGATTGCGATCAGCAGCGAACGCGACGGGATCGGGATCGAAGTCGCGCTGGAATGGAACGATTCGTACTACGAAAACGTCCTGTGCTTCACCAACAACATCCCGCAGCGCGATGGCGGCACGCACCTTGCCGCATTTCGCGCCGCGCTGACCCGCACGCTCAACAACTACGCCGAAAAGTCCGGCCTGCTCAAAAAGGAGAAGGTCAGCCTCTCGGGCGAGGATATGCGCGAAGGGCTGACTGCGATTGTCTCGGTCAAACTGCCCGACCCGAAGTTCTCCTCGCAGACCAAGGACAAGCTGGTCTCCTCTGAAGTGCGCCAACCCCTCGAAAGCCTGATGGCCGACAAGATGAGCGACTGGCTTGAGGAAAACCCGGCCTATGCCAAGCAGGTGGTCGGCAAGATCATCGACGCTGCCGCCGCGCGTGAAGCGGCCAAGCGCGCGCGTGAACTGACCCGGCGCAAGGGGGCGATGGATATCGCCAGTCTGCCGGGCAAACTGGCTGATTGTCAGGAGCGCGATCCCAGCAAGTGCGAATTGTTCCTGGTCGAAGGCGATTCGGCCGGCGGTTCAGCCAAGCAGGGGCGTGACCGGAACATTCAGGCGATCCTGCCGCTCAAGGGCAAGATCCTCAATGTCGAGCGCGCGCGGTTTGACCGGATCATCGGATCGAAGGAAGTCGGCACGCTTATTCAAGCGATGGGCACCGGCATTCGCGACGAATTCAATTTGGAAAAACTGCGCTATCACAAGATCGTGATCATGACCGACGCCGACGTTGACGGCGCGCATATCCGCACCCTGCTGCTGACCTTCTTCCACCGCCAGATGCCGGAAATCATCCGCAACGGCCATTTGTTCATTGCCCAGCCGCCGCTGTTCAAGGTCAACAAGGGCCG
>Ga0209480_10000994_pt1 | contig 21407 bp, 14 predicted proteins | sample JI61114C2DNA_FD_187501 | JGI IMG/M metagenome (GOLD analysis project Ga0209480, IMG submission 187501) | Wastewater effluent complex algal communities from Wisconsin, to seasonally profile nutrient transformation and Carbon sequestration -... | ecosystem: Engineered > WWTP > Effluent > Algae... | reverse complement strand
CATGTCCGCGTAGAGCGCCTCGCCCCCCGTGATGGCCAGCACCACGGCACCGAGCGCCAGGAAACCCGGCCAGTGATTGTCGGCAAAAAAGGCAAGGGCATAGGCCGGATTGATCGCCTGCAGGACGTTCGGGTGACGGACCACATTGATGGCGCCCAGCACACCCAGCGTGGTGAACCAGAACAGCATGACCGGGCCGAAAACCGCTCCGACCCGCGCCGTGCCCTTGCTCTGGATGACGAACAGGCCGCTCAGCACGACCAGCGAAATCGGCAGCACGTAAGGGCGGAAGGCGGGCGTCGCGATCTCCAGCCCTTCGACCGCGGAGAGCACCGAAATGGCCGGCGTGATCATGCCGTCCCCGTAGAACAGGGCCGCACCGAACAAACCCAGTGTCGCCATGAGTGCTCCCAGGCGCGGCGACTTGTTGGTTCGCATGGCAAGGGAGGTCAGGGCCATGATTCCCCCCTCGCCACGGTTGTCGGCCCGCATGATGTACACGACGTATTTCAGCGACACGACGATGGTCAGCGCCCAGAACACCAGCGACAGGATTCCGAGCACGTTGTCCGGCGTGACCGGAACAGCATGGGGTCCGTTGAAGACCTCTTTCATCGTGTACAGGGGACTTGTGCCGATATCACCGAAAACCACGCCCATCGCGGCAAGCGAAACCGGCAAGACCTGCAACCGGGACTGTCGGCTCTGCCCTTCTGCAAGCACCTGGGACATTCAGCTCTCCTGATACAACTCGAACCAGGCCGCTCGGCCCGAATCTGAAATACCGCAAAATCGGCACTGGGCCGTCCTCCCCGCCATGCCTTGGAAGGGTCGTGCGTCGGCACAAACGTGTCGCGCCCGACATTGGATCACGGATTTTACCGCATTGCAGCAAAAGTGCATGGCCGGATGCCATTCCCGATGTTTCAGGTCATGCAGGCCCAATCGTCCGGTCCGCCCGTCAACCGCGCCGCGATACAATTAATACAATCCAGACATTGGCGCTCCGCCTGCCCCACTTTCATCCCATCCGATGTTCCATTCCCATCGCATCAGTCCGCTTGCCGGAATCGCACTTGCCTACGCCGTTTGCGGCCTGATCGCCCTGCATATCGCGATTCCGCCCGGCTACATCGCGCCCCTCTTTCCCGCGGCCGGAATCGCCCTGGCCGGCATGCTGATTTACGGCCCGCGCATCTGGCCGGCCATTCTGCTCGGTTCGCTGGTAACCAACGCCGAAGCGGTCATGGAAAGCGGCTTTGGCAGCTGGGGCTGGATCGCCCCCTTGTGCGTGGGCACGGGTGCCGTGCTGCAAGCCTTCGCCGGCGCCGCACTGGCGCGCCGCTGGGTGGGCTTTCCCAACACGCTCGACACCGCGGGCGCGATCCTGCGTCTGCTCTTCATTGCCGCGCCGCTGAGCTGCCTTGTCAGTGCCAGCGTTGGCGTGGGTGCCCTGGTCATGCTCGACCTCCTTCCGCCCAACGAGGCCGGCTTCAGCTGGTGGAGCTGGTGGGCGGGCGACGCCATCGGCATCCTCATCGCCACACCCTTGACGTTTGTCTTCATCGGCACCCCGCGTCGCGACTGGGCACCACGCCGGATGGCCATCGCCTTGCCCCTGACGGTTGCGCTGATTCTCCTGACCGGCCTCGAAATACAGGCCGCAAAATGGGAACACCAGCGCCTCCAGTCCCGCTTCGAGCGGGATGCCAGCCACCTGGCCAGCCTGGTCGTAACGCGTTTCTCCAATTACCTGGACGTCCTCCAGGCCACCGAAAGAGTCATGGTCGCGGCCCCCAGGCTGGATCAGGAACACTTCGAACACTTTGCCGCCACCTGGCTGTCGCGCACCGGCGGCTTACAGGGCATAGGCTGGATTCCCCGCACACCCCATGAAAAGCTCGGCGCACTGGAGCAAAGCGCCCGCGCCGTGCCGGCCACCCACGACTTCCGCGCGGTCGACCGCAGTGACAACAACCAGTTGGCCCCGCTGGCGCGCCGGGCCGAGTACTACGTCATCCGCCATATCGCCCCGCTCGAGGGGAATCGCCGGGCTCTTGGCCTGAATGTGCTGTCAATCCCCCACGCGGCCGAGGCGATCAGCCGAACCCTTCTGGACGGCAAGGCCGCCGCCTCCCGCTCCTTCGAACTCACCCAGGAAACCGAGCGCAAGTTGGGCATCGTGATCTACCAGCAAACGCGGCAAGCCGGCACACACCCCGCCTCGCCCGCTGACGGACTGGTCTTCGTCGCCCTGCGCATCGAAGATGCCCTCGAAGGCATTCTCGGCCCGCATCGCATAAGCGGCATCGGCTACTGCCTGGCCGAGATCACGCAGGAGCACCCCGCCGGCAGGCGGCTGGCCGGGCAGGCAAACTGCCCGGTGGCAGGCCGGCCAGCCGCAGGCGGCCTCACCCCGTGGCAGGAAATCTTCGATTTCGGCGGGCAAACCTGGTCCTTGAGTTTCGCCCCCGAACCCGGCTACAGCCCCCTCCACCGCGGCTGGGAAACCTGGGCACTGATGGCGATCGGGCTTGTCTCGACCGGCATGCTCGGCGCCTTTCTGCTCTCCACAACGGGCCACGCCCGCCGCGTCGAAGAGCTTGTCACCCGGCGTACCGGTGAGCTGGCCGAGGCCGGCCGGCGCCTGCACGCCCAGCAGGCGATCCTCACCCATGCCGAGCGGATCGCCCGGCTTGGCAGCTGGGAGGCCAAGCCGGGCACCGGCGAAGGTCACTGGTCTGCCGAGCTGTACCGGATCCTCGGCCTTGAGCAAAACGGGGACGGCAGCCTCGCCGCACTGGTTGCAGCGATCCATCCGGACGACCGCGCCACGCTGCAAAGAGCCCTGCGGGAAGCCGAAGAACGGCAGTCCGCCACGAGCTTCGACGTGCGCCTGCCGAAAGCCGGCAACAACAGCCCCATCCTTCACTTCTCCATCGAGGCCGCCCCCGGCCCCGACGGTACGGCAATGCTGCGTGGAACCGTCCAGGACGTCACCGCCATCCGCGCCACCGAAGCGCACATCCAGTACCTGGCCCACTACGACACCCTGACCGGGCTGCCCAACCGCACCCTCTGGACCCATCGCGCCGAGCAGGCCCTCGCCGTTGCACGCCGGCACCAGCTGCGGCTGGGCGTGCTGTTTCTCGACCTGGACAACTTCAAGACCATCAACGACACCCTCGGCCACCCGACCGGTGACCGCCTGCTCTCGGGGGCCGCCGCACGCCTGTCGGACTGCCTGCGCGAAGAGGACGTCCTGGCCCGTCTCGGCGGCGACGAATTCGTCATCCTGCTGCCCCAGCTCAACCGGCCCGACGACGCTGCCATCGTGGCCCAGAAACTCATCGCCAGCCTGACCGCGCCCTTCCAGATCGACAACCACGACCTGATCATCACCGCCAGCATCGGCATCGCCCTTTACCCCGGCAATGGCGCGGACATGGCGGCGCTGCTGAAACACGCCGACACCGCCATGTACGACGCCAAGAACGGGGGGCGCAACGATTTCCGTTTCTTCACACCGGACATGAACAGCCGCGCCTTCGCCCGCCTCAAGCTCGAAAACGCCCTGCGTCGGGCGATCGAGCGGGGCGAACTGCTGCTCGAATACCAGCCCCAATGGGAAATGCCGACCCGGCGCCTGATCGGCGTCGAAGCGCTGATACGCTGGGACAATCCCGAAAACGGGCGGATTTCGCCCAACGAATTCATTCCGGTCGCGGAAGAAAGCGGCGTCATCCACGCCATCGGCGACTGGGTGCTGCGCGAAGCGTGCCGCCAGCAGGCAGCCTGGCAGGCCGCCGGGCTTAGGCCGATCAGCGTGGCGATCAACATCTCCGCACTGCAGTTTCGCAAACAGGGGTTTGTCGACAGGGTGCGCGAGATCATCCAGAGCAGTGGCGCCGCGCCGCGCTTCCTGGAGCTGGAACTCACCGAAAGCGCGCTGATGCAGCCAACCCCCGAAACCGAAACCCAGCTCGCCACGCTGCGCGGCATGGGCCTCAGCCTGGCCCTCGATGATTTCGGCACCGGCTACTCAAGCCTGTCCTGCCTCAAGCGGCTGCCGCTCACGCACCTAAAGATTGACCGCTCCTTCATTTGCGAGCTGCCCGGCGACACGGAAGACGCCGCCATCGCCACGGCCACCCTGTCCATTGCCCGCGACCTCGGGCTCGAAGTGGTGGCTGAAGGCGTCGAAACCGAAGCCCAGCGGGACTTTCTGCTCGATCGCCAGTGCCGGATCATGCAAGGCTTCCTGTTCGCCCGGCCGCAGCCAGCGGCAAACATCACCCGCCTGCTCGAAGCCGAAGCCCCGGCCAGCACCCAGGCCTGAGACCCGCGGCCCGCTACTCCTTGATGCCCAGGCGCTCCAGGCGGTAGCGCAGCGAGCGGAAAGTCACCCCCAGCGCCCGCGCGGCAGCGGTACGGTTGCCGCCGGATTTGTCGAGGGCCTCCTCGATCACCTGGCGCTCCACCAGGTCGAGATAGTCCTGAAGGTCGGCCCCGCCGGGGGTTGCCTGTGCTGCCGGGCTCGCCTCGCCCTGGTCGGCCGGGTCAAGCATCAGATCCTCGGCCTTGATCAGCTCGCCACTCGATAGGGCCAGCGCCCGTTCGAGAATGTTCTCCAGTTCGCGCACGTTGCCCGGAAAGGCGTAGGCCTTCAGCGCCGCAAACGCGTCGGCCGTGAGCCGTGCCGAGGGCAGGCCCGACGATTCGGACAGACGTGCCAGCAGGGTGTCGGCCAGCTGCGGAATATCCTCGCTGCGCTCCCGCAGGGCCGGCATGCGCAGCTCGATGACATTCAGGCGGTAAAACAGATCCTGACGGAAGCGGGCAGCATCGACCATCGCCTTCAGGTTCTGGTGGGTGGCGCTGAGAATACGCACGTCCACGCTGGTTTCGACGGTGTCACCCAGGCGGCGGAACTTCTTCTCCTGGATCGCCCTGAGCAGCTTGACCTGCATCGGCAGCGGCAGGTCGGCCACCTCGTCGAGGAACAGCGTACCCCCGTGGGCGGCCTGGAAGAAACCTTCGCGGTCGCTGTCGGCGCCGGTGAAGGCCCCCTTCTTGGCCCCGAAGAATTCGCTCTCCATGAGGTTCTCGGGAATCGCGCCGCAGTTCACCGCAACGAACGGCGCCGCGGCCCGCGGCCCGAGATCGTGGATCATCCGCGCCGCGCGCTCCTTGCCGCTGCCCGATTCGCCGGAAATGAAAACCGGCGCCTGGCTGCGGGCAAGCTTGTCGATCAGCGAACGAACCTGGACCATCGCCGGCGATTCACCGGTCAGGCTGGAGCTGTCCTTGCGCTCGCCTTCATCGGTCTTCGACGAGAGCGAAAACACCAATTTCACCAGCGCCCGCAGCTGATCAATGGAAACCGGCTTGGACAGGTAATCGAAGGCACCGGCCTTGAGCGCCGTCACCGCGTTGTCCATGCTGCCAAAAGCGGTGATCACCGCCACCGGCAGGTCGCGCAGGTTTTCCGAGATGTAGCGCACCAGTTCGAGGCCATCACCGTCGGGCAGGCGCATGTCGGTCAGGCACAGGCGGTAGCGCTTCTCGCCGAGCAGGCGACGGGCCTCGGCGAGGCTTGCCGCACCGTCGCTGGCCAGGCCAAGACGCAGCATGGTCAGTTCGAGCAGTTCGCGGATGTCGTCCTCGTCGTCGACGATGAGCACGTCCGGGCCACTGGAGCGTGCTCGTCTTTCAGTCTGGGTCATGGTTTGACGCGTCCGATGATGCGGAAATGGGCTCCGGACAACGGAGCCGGGTCAGGCGGGCTGGAGCGCTCCGGCGGCACGTTCACGCACAGTTCGAGCACCGCGCCGTTGGCCTCGGCCAGCTCCCGGGAAATATAAAGCCCAAGACCCGTCCCTTTCGAATGGGTGGTAAAAAACGGTTCAAAAACCTGTGCCCGCAAGGACTCCGGAATACCCGGCCCGTCGTCGGACACATCCAGCGCTACGCGACCGTCATCTCGCAGCGCAGCGTCGATTTTTATCGCAACGGGCCCGCCACTGCAATGCCGACGCGCATTTCCGACCAGATTCCAGAGAATTTGCCGCAGGTGGGTGCGGTCCATCGCCATCTCGATGCCGGGCGGCACGGTACTTACGACCACGCCCTGCCCGGCGGCGCCTTCGGTCAGCGCAAACTCGTCCAGGAACTCGGCTACAAAATCCGCCAGCGGCAACGCTTCCGGCAGCGCTTCGTCGCGCCGGCCAAGGGCCAGCACATCGGCCACCAGACGGTCGATGCGCTGGGCGTTGTTGCCGATGATGCGGATCAGCCGGGCCTGCATCTCGCTGCGCTTTTCTTCCAGCAACAACTCGGCCGCCTGATAGACGGAGGCCAACGGATTGCGGATCTCGTGGGCAATACTGGCGGTGAGCCGCCCCAGCGCCGCCAGCTTGACCTGCTGGGTCTGGCGGTGGATGCGGTCGAAGTCTTCAAGATAAACCAGGGTTTCATTGGCTTCACCCGCGGCCAGGAAACGCGCCAGCAGCATCTTTCCGCTGCCGTCGGCGCGGAAGCTGTGGGCCGAATCACCCTGCACCGCGCGACGCTGCAACTCGCGCTCGAGGGCCGGCGCGCACGCGCCGAGGACGAGGCCTTCGCGCATGCTGACACCCAGCAGCGCCACCGCCTGGGGGTTGAACTGGCGCACCACGCCGCCCTCCCCGAGCACCAGCACGCCGTCCTGCATGTCCTGGATGATCTGCTGGTTCAAACGCAACTGGCTGGCCAGATCGGCCCCGCGCTGACGCGCCAGATTTTCGTTGGTCAGCGCCCGCAAGGCCAGCAGGCGCGCCACCTGGGCGATCGCAAAAAAGCCGATGCAGGTGACGCCGACCGTAAAAAAATCCACCGTATCCCGCCCGGACAGCAGGCGGAACATGTTTTCAAGCAGCACCGCCAGCGTTGCATAGGCCGCGTAAAACAGCACCATGCGCCCCTGCCCCACCAGCCCGGCACCCGCCAGGGCAATCAGGATGAGGATGGGAATGCCGCTGCGGTAGCCGCCACTGGCCCACATGATGAGCGTCAGCAGGGTGATGTCGACGAGCACCTGCACGGAGATCAGCCGGCTTCGGCCCAGCACCCGGGCGGCATCCGGAAAACCGAGGATCAGCACTGCCGCCAGGTAGGCGAAAGAGGATCCGAAGAAGATCGTCGGTGAATCCCCTCCGAGCTGGAGGGCTCTCCCGGCCACCAGGAACAGGCCGGACAGGATCAGACGGAAAAGATTGAGGTAGCGCAGCGGCTCCGCGCGGCCGGCTTCACCGGCGAAGCGCAGCGAATCAAGATTGAACTGCGCGCCCTTCACCGGCGCACGCCAAGACGGCGATGCTCGTCCGAGCAGAAGAACTCACCCGCCCCACGGACGCTTTCGCTTTCGGGCACATGCAGGCCGCAATGGGCGCAGGCCACCATCTGCTCGATCTCCAGGTGCTCGGCCTCGCGCTGCCGGCCGCCACCCGCCGCGTCCGGCCCTTTGTCGGCGGCCTTGCCGGCATTGCCGCTCTTGCCGCGCAAGGCGCGCCGCGCATAAAAAAGACCGATCAGAAAAAGAACAAACAGAAGAAGGTTGCGCACGACCGAGGCTCCAGAAAGATCCGGCCCAGTTTAGCAGAAGCGTTCCAGCCGCTCGAAGGCGGCCGCCAGCGTCTCGTCCCGCTTGGCAAAGCAGAAGCGGATCACCTTCTCGTCGTGCCCGTCGCCGAAAAATGCCGACAGGGGAATCGCCGCCACACCCACCTCGCGGGTCAGCCAGTCGACGAACCCGGTATCCGGCGCATCCGAGATTGCACCGTAGCGGGCCGTCTGGAAATAGGTGCCGGTGCAGGGCAGCAACTCGAAGCCGGTGCGGGCCAGCCCGGCCCGGAACATATCGCGCTTGGCCTGGTAGAAGGCCGCCAGCTCGAGATAACGCGAGGAGTCGGCCATGTAATCGGCCAGCGCCAGCTGTACCGGCGTATTCACCGTAAACACATTGAACTGATGCACCTTGCGAAACTCGGCCATCAGCTCCCGCGGGGCCAGCACGTAGCCCACCTTCCAGCCGGTCACGTGGTAAGTCTTGCCAAAGCTCGACACCACCACGCTGCGCCGGGCCAGATCGGGGTAGCGGGCAACGCTCTCGTGGCGCAGGCCGTCAAAGACGATGTGCTCATACACCTCGTCCGCCACCACGATGATGCCGGTACCGGCGGCAATGGCCGCCAGCTCGCGCAGATCATCGGCCAGCCACACCGTACCGCTCGGGTTGTGGGGCGTGTTGATCATGATCATGCGTGTTCGGGGCGACACCAGCGCGCGCACCGCGGCCCAGTCGGGACGGTAATCCGGCGCCGCGAGCCGGGCCCGGCGCACCACGCCGCCCGCCAGCTCGATGGCCGGCACGTAGGAATCGTAAACCGGCTCGAAAACGATCACCTCGTCACCCGGATGCACCAGCGCCGCCACCGCGGTGAACAGGGCCTGGGTTGCCCCGGCCGTGATCGTGATCTCCAGCTCCGGGTCGTAATCGGCGCCGTACAGCGCCCGCACCTTGGCTGCGATCGCCTCCCGCAGGGCCGGCACGCCGGCCATCGGCGCGTACTGGTTGTGGCCGGCGCGCATCCAGTGGGCAACACGCTCAAAGAGCACATCGCCGGCGTTGAAGTCGGGAAATCCCTGGGACAGGTTGATCGCCCCGCACTCCTGGGCCAGGCGCGACATCGTGGTAAAAATGGTCGTGCCAACCGTGGGCAGGCGGGAAACGACAGCGGCAGGAAAACTGGGCATGGCACTCACTCCGGAACAGGCCGGGCGATTCTGGCAGATGCAGCCCGCTGCGGCCAGCCACGCCAGGCAGTGCGCCGCTACAATCGCCTCCCCGACGACTTCCGAGCGGAAGGAAACCCGTGCCCGACCACTGCCCCACCCTGCGCCGGAATGGCGACCAGGTCATCATCCTCGACCAGACCCGCCTGCCCTGGCAGGAGGTTTTCGTGTGCCTCGACACCCTCGACGATGCGGCCGCCGCCATTCGCGACATGCAGGTGCGCGGCGCCCCGCTGATCGGCGCCACGGCCGCCTTCGGCATCGCCCTCGCCCTGCGGAACAACGCATCCGACGCCGCACTGCAGGCCGCCGACGCCTGCCTGCGCGCTACCCGTCCCACCGCGGTCAACCTGCACTGGGCACTCGACCGCATGCAGGCCGTCCTGCGCCCGCTGCCCGCCACGCAGCGCAGCGCCGCAGCCTGGGCCGCCGCCGAGGCGATCCAGAGTGGCGACGCGGCCGCCAACGCCGCCATCGGCCGCCACGGCCTGGGCCTGCTGCAGGCGCTGGCGGCCGGAATAAAAAGCCGGCCGCTCCACGTAATGACCCACTGCAACGCAGGCTGGCTTGCCACCTGCGGCCACGGCACCGCCCTCGCCCCCCTCTACGCCGCCCACGCCGCCGGCCTCGAAGTGCACGTCTGGGTCAGCGAAACCCGCCCGCGCAACCAGGGTCTGCTCACCGCCTGGGAGCTGGCCCGCGCCGGCATACCCCACACCCTCATCGCCGATAACGCGGCCGGCTGGCTAATGGCCGAAGGGCGGGTCGACGCGGTGATCACCGGCGCCGACCGCATCGCCGCCAACGGCGACACCGCCAACAAGGTCGGCACCTACCTCAAGGCCCTCGCCGCCCACGCCCACGGCATCCCTTTTTATATTGCCGCGCCCCGCTCCACCGTCGACTTCAACTGCCCCGACGGCCGCGCGATTCCCATCGAGGAGCGCAGCGCGGACGAAGTGCGCATCATCGGTGGCCTCGATGCGGCAGGTCTACCTGCCGGCATCCGCCTTGCCGGGCCCACCACGGCCGCCTGCAACCCGGCCTTCGACGTCACGCCGGCCGGACTGGTGGCTGGCATAATCTGCGAGTTCGGTGTTTTTCCCGCGGACGGACTCGCCGCGATCGCCGGGCGCCAAGCCTGAACAGGAGCTGCGATGATGAACGAGAACGTCCTGCGCGAAGGCCTGCTCTCCACCGCAAAGGCGATGGCCAGCAGCGGGCTCAACACCGGCACCGCCGGCAACGCCAGCGTGCGCTGCGCGCGGGGCTTCCTGATCACCCCCAGCGGCCGCAGCTACGAAGACTGCAGCGCCGACGACATGGCCCTCGTCGCCATGGACGGCAGCTGGCAGGGGCCCTTCGCCCCTTCTACCGAATGGCGCATGCACCGCGACGTCCTCCAGGCCCACCCCGAAGCCGGCGCCGTGCTGCATGCCCACTCCCCCTTCGCCACCGCCCTCGCCTGCCACCGCCGCACCATTCCTGCCTTTCACTACATGATTGCCCGCTTCGGCGGCGACGACATCCGCTGCGCGCCCTACGCCACCTTCGGCACCCAGGCCCTTTCCGACAGCGCCCTTGCGGCCCTCGAAAACCGCAGCGCCTGCCTGCTTGCCAACCACGGCATGCTGGTGTTCGGCAGCGACCTGCGCCGCACCCTGTCCCTCGCCGTCGAATTCGAAACCCTCAGCGAACACTACTGGCGGGCGTGCCAGCTCGGCGAACCCAGCATTCTCTCGGCCACTGAAATGGCCGAGGTCATCGCCCTCTTCGAAACCTACGGCAAACCCCGGCCGGCACCGGCCAGCGGCAGCGCAAGCACGCCCAAAGCCGTCTAGGAGCCATCCCCATGCCTTCCGGGGCAAGCGCCGAACGGCCAGCGCCACGTGTTGTCCGCAGCCTGCGGTGGCGCATCTGCGCGGTTTTCCTGGCCAGCCTGCTGATTTTTGCCTGCGCCATCCAGCTTCTCATCGTGGCCCCGGCCACCCAGGCCCTCGGCCACCTCCAGCTCGAACTCGCCACCACCCGCATCCAGGTTGGCGCCGAGCAGCACTTCCGGGACATCGAAACCCGCCTCCACCGCGCCCGCAGCCTCGCCGGGCGCCTCAAGCTCGACGATACAAACGGCTTCCGGGCCCTGTTCGCGCCATTCATCGACGGCGACACGTCCATCGCAGCCATCCACCTCGCCGACGCCGACGGCCGGCAGCTCACCCTGCAGCACGGTAGTGAGCAAGCCGTGCAAGGCCGGACAAGCGCCAGCCCGCAAGCCGGCAACGCCGCCGATGCCGGACACCCCGACCCCGCGTCGCGCCTCTGGTTCGACGCCGCGCGGCAAGCGCCCGGTGGCGACAACCTCATCGTCTGGACGCCGCCCCAGCGCCTGCCCGCCACCGGTGACGGCGGCCTCAGCGTGGTCACCCGCTGGACCGGCGCCGACGGCAAGTCGCGCATCCTTGCCTTCGACATCCCCCTCGCCCCCCTCTCGCAGCTCAGCCGGAACAACCCGGTTGGCCAGGCCGGCAGCGGCATACTGCTCACGGATGGCGGCCAGATCGTCGGCCTGCCACACCCAGCCGCAGCCCGCGATGCGCTGCTTGAACCGCTGGCACACAGCAATGCCGGCTTTCTGACCCACGGCTACGCCCGTTGGCTTGAAAGCGGCCGCAAAAGCGGTGAAACCCTTCCGTTCAACAACGCCGGCGAAGACTGGCTGACCCGCTTCGTCCCGCTGCAACTGGGCCAGCAGCGCTGGTGGGTTGGCGGTTTTGCCCGCGCCGACGACTTCACCCCGGCCCACCTGCAGGATATTGCCTGGGCACTGGCCACCCTCGCGGCCCTCGCCGCTGCAGCCGCGGTCGGCCTCACCCGGCGCATCGACGCGGCCCTGGCGGCCGTCGTCGATGGCAGCGAACGCCTGGGGCGCCTCGACCTCACCCCCGGCCCGGCCCTCGCCGCCCCCTGGCGCGAGATCATTGAGCTGGCCGACTCCCAGGAGCGCACCCGCCAGCACCTGCGCGACACCACCCAGGCGCTGGCCCGCAGCCAGGCCGAACTCGAACAACAGATCAACCGGCGTACCGACCCGCCGGCTGAAAAGAGCCGCGCCTTCGCCGACCCGTTGCAGTTCGTTCATCAGCTCCCCGACCTGCCGCCCAACCCGGTTTTGTACAAGGATCCGGATGCCGGCACCCTCGGCGGCAAGCGCGCTGGCGAAGAAGCCATCGACACCAAGCGGGAGGAGCCGATCGGCAAGGCGGTGCTCGGACTGGCCCACCCGCCACCCGCCATCCGCAGTGCGCACCACGATGCCGATCAGAAGATCCTTGCCGGAGGCGCCAAGCTGCAGCACGAAATCCGCACCCAGCTGCATGCCATCATCGGCCTTGCCAGCCTGTGCCTGGCCACCGGCCTCGAAGCCCGGCAGCACGACTACGTGGCAAAGATCAAAGCCGCCGGCACCGCCCTGCTGAGCGTCATGAACGACATGCTCGACTTCTCGAAGATTGAGGCCGGCAGGTTCGAGCCCGAGCAAACCCCCTTCACCCTCGACCGGGTGCTTGGCAACGTCATCGCCTTCGTCGCCAACAAGGCCCACGAAAAAGGCCTCGAACTGCTCATCGACATCGGGCCGGACGTTCCCCAGAACCTCATCGGCGATCCGCTGCGCCTCGGCCAGGTGCTCACCAACCTGCTTGGCAACGCCGTCAAATTTGCCGCCCGGGGCGATATCCGGCTCAGGATCACGGTGGCTGGCTCCGGCCCTCGGCTTGTCACCCTGCGCTTCGAGATCAGCGACACCGGCATTGGCCAGGGCAGCGGCCAGATCGAAGGTCCCTTCGAAGCCTTTTCCCAGGCCGACAGCTCGATGGCACGCCGCTTCGGCGGCACCGGCCTGTCCATCGCCCGCCACCTGGTCGGGCTGATGGCCGGGAGTCCAATCTGGGTGGACAGCCGCCCCGGCTCCGGCAGCCGCTTCGGGTTCAGCGCCCCCTTCGAGCTGCCCACCTCCGCCACGCCCCTGGATGCCATCGTCGGAGCCTTCGGCCCGGCCGCGAGCCCGCCGCCGGCGCCGCCCGGCGCCACCCGCCCACTGCAGGGCCTCCGCATCCTCGTCGTCGAAGACAACGACATCAATCGCCAGATCGCCTGCGGCCTCCTCGAAAGTGGCGGCGCCATCGTCAGCATGGCCGAAAACGGCCGCCTCGGCGTCGAAGCGCTGCAGCGGGCCGGGCCCGAAGCCTTCGACGCCGTGCTGATGGATCTCCAGATGCCCGAGATGGACGGCCTCGAAGCCACCCACCAGATCCGCCAGGATCCGCGCTTCGCCGCACTGCCCATCATCGCCCTGAGCGCCCACGCCCTCCCCGAGCAGCGCCGGAAATGCATCGAGGCCGGCATGAACGACCACGTGGCCAAACCCATCGTCCCCGAAGCCCTGTTCGATGCCATCCTGCGCCACGCGCGGCGCAAACCCGCCGACAACCCCGCCGGCGCCCTGCCCACGCTGCCCGGACTCGACGTTGCCGGCGCGCTGCACCGCATGGACAACAAGCCCGACACCTACCTCTCGCTGCTCCGCCGTTTCGTCGCCTCCCATGCCGACTGCGCCGGGCACATCGACACAGCCCTCGCCGCCGGCCAGCCCAAGGAGGCCGAACGGCTTGCCCACACCCTGCGCGGAACGGCCGCCAACCTCGGCGCCGATGCCCTGCGCGACGCGGCATGCGCGCTCGAAACCACCCTGCGCCAGGGCGCCGGCCCGGCGGCGGCACAAGCTCTGGCCACCCGGCTCGGCGCCGAACTGGCCGCGCTCATCGCGATGCTCGAAGGCGCACTCCCCCCCGCCCCGCCCGCCGTTGACGAAGGCCCGGCGGTTCTTGGCCAGGCCGAATTCGACGCCGCCGTCACCACCCTCATCCAGCTCATGCAAAGTGCCGACGGCGCTGCGTCGGCACTTTTCCTCCAGCTGCACCCCGACCTCGTCTCGCGCATCGGTACCGAAAAAACCGCACGCATCGCTGAAGCCCTGCAGCGCTACGATTATGATAAAGCGCTAAACTGCCTGCATGCGGCCCTCGATCCGGGGCACCCAGCGCACACCGGAGACACAGCCTGATGCAATCCATCGACAGCCACCGCCCGCTCATCCTCGTCGTCGATGACGCACCCGATTCCATCGAGCCCATCGTCGCCTGCCTGCACCAGGCCGACTTCCGCACCCGCATCGCCACCCGCGGCGAACGCGCACTGCAGCTCGCCGCCGCCACGCCCCTGCCCGACCTCATCCTGCTCGACGTCACCATGCCCGACATGGACGGCTACGAAGTCTGCCGGCAGCTCATGAACAACCCGGTCACTGCCGGCATCCCGGTTATTTTCCTGACCATCCGCAACGAAGAGCTGGACGAACAGCTCGGCTTCGACGCCGGCGCCATCGACTACATCACCAAGCCGATCAGTCCGCCCCTCGTCCTGACCCGCATCCGCAACCACCTCAACCTGAAGGCCGCCAGCGATTTCCTGCGCGACCGCAACAGTTACCTCGAACAGGAAGTCCGGCGCCGCACCCGCGAACTCTCGCTGATCCAGGACGCCACCATCGTCGCCATGGCGTCCCTCGCCGAAACACGCGACAACGAAACCGGCAACCACATCCGTCGCACCCAGATCTACCTGCGCACCCTTGCCCGGCACCTGCAGTCGCACCCGCGCTTCTCCGCCGAACTCACCGACGAGAACATCGACCTGATGTACAAGTCGGCCCCGCTCCACGACATCGGCAAGGTTGCCATCCCCGACCGCATCCTGCTCAAGCCCGGCGAACTCACCCCCGCCGAGTTCGAGATCATGAAAACCCACACCACCCTCGGGCGCGAGGCCATCAGCCGGGCCGAAGCCCTGTTCGGCGGCATCTCCAGCTTTCTGCGCTTCGCCAAGGAAATCGCCTATTCCCACCAGGAGAAATGGGACGGCACCGGCTACCCCCTCGGCCTGTCGGGCGAGCGCATTCCGGTTGCCGCGCGCCTGATGGCCGTCGCCGACATGTACGACTCACTGATCACCCGGCGAATCTACAAAACCGCCCACAGCCACGCCCAGGCCATCGACATCCTGCGCGCCGGTCGGGGCACCGATTTCGATCCGGACATCATCGACGCCTTTCTCGCCCTCCAGGACGACTTTCAGGCCATCGCCCAGCGCTTTGCCGGCGCCGAAATCGACGAGGAACGCGAAGCCGAACGCATGCGCCAGGTTTTCGGCCAGTGAGCGCCCCAGGGCCGGGCCCCGCCCGCCTCCGCTCTCAAGAATAACCAGCGGCCTCCGTTAATGAACCGCCGGACAGGATCCGGCAACACCCGATTCCAGTTCGACAGGAGACCCGATGACCCGCAACCCGACACCGTCAATGGTTGTCGATCTTTTGCGCCGCTTCGGGGTGCCCTTGGCGGTCTTCGTCGTCATCCTTCTGCTGACATTCGACAACTATCGCAGCGCCATCCGCGAAGAAGAAGACGCCGCCCGCAACCGTTTTCAGGCGACCGCCCGGGAACAGATTGCGCAGCTGCGCGATCGCACCGACAGTCTCGTCCACCAGGCCGACATCCTGCGACGCCAGATGGCCTTTGCCCCGGCCGAAACCCAGGCTCACTTCGCCGAAATCGTCGCCCCCGTCCTGCAGCGCCACCCGGAAATCCTGCGCCTTGGCCTGGTCCGTGTCGAAAACGGAAACGCCCGGCCCCTCATCAGTGCCGGCAGCCAGCAAGGCAGCGCCCTGCCGGAGCCCGCCGACACCGTCGCCTTCCAGGACGGAATCCGCGCGGCAATCGGCGCCGGCACCAGCGTCGCCACGGCGCCCTACGCACTCCCGGCTGGCAACGACAGCCACCGCAACGCCGTCCTGATCCTCAGCCCCGTCGTCGGCAGCAACACCCAGGCAGCCCCAGTCCGTGACCTGCTCTACATCGAAATATCCATCGACGAAGTGGTCCGTGAGACGCTCGGTTCGGACACCTGGCGCGAGCGCACCGACACACGCCAGCGCTTCGAATTCGAGCTTATCGACACCACGGCCCCCGGCCCCCCGCTCGCCCGCACGCCAGACTTCCACATTGGCGCCAGCACCTACGCCGACGGCATGGATTTCGCCGACCGCCACTGGCTCGTCATCGCCGCAAACAACCGGATGCACCCGCCGCTCCCCAGCGCGGACGCCGGCACCCAGGTGTTCTCCGGGGTGTCCCTCGGCGCGCTGGCCGCCTTCATCCTTTACGTGCTGCAAACCCGCGCCGACGCCATCCGCCGCCAGGTGCATGAAAAAACCCTCGCCCTCGGCGAGGCCAACACCTCCCTCGAACAGTACGTCAAGGCCCTCGGCGAAACCAACCGGCTCCTCGAAAGCGAGGTCGGAAAACACGCCCGCGCCGAAAACCTGCTGCGCGAAACCACCACGCTGCAACGGGCCATCCTCGACTGCGCCGAATACGCCATCATCTACACCGACGCCAGCGGCATCATCCGGGTGATGAACCCCGCCGCCGAGCGCATGTTCGGCTACCGTGCCGACGAACTCATCGGCCATCAAACTCCGCTGATCTTCCACACCGCCGAAGACATCGCCGGCTGGACCCTCGCCCACAAGTCCGGCGGCTTTGCCGCCCTCGCCGCCGAAGCCGGCACCCGGCTCGCCGAGTCCCACGAACTCATCATGCGCCGCAACGACGGCAGCAGCTTTCCGGCCAACATCAGCGTTTCGGTGGTACGCAACGGCGTGCAGCAGCTTCGTGGCTACCTGGGCATCGTCGCCGATATCACCCAGCGCCACGACGCCGAGTACCGCATCCGCCACCTCGCCCACTACGACAGCCTCACCTCGCTGCCCAACCGCACCCTGCTCAACGAGCATCTGCTCGAAGTCATCCAGGGTGCCCGCACCCGCCAGCGCGGCGTTGCCGTGCTGTTCACCGATCTCGACCGTTTCAAGTACGTCAACGACACCCTCGGCCACCAGGCTGGCGACGAACTCCTGCTCGCCGTCGCCCTGCGTCTGCGTGCCTGCGTGCGGGATGGCGACCTCGTGGCGCGCACCGGCGGCGACGAATTCGTCGTGGTGCTCGACAACCTGGACGAAGGCTCGGTGCCCGAAGACCTGGCCGAGCGCATTCTCGCCAGCCTCGCCCGGCCCTTCGAACTGTGCGGCCGGCACCTCACCGTCACCCTCAGCATCGGCATCGCCCTCTACCCCAACGACGGACTCGACGGCGCCGCGCTCATCAAGAACGCCGACGCCGCCATGTACCTCGCCAAGGAACGCGGCCGGAACAATTTCCAGTTCTTCGACCACGGACTCTCCGAGCGCTACAGCGAACGTCTCGAACTCGAAAACCACCTGCGCCACGCCCTCGACGAGAACCAGCTCATGCTCTTCTACCAGCCCCAGGTGGACACCCTGTCGGGCGAGCTCATCGGCATGGAAGCCCTGATCCGCTGGCGCCATCCCGACGGCACCATGGTTCCGCCCGACAAGTTCATCCCCATCGCCGAGGAATCCGGCCTCATCGTGCAGATCGGCGCCTGGGTGCTGCACGAAGCCTGCCGCCAGAACCACGCCTGGCAACAGGAAGGCATCTGTCGGGTCCCCATGGGGGTGAATCTGTCGGCCCGCCAGTTCGACGACGCGGGCCTGCTCGCCACCATCCAGTCGGCCCTTCTCGAGAGCGGCCTTCCGGCGGCCTACCTGGATCTGGAGCTCACCGAAAGCCTGGTGATGCGCAACCCCGAACACACCCGCAGCCTGCTGGCCGAATGCAAAAAACTCGGCCTGCAACTCTCGGTGGATGACTTCGGCACCGGCTACTCCAGCCTCTCCAACCTCAAGCGCTTCCCCATCGACCGCCTCAAGATCGACCGCTCTTTCATCAGCGACATCGTCACCGAAGCCGACGACGCCGCCATCGCCCAGACCATCGTCGCGATGGCTCACACCCTGCGCCTCGAAGTGATCGCCGAAGGCGTCGAAACCGAAGCCCAGCTCTCGCTGCTGCGCCGCTGGCGCTGCGACGCCTACCAGGGCTACCTGTGCAGCCGCCCGCTCTCGGCGGTGGACATGACCCGCATGCTGCGCACCCTGCGCGCCACCCGGGCCGTTTCAATGGCCACCCTTTGAGCGGGCCCGGCGGCCGTCACAGCCGGCTTGCGGCCTAAAACAGCCACTTGAACACGTACAGCGCGGCCATTCCGGCACCAATGGTCGCCAGCACATTGCCCGTACGCCACGCCACCAGCGCAGCCACCAGGGCCGCCCAGGGCTTGGGCGCGGTCAGCGCCAGCACCACCTCTCCGCCGTGAATGAACAGCTCGCCCGCCGTCAGCGCCGCAAAACTGGCCGGTGCGATATGGCGGCACAGCGCATGCAGCCAGCCCGGCAGGCTACGATTGGCAAACAGGCCGATCATCGCGTAGCGGTACACAAAGGTAACGAGGCCGATAACGACAAGCAGGGCCAGCAACGCCGCCGTGCTCATCGCTCCACCTCCCGGCGCTTTGATGCCCACACCCCGGCCACCAGCCCCAGCACAATCGCCACCACCAGCCCCAGCTTGTAGGGCAGCGCCGCAAAAGCCAGTGCCGCAAGCGCGGCCACCAGCGCCGCCGCCTGGCCGGCACGCTCCTTCATCAGCATGGCCAGCAGCGCGATAAAGGTGAGCGGCACCGCAAAATCGATATCCCAGCCCGCCGGAACGCTCGCCCCGAACAGCAGCCCCGCCGCCGTCGACAACTGCCAGGTGAGCCACAGCGTGAAACCGCAACCCAGAAAATACCAATGGCGCAGATCCGGGCGGTCATCCGGCGCGGGCGTTACCTGATAGCGCAGGATCGCCACCGCGTAAGCCTCGTCGGTCAGCAGGTAGGCCAGCAACAGGCGCCAGCGCCGCGGCAGGTGGCGCACGTGCTCGGCGATCGACATGCTGTAGAGCATGTGCCGCAGGTTGAGCAGGCCGGATGTCAGGCCGATCGGCAGCGCCCCCGCGCCCACCGCCAGCATCTGCACGATGACCAGCTGCGCCGCGCCGGCAAACACCACCGCCGAAGCCAGCTGGGCGACCCACACCGGCATGCCGGCCTGGATCGCCCCGATACCGTAAAGCATGCCGAAAGGCACGACACCAAGCTGCAGCGGCGCCTCGTCGCGGCAGCCGGCCAGAAATTCAGCAAGTTTGGGATGCATGAAAAAATGAGGCGGAATGGCCCACGCGCCATTCACGCGTTTGAGAGGGCTTGAAGGTGACCGGGCAGACAGGGCCCGGCCCCGCTAGAACTTCTCGGTGGGCGGCGTCCGGCTGCCGCCTGCCGGCTCGCCCTGCCCCTTGGGCATCCCGACCTCACCGGTCTGGTCGAAGTCGATGCCTCCGAAGTTGCCGGTCACCAGACGGCCCTTGATGCGGTACTCCAGCTTGTCGCGCCCCTTCATCAGCTCCTTGAACTGGCGCAGGAAACCGGCCAGGCCGGTGGTCGCAGTCACATCCAGAGTCGCCTCGCCAAGGCGCGGAACCACCACCGGCTGGTTCCCGACGCCACGGGCAAAATGCTGGCCGTTGATGTCCAGCGTAAAGCTGAGCCCCTCGACCGAAATATCGCTGGTGTTGGGGTTGGTCACGCGCAGGGTCAGCAAAAAGCGCTGTTCCAGCAGATTGCCGTCCAGCAGGCGGATGCTGGCCACCGAGACTTCCGGCTTCTTCATGCCGAACTGCAGGCCGGCGCACCCGCCCACCATGCCGAGCCCCAGCCCGGCCGCGGCCAGCCAGACAAATCGACGACGACCTTCAAGTTTGATCACTGCATTTTCTCCACCGGCGCTTCCAGCACCTTGAGCAGGCTGGCGGTATCCAGCCGCCCGCCGCCCAGGGCCATCAGCGCGTTGAGTTGTTGCCAGGTTTGTGCCGCCAGCGGCAGCGGCGCGCCCCGTTGCCGGGCTTCGTCCATCAGGATCGCAAAATCCTTGTGATGAAGGCGCGCCTGGATGCCCGCCACGAAATCCCGCCGGGCCATGCGCCCGCCCATCACGTCGAGCACCCGCGAGGCCGCCGAACCGCCTTGCAGCGCCTCAAGCACCTTGGCCAGATCGAGCCCATGGGCCCCGGCCAGGCGCATCGCCTCGGCCACGGCCTGTATCACGCTGACCATGATCATCTGGTTGCAGGCCTTGGCCACCTGACCGGCACCGGCTTCGCCCATGTGTACCACCGTTTTGCCCAGGCAGCCGAACAGCGGACGCACCCGCTCCAGCACATCGGCGCGGCCACCGACCATGAGCGCCAGCGTGGCGTCGATGGCGCCCTGCCCGCCGCCCGAGACCGGCGCATCCAGCCAGGCAATGCCGCGCCCGGCGTAACGCACCGCCAGCCGGCGGGCCGTGCCCGGTGCAATGGTGCTCATATCCACGTGGATGCTGCCCGGCGCAAAGCCCTCGACGAGCCCGCCGGGCCCGAAGGCCAATTGCTCCACGTCGGCGCTGGCGGTGACGATCGAAATCACCACCTCGCTGCGCGCCGCCAGTTCGGCCGGGCTCCCGCACGCCACCGCCCCGGCGGCCACGATGGGCGCTGCCGATTCCGGCCGCCGCGCCCACACCGCCACGTCGTGTCCCGCAGCCAGCAGGTGACCCGCCATCGGCAGGCCCATCACGCCCAGCCCGACAAAACCGACCCGCACCGTCAGTCTCCCGAGAGCTGCTCAAAGAGCTTGAGCGCGGCGACGGAATCGTCCTCACCCATGCCGCTGCCAACCATGGCGTTGAAAAGCTGGGCCGTGGCCGCGCTGTTGGGCAGCATCAGCCCGAGGCGGTGCGCCTCCTGCATCACGATGTTCATGTCCTTCTGGTGCATCCAGGCCTTGAAGCCCGGCTTGAAATTGCGGTCCAGCATGCGCTGGCCGTGGTTTTCGAGGATCCTGCTGTAGGCAAAACCGCCCAGCAGCGCCTCGCGCACCTTGCCCGCATCCACGCCGCTCTTGCGCGCAAAGTTGAAGGCCTCGGCCACCGCCACCACGGTGACGCCGGTCAGAATCTGGTTACAGGCCTTGGTGACCTGCCCGGCCCCGGACCCGCCGATGAGCGTAACGGACTTGCCCATGCTGGCGAGCATCGGCTTGACCTTCCCGAAGGCCGCCTCGTCACCGCCCACCATGATGGTCAGCCCGGCGTTGATCGCACCCACTTCGCCACCGGAAACCGGCGCGTCGAGCATGATCACCCCCCGCGCGGCAAGCCGTTCGGCGATGCCCTGGGCCGCCGCCGGCGCAATGGTGCTCATATCCACGTAGATCAGCCCCGGCCTGGCCCCGTCGGCCACGCCGCCGGCGCCCAGCGCCACCTGCTCCACGTCGGCTGCATCGGACACCATCGAAAACACCACGTCACACCCGGCAGCCACCTCAGCCGGGCCCGCGGCCCCCTTGGCTCCCGCCTCCAGCAGGGACGCCATCGACGCATCGCGCCGCGCCCATACGGTGAGATCGAAACCACCCTTCAGCAGATTGAGCGCCATCGGGCGCCCCATGATGCCCAGACCGAT
>Ga0209480_10000993_pt1 | contig 21410 bp, 21 predicted proteins | sample JI61114C2DNA_FD_187501 | JGI IMG/M metagenome (GOLD analysis project Ga0209480, IMG submission 187501) | Wastewater effluent complex algal communities from Wisconsin, to seasonally profile nutrient transformation and Carbon sequestration -... | ecosystem: Engineered > WWTP > Effluent > Algae... | reverse complement strand
GTGTAAAATTGCGTGGATACCATTTCTATTGATGGCATTGTGGTTTCCTAGAGGTTGAGATGCTAATTATTTATATTAGGAACTTAGAATACCTCAAACATACTAAATTTTGAAAATGGCAAATTGTTGACCCAAAACAAAAAGGCTTCGAAGAATTTCTCTTCAAAGCCTTTTTTCTGGGTGGTGTGGGGCGCACTTTAACCTATTGTTTTTAACTTTTTCAAATAAATACAAAAGTATAGCATTTACAGGCATTATGCTCAATTGTTATACTTCCATTTATTGTAGAAATATAACGAAATACAAAAAAACTGTCCCCTAAAGTGTCCCCTTTCAAAAAGTTTTACTACTTTTGACTTTGTAAATACAAGTCATGCCTAAAATCAATTTTTATCTAAAGGACCCAAATTCAAAGTCTAACACTTTGATATATCTTTTTTGCCGCTTTAAAGGCATTACAGTGAAAGTATCTACCGGGGAGAGCATCGAGCCTCGGAATTGGAACTTCGATAAGCAGAGGGCAAAAAAGAACGGAGAAACCGCTGTTTCTGGTAGGTATATCCTTAACGACCTTTTGGATACTTATGAAAAACAGTGTGATAAAATTTATAATGAAGAATTAGCAAATGGCAAACCTGATAAAGCAACATTGCAGGAAAGGATTAAAGAGTATATTAACCCGTTGCCGACACCTACAGAAGATAATCTCTTTGGTTTGATTGATAGGTTCATCAATAATGAAATTACAATAAACGGCAAGCCAAAAGAACCGGCTACTATTAAAACTTACAAAACAACACGCAATCATTTAATAGATTTTCAAGCAAAGGAAAGATACAAAATCAATTTTGAATCCATCACCTTAGATTTCTATCACAAATTCACCAGCTATCTCAATTCATCCGGAATTACTACAAATGCAATAAGTAAATATATACAGGTTTTGAAAACCTTTATGAGTGAGGCTGCTGAGCAAGGCTTAACCGACAATTTTGAGTTTAAGAAAAAGAAATTTGCAGTAAAACGAATGCCCACCGATGCAGTATACCTCACAGAAAAAGAAATTCTCCGTTTTTATAGACATGACCTTTCGGGATTTCCAAGCTATGAGCGAGCTCGTGACTTGTTCGTTTTTGGCTGCTTGTGTGGTTTGCGATATTCTGATTACGCTAATGTGAAGCCTGAAAATATTGTCGAAGATGAGGATGGCCTTAATTTGAAAATTAGGACTCAAAAAACAGGCGAACTTGTTTACATTCCATGCCATCCTTTGATTCTTGAAATTTTTGAAAAGTATAGTAAGACAAACAGCAACTCGCTTCCACGATCTCCGTCAAACCAAAAGTTTAATGACTATATCAAAGAAGCGGCGAAAAAAGCGGGGTTAAATGAGAAAGGTAAGCTAGCTAGCGACCTTAATGCCGAACTTTGGCAATGCATCTCTTCCCACACAGCCCGCCGGTCCTTCGCTACCAATCTTTATTTGCAAGGATTTCCTTCTATTGAAATTATGAAGATAACCGGACATCGGACTGAGCGAGCATTTTTGACATACATTAAAGTATCGAAGCTCGAATCAGCGCGGAGGCTCCGGAATCATTTTAATCAAATGTTGAATAACACTAACCTTAACCCTCAAATCAATAAAGTATATGAAAGCACCAAAGTCTGAATGGGATAAAAAGTTAAAAGAATTTAACGAATTAACTTACGAAGAAAGATTAGAATATTGGATTAATGAAAGATTTTATAATGTTCATCATTGTAGGTTTAACTCAGATTTTGCAATAGAACGTATGCCTGAATTAAAAGAAAAAATTATTGGTGGAATTGGGGAATTCTCTATAGTGCCTGAAACAGATGAACAACGCGAGCAATACCTGTATTTTTTAATAGACTATTTGCCAAATTTAACATCACCCCAACAGAATTATAATAAAACAAAAGGTTTTAAGGACCGAATTATTGATTTGGAGGCGAGAATAATGGAAGCAGATAAACCAGCCTATTTACTTAACAAAGAACTAGAAAGCATAGAAGCCATTGTCGCAAGTTACTACCCCAGTAGTTTTGAAAATAATAATTTAATAAGGGGATATGAAGATTCTGCCACTGGTATAATTAAGCAAGATTTTTATTTGCAGACTGATACTTCACCTGAATACTTTTATTTCTATGGCGCATTACTATCAAAGTATGAAAAGTATATCCGAGCAAGATTAATTGATTTGGACCCGAATGCCCAGAAAAAAAATTCTGTTAAATCATTGGATTCAACACCATTTTATTTACTTATTAGAATAATGCAGGAGTGTAACCTTTTTCCAGAAAGTTCTCCCCAAAAAATGGACGTTTTTTTAGGTCACTTAATAAATGAAAGTCCCGGCTGGATAGCACACGGTAGAAAAATCACACCCGCATTGATGCTAGGTAAAATTAATGTTTCACAGAAAAGACAACATTTACCTAACTTGCTTAAAATTAGACCTATATTGAATGATTTTGGTAATGAGGCATTATTAAAAAGGTATAATGAAATAATAGAGCGAATTGAACGGATAAAGTAAAATACTATAAAATTAAGGGTTACCCTCAGGGTTACTTGTTGAATCCAACTTTTCATCTTTGAGCCATTCAAATAAAACTAAAGAATGGAAAACGTTATTTTATCCTCTATCCCGCTTAATGAGCTGGAAGACAAACTCAGGGACATTGTTAAAGAAGAACTCAAAATTCACCTACCTCAGGAATTGGATGAAAAACTCCTAAGTCCGGAAGAAACTCGAAAAGTCTTCGACCCTCCAATCTCCAAGGTCACTATTATTAATTGGACAAAGGCTGGCAAATTAACTGCATACCGCATTGGTGGTCGGGTTTATTATAAGCGTTCCGAAATTATAATAGCCGCAACAATGCTTAAAAAATACAATCGCTAACATAAAAAACTTTTGGTTATGGAATCAATGAAATTGTCTAGTGAAGATAAGCATGAATTATTTGAAAGGTTAGAAAAAATACTTCATGAAATCCAATCTAGTTCTTCAACAAATGGAAAAATGATACTTACAAGTAAAGACTTACAGTCCGAATTAGATGTAAGCCGCAATCAACTATATAACTGGCGCAAATGCGGGTTAATAAATTTCTATGGTAAAGGAAAAAAGATTTGGTACTTTAGGGAAGATGTAATAAAATTTGTAAAAACATACGGGAATGAAATTGCTAAAACGGCCAAGGCAGAATAATCTCGTTATCCCAGTCAACTTGGCGGTCAATGTAGTGAGAAAGAAATTAATTTCTCAATTTAAACTTTTTGCCTACTTAAAAATTCATTCCAGTGGTATATTTGAAAATGAGTATGGCCTCGCTGGAAAACTTGCTCTTGAACTAAAGGTATCTAGAAACACCATTAAAAATTGGATTTCTTGCTTAATTCAGCTTGACTGGATTGGCTATGACCGAATCACGAATTTATATTACATCAGAAGTTTCGACCGTCTTTGCAAATTAGAAGATATTAAATCGAAGTACGGAGTAGTATTTTCTGTATCTAAATTTGAAAAATTTGAAGGCTTTATCAGCGCAATCCCTTATGCTTATTTACACAATGTTAAAATTAAAAGGGACCAAGGGTGGGCTGTGCACTTACGGGGTAACACATTTCAACCCACCCGAAATCTCTCCTCATATGTTCCGATTGCAATAAACGCAGTTGCAAAATACTATTTAATTTCTGCGACTAGAGCTCATTCCTTGCGCAAAATTGCTGAAAAAAACGGATTTCTTAAGATAGCACCCAATTTTAAATTGTTGAACGAAACAACTTTTTTCAAAATACATTTAATAAAACAGTATGAAGAGGCAATTATAGGTAAAAATATATTCATAAAAAAGGGGCAGACTTTTGCTCGTTTCCCAGATCTTGTTCTTTCAAACATTCAATTCACAAAACGATAGTAACACCCCCTCCCCAATACCCCCCTTTTATCTTTTCAATTTTTGACACTTTTTAAATATGCCCAAAAGCGCACAAATGAACTTAAAATTATTTAGAGCTGATTTAAGAAGGAATTTCCTATAGGGTGGTATTTAGCCTTGCACAATAGTCGATGATTCGTCTAGGTTTGCTGAGTTGAATTTCAAAAGTATATTTAGTTGCTGATACATATGGCATTAATTTCAAAATAACTGATGCATAATTACCTTGATTGCTTATAAAAACTCTTTTTCTGATTTCTCTTTACCATCTCCTCAATATCCTCCATTCTATAATATATCTTTTGCCCAACCTGAGAAAAGGTAATCATTCCATTGTCCCTCCAATGTTGAGCAGTCCTCTTTGAAATTTTCATGAGGGCCATAAACTCCTGATTGTCAATGATAGGTTGCCGGTTCCAAGGACTGGATTGTATCAGCGACTTCAATTCAGAAATTTCTGTTAGAATATTTTTATATTCTTCTATGGATAATTGGAAAACTTGCATTTCTTTTGAGTTAAACAGTTAAGCAGTTTATAGAGAATAATTCTGGTCCAAAATATCCAGAATTAGGAAAAAGTCAGTTTCCAGTTCAATTTCATCCGTGCCTATAATGTAATCGGGCAGTATGTTTTCCTTTATTCTTGCTTTTAGATTACCTAGTTGGAAATTAAATTTATCGGAATAAAACAGGCAATGAACCAAATCTATTTCGTTCGCCGTTCCGCAGACTTCATCAATAATTTCATCATATCTTAGGTATAATCCATGTCCACGCTTTTTGTAACAATCTATTATCATAGAGCGGTATCGTTGTTCTAAGTGGCTTATAAGCGTATCTACATCCCTGATTTGCAATTCTTCCGGAACATAACATGCAAACAGTTGAATATGGTCCATATCCGGCATCCAAATCGGATTGTAGAATAATTTTTTACCCTCTAAAAAGTCTTCTAGACTGTCCTGTTCGGCTTTTAAGTAATCGCTTGAGGCGTTATTAATTATTGCTTTTTGAATAAATTGTGATAACACTTCGTGGTCGATAAAGTCGCCGGTGGCTTCATCCCAATCATCATCGGCCAATTGCATTAGGGAATTTACTTCCTCTACCGGGCTATTTTCTATATGAGCTTCAATGGTCGCTTCAATATAATTCCAAGCGATGTCCGGAAAATGCCAGCCATCTTCGTTGTCCTCCATCCACTTTCCAATCATTGCCCAATCACTATGTTCACCGTTAATATCAATGTATTTTGATGAATCGAGTTCGGATTTTATGCGGTCTATTATATCCATAATTGGAAATGCTTATGTTATTATGTTAAAATTTATTTACCACCAGCGGACTGGATGCTCATAGATTAAACAAGCAACCATAAGAATAACAATTGCAAATTGCTCCCTGCCCACAGTCTTACTTAAATCTGCAGCCTGTTCTTGGCTTAAGGCTTTTTTGCTCACCTCAGGTAATATTGCAACACTTACTATGGACATTATAAATGCTGCAAAAGGCATTATACCGCCTTCCACCTTTTGCCAAGCGAAAACTACCAACCCCCAAATTATCAAGTCGGCCAGGAATCGAAATTGAAGAATTGCAGATAGCATAAAGGAAAGACGCTTGCTGATTTGCAAGAGTCCAATAAGAAAGGTAACAATGTAGAATATTATTGTCATTGGGTTAAGGTTAAGCCATTGCCCCGGAATGACATAGTTTCTAAAACAAAGCGGCGTGGAGCATTACCATTTCAGCAACCACGCCGACTAAAGCGCATACACAGAAAGGAACGCCCACGCCGTAGCATGAAGCATCCCTTATTTCTGTGTATTTTGAATTTAGTCGTTCGGTTACTGAAATAAGTTCGCCAATAAAATTATCTCCTATCTAAGGAGATTGAACCAAAAGTAGTTAATTTTTCTTGAAATTATAAGTTTTGAATTACCCTTTAAAATTTTCTTCACATATTAATAATCAATATTTTAAACCCATTCAATGTTGCCTTCACGAACAAAGAAGTGGCTTTTACATCCTACCTTCCTCCAAATTGATGGAGAGATCGAAATATTCCCTTTTTTACTAATTCGATACTTCCAACGAGGGCTTGCATCTTGAAGCAGATTCAGAAAAATTGTTGAGTTACAACCGCAAGGACACTTGAAAACTAAGCTATCCAATTCATTTCCTTCCGATATTATCAATATTAGCCTTTTTGGAATTACTTCAGGTACATCCTCTACAATTTTGAATTTAAATTTTTTTGATGAATTTAAATGAAATTGATTCTTGAACCACCTTGTAATTTTACGTATAAATTTCATATTGATAATTCAGGCATTCTTAAAAATGGTTTATAATCTCCTCTACCCGCCCATTTTTCAGAGTATAAATCCGAATTAAAGCTTTCTTCTGATGCATTTTCAATACAACTGCCGCAATAGTCCATCATAATTTTTGCATAACTGTTAGGGGCATCTTCTTTAAAGGGATGAAGTCTATTCAATAACTCAATTACTCCCATACTGCTAATTTGCATATTGATACTAATTACTGCTGGACGGTCCACATTTGCATTATGAACATAACCAGCTTTTTCTCTCTTTTCAAATTCTATTGGGTCTCGGCGTAATAACGAGTCGTCTTCCAATCGTTTTGCAGTATATAGTCCACGACTCAAAAGAGTTGAGCGTCCGGGTTGGATATAATGGATACTTGCAGTAATATTTTCAATTCCACCTTTACCGTTTGCATCAATTCTTACTCCGAGATCAAAATAGGGTATTAAATAAAAATTAGCGAGCTGTGATATCAAATGTCGCCCATCAACACTGTCAACACAACCAATAATCGCATCACAAGTTATTAGCTCATGCAATGCTGATTTACTATCATACAAATTAGCGGCGAATGCAATTACATTTGTTCCTAAACCAATTTTCGTAATTGCAGAGGAAAACATTCCGACTTTGCTCCGGCCTTCAATTGCATCGTTCATTGTTGAGTTAATAATTCTATTAAGGTTTTTCTTTTCAATATTATCAGGATCAATAATTACAATACTCCCAACGCCAAGCCTAATTAACTGCTCTATGGTTGGGCTTCCAGTTCCAGAGCATCCTACAATACCGATTTTCATTTCTTTCAATTTAGCATAAGTGCCTTCACCAAAAGCTTGAATAGTCCTTAAAGAAAATTCATCCAAAACTGTTTTTGTTTGATTATTCCAAATTTCAATAATGTCACCTGCAACGGAAACTTTGTCAAACGGAAATTCTTTTAGCTCAGGGCTAAACACACGGCCAAATATTTCCCCATCCGGGAGCATAACTGCAGAACCATGAACACCATCATAATCACACCACCCAAAAACAGATTTAAAAAATTCATAATCGGATGAATCATCAATTTGTGAAAATTTTGGATATCCACTGGGGTGACTGTGGATTTTTAAAATTGCCATGTTTTGTTTTGCTGCTTCTTCTATTAGTGGAATAATTTTTTCGGTGCTCCACTGAACATGGTTTTCGAATCGTTTGCATTCATTGTGCGGTATTAACTCAATTTTATTAGTAAGTAAAATAGACAAACCATTTTTTTCAAACCTACCGCAAAGGATAACTGCAACAGCCTCTTTCCCGTCGCCGGGAAAAAGATGTTGTTGCAATTTTTGAAAATCCTTACCAGAAATTCTAAGCTGATATTGCATGGGAATTCGGTTTTTTTTCAAATTCTAATTGTAACCAAGCGTCAGCAAGAGGAACATGAGTGCTCAGATTATCTATATCTGGCCTCCAAGGATTTGTTGCTGTGCGGTGCCTTGACCACTGTTGAAAATTTTTTCCATCAACCACTGTGAGGCTAAGCCCACCAATTGGTTTACTGTCCTTTCTGCATACTGCAGGGAAAAAATAAACCATATCTAATTGTGCTGTTGGATAACCTGGGCTCATCCTTACGCCTAATATAGCTTCGGTGACATTATAACCATCAGGTAATGAATAATTATGAATAAAAACCCATAATGCACCCTTATAACCTACAGCTTCCCATGTCAAGCCTAAACTTTCGAGGTATGCCTCATCCTCTTCTAAAAGTGTGAAGTCCCTTCGTGGGACTTCACCTTCTGTTTGGTCGAGGGGAAGAGTTTTAAACTTCTCAATCCCTTTTTCAGTAAAACACACCTCCTGATCATAAGCAATTGTGACAACTTTGCCTCCTTTATATTTCTGGCGCAATTGAAACCGTTCTGGTGGATTTTTACCTGCAAGTATTAAAAGCTCTCTTCTCCTGTCATACTCTTTATCAACCACGTATTTTTCCCGGTCAATAATTATGCGATACTTCCTCCCCTTAGGAGGGTTGTGGTCATTCAATGTACACCACTCGATGTCGATGATTTCATCATCAAGACTAAACTTTAAATTTTCCATTATTTACAAATGTTTTTTTAAAAATGATTAATGTCCTCACTTTTTTCGGGCAGGTTGAGGTTTAATCAGCCCAGACTGAACCGTTCCGGGAAACATTTGCGTGGTTCGTTAAAAACCACTTACTTTGCATCACGTAACAAAAGGGTACTTGAAGGGGATAAGCCTTTAAGAGAAGTCCGCAAATACTTTAAACCCTTGTTTGCCCAATCACCTGCGTCACCAGTGTGATTGGGTTTTTTTATTTTTTATATCATATCGGCTGTGTCGTTTTTTATGTTGGATTATTTAATAATTACTCTTTCATCAACTTTTATATTTTCATGGATGAAATTGAATTGTGACAATAGATTGGATACTTCATCATAAACTTTTCCTCTTTTTCTAGTATCCTTTATTGTAATTATAAGTGCAAATTCCTGACTCGTGTTTTTACCCTCTTTATTTCGTGCTATAAAATTATTTCTGAATGCGGCTTCAAGTTTTAGGAACCACAAGCGTTCCTCTGGCAAGGAAAACTTTTTGTTACCTTCTCTCAACTCTTCTAAATCTATGCACCACTTTTTTATTGGAACAAATTGGTCACGGTGTCCATTCTTATAACTTTTCAAAAACCTTTCAGCTCTAAAAGCTGAGGAAGCTGATTTCTGTTTAGCAGAACTATAGAGCGAAGGCAGTAATAAATTTTGTGAATCTTCAATATCAATCGGATTACGATTTAACTTATTATCAACCACAGCTATTTTTCTCGCAAATGTACCTAAGGAGACATCAATATCACTTTGAATATATTCGGCTCCCTGGGCTGAATCAACATCTGGAGCAGTAACAAGTGTAATTTTAATTTGACCATAGAAATGATTATCTTCAACTAAAGACGGTGGAAAAGGAAAATCCATTATCTTGATATGAGAACCTTTATCAATAGCATCCATTAAAATAAGTGTTACTTCATTAGGGTCATTGAAGAGTATATCCCCAATTTTAGTCGGTAAACCAAATCCAATTTGATTAATTCTGTTTTCCAACATATCGTCAAATTCTTCAGGGTGTTTGGCTGAATGAACCAACAAACCTTTAATTAAAAGTGGATTAAATTCCTCCTTCAAAGAACCTGATAATTCCGCAGCTAAAGCGGCAATTCTTGGAGTAGAATAACTTGTTCCAACCGCTCTACTAATTCTTCCATCAGCAGAAAATGATTTTACACCGTTAATTCGAACTTTACCATCTTTCATTCCTGCGTTACCGCCATAATGTACTAAATCAGGTTTGGTAACATCCGAAATTCCAGGTCCCACCATTGAAAAAGGTGAGGGATGGTTAACAGGCGATAAATCATATTCACCTTGCACGTGAGCAATAGATCCAACCACTAACGTTCTGATACTTTCCGATGCTTGAGTAATTCTAGCTCTTGGCGCCGCTTTAGAAAAGTTGGTGCAATTTCCAGCAGCTTTTACAATAAGAACATTGTATTCATCTTGTAACCCATCAAGAAATATTGCAAAATCAGAATATTGGGAGTCATTAACAGCAGTGTCATTTCCAATTGAAAAATTCCAAACCTTTATATTCGGATGCTGAATAATTGCTTCCCTCATAAATTCAACCATCATTGGCTCATCAATATAACCAAATTTAGCATTGGGAAATATTACCGCCTCTGTTATTTTAAAAGGTCGCGTCCCTGTCCAGTCTTTGCCTTCTAATTCATCTCCATAATTGATAATGCCTGCTATAAATGTTCCATGAGAATTATCAAATTCATCTTTTCCAAAAGCAAAATAACTTCCACCTTTCCATTCTTTAAGATGGGGGATTTCGCTTATTCCCTCATCAAAGACCCCTATTGTAAAATAATCAATTCCATCTTGGGGTTTTTTAATGACGATACTACCCTCCTCCACTAAATCTGTTTTTGCCAGATGAATTACCGGTATGTTAGTGATAGAGAAAATACTTTCACTCTCGCTGTAATTGGCTAAACTTTGCGGTTTAAGCTTTGAAACACGATACATGATTAAATCCTTTGTATAATTCAACTTCTTATATTGAACTTGGAGTTTTTCACACAAAGTTTCAAAACTCCTGATAGCTATTTCATTCAACTTGTAATCACCATAGTTAATAAGCTTTACTTTTAGGTCACCTTCAAAATTTTCTTCCAAATCTATTATTGGATGAAAATCTTCAGCTTCTTCAATTGCAGAAATACCAAGAACATTTCTATCCAAATCCAAAATTTTTGCTTCAATAAGGGCAAGATCTTTTGAATCTTCTATCTTAATTAACAATTGATTATCTCCAATTAACCCAATAAGGTTTATTTTTCTCGGAGAATTGAATATCTTGCCGATTTCACTCCGAAATGATTTCGCAAGTGCATCTTCATTTATTTTCACCTTAATAATAGTAGGTAGGTAATTGTTTGATTTTGTCTTCTCACTTATTTTTGCGCTTAAACCACCAAAATAATCGCGAAAATAGTTTGACCTACTCAGCAATTCTTCTCCTTGTAGTTTAAATTTATTTCCTTCTGCACCACCACCTGGTATTAAGTTTAGTAACTTATCATTATCCCTCTTCTTAAATAGTTTTATCGGTAGATTTTTTTCCATATTAATCTCTTAAATTGTTCCTTATTTGACGAATAGAAATTTTCATTAGGTCAGCTATTTGCAGCTTGGAAACTCCATTGTCATTTAAATATTTAATTAGGTCCTCATTGGAAAATTTCCCATGAGTATCAAATTGAAAATTCTCAATCATTAAATCTTCTGCACCAACCTTTTCTTTACCTGAAATCACAGCTTGTGTGATTGCGTTATTAATAATATTACGAATGTCAGATGGGGATTTTTGGGAAAACAAACTCGCTATTTTTTCGTATCTCTTTTTATCTGACTCTAGACCCTCTGCAAAGTTTCCTAAATATAAATTCATAATTTTCCCTATTCCTTCAGCATCAGGTTGTCCAACTTCAATGACAGTATTAAATCTTCGCCATATTGCTTTATCTAACAACTCTGGATGATTAGTTGCAGCTATCATCACATTGTTTTGAGTAAATATGTCAATGTTTTGAAGCAAACTATTTATTACTCGTTTCAATTCACCCATTTCATGTTGATCATCTCTTGCCTTTGCAATAGCATCGAATTCATCTAGGAATAGAATGCAGGGTTTACTATCGGCATATTCAAAAATTTTTCTTATGTTTTTTGCCGTGTTTCCTAAAAGAGATGATATGACGGCATCCAATCTGGCTGTAACTAAAGGTAACCCGGTTTTTAAGGAGATGTATTTAGCAATAGTAGTTTTGCCGACGCCGGGGGCACCATATAAAAGTAAGGTACTTTGTGATGGTAAACCCATCGCCTTAAATTTGTCACGGTGCTGAATTACCTTGATGAAATCATTAACATTCCGTTCAAGCGTTTCTGGTAAAACCACCTTAAAGTCAGTATCAGCAGGGTTGAATATGTCAACAATGCTCATCCTTGTCTCATTGTCAACTGGCGCCATAGTCAACAACTGCTCCATTGTAAGGGAGCTGATTGCTTTATTATTGAGCAAATTCATTATACCTTTAGCTAATTGCTGATTACCATCAGCTTCAAGCTTCTCGGCTAATTTCTTGGCGTATTGACTAACCTTATTAGGTTCATTCTTTAATCCGCCTTCAATTATTTTAATGATTTCAGTATACATATTGTTACAGTTTAACTACAATTTGACACAAAGATATACTAGAATGTTTCAAAAAACCAAATAAACGTGCCGTTTTATATAAAAAATGTAACAATTATGAACAATACCGTATCAAAAAAACCAAAAAACGGCCTAAAATAGAGGTATTTGGTATGATTTTGTCAAATTTGACCTTGGTAGGACAAATTTGAACACAACAAGGGACAAATCGGCATAAGAGAACTTGACGGTTTATATAAAAATCACCTCCTTGAGCGAGATGTTAAGTGAAGTTTTTAAAATAGAAACTTAAAGAACTATAAATTAACGTTTACATTTTTAAAATATTAGGAGTGTAGAATATCTATTTTCTTAACTAAACCCGTCAAATGATTTAATATTGGCGAGCACTTCAGCGATTAATACTTTGCGTTCTACTATCCTAGCTTTGCGAAATTCCTTAGAGTTGTTATACAACAAGGCAACATCATAATTATGATTGCCCTCTAATTCAAATGCATGTTTTATTCGAGGATAGTTTTTGAACATTTCTTCGCGATACTCCGATAAATACTTTATGCAAAAATTTTCATTTAGAACTTCCGACTTTGAATTTGTTATGGGCAAGAAATCAATCATTCCATCAATCCATTCATTGGAAATTTCATTTGGCAAATACTTATGCTGGAAATAAAATAATTCCTCATTGACTAAATCCAAATATTGACTCAAGACAATTTTATCAGTGCAGTTTTGATCTAATCCGTTCAAGCTTCTAAAATTTGAAATGCAATAGTTTATTGTTGATAGATGCAATTGCTTGCGATTGATTACTATTTGTCTAGTCGCATAGAGGGCAATCAATATAATAATAAAATCGCTAATTGGTGTTAATATTTGCTGAAATACCATATTGCCTAAGAAATTTTATTTAAATAATTGTTTGCAATTAATCGCTTAATTACAATAAGTTTTAATATGTTGGTAAGCTTTTGCGTCACCTAGCTCACCTGCTCTACTGAAGTCTAAACATCCACTATCTTTCTCTCCAAGAACCACTTTAGCAAGTCCTCTATTAATAAAAGCATCTGCATCTAAAGGGTTGATTTCAATTGCTTTGGTGAAGTCAGAAATAGCGCCTTTGTAATCTTGCAGTTGCCCCTTAGCAATACCTCTAGTATTATATGCTTTTGAAAAGTTTGTACCAAGGGTTATTGCTTTTGTGCAATCGACTATTGCTCCACGAAAGTCTTCCAATTTTAATTTTGTAATACTCCGATTTAAATACGCATCAGCAAATGTTGAGTCAATTTGTATAGCTTTTGTAAAGTCACTGATGGCCCCTGAGTAATCACCAAGTTGTTCTTTAGTAATACCTCGATTGTTATAGGCACTAATGTAAATTGGATTGATTTCAATAGCTTTAGTAAAGTCAGCCGCGGCTCCTCTAAAATCTCCTAGTTGTGTTTTTGCAATACCTCTATAATCATATGCATCAACATCAGTTGAGTTAAGTTGAATAGCTTTTGTGAAATCAGCAATAGCTCCACTGATGTCTCCTTGCAATAATTTTACATAACCACTGGATTTGTAATCAATCGTTGTTTGGCTATAAGTAACACAACTTATAAGAACCGTTATTAAAATTAGAATGCCTTTTTTCATAACTATGGATTCGTTGGTTTAAAATGAATTAAATTAGTTTGCTTTAACAAATTAAATCGCAAATATTTGGTAGTCGCAAACCTTTTATTTGCTTTCAACCTTTTGTTTGTTTTCCAACCACTTCTTTTCAAATAATTTAGCTTCTTCTCCTTTAGGATGGCACATTTTATGAACTGAAATGCCGTTTTCAAAAATTGTTTCTCCACCATAATGATGTTCAACAATATGATGTATCTCCAGTTCATCCCATGAAATTGACCCTTGGCACACCCCACATTTCCTCCCGTCCCTATAAAAAATAATTTGTCGCTCAAGTTCTCCATAAATGCGTGTAGGGTCTAGCAACTTTGGATTAAGGTATTCATACATTTTTTTTGTAAAAAAATTATGTCTTGTAATGATGGAGCTCCTTGAATCGGAAGATGTCTTCACCCATTGTGCATAATTATCCCAATATTCACCTTTCCTAATTCTATTAGCATTTGCAACATCTACTCGAAATTCTTCAAAAGCATTTATAAAATTATCCTCCCATGATGGGGCATAATCATCTTTTAAACTTTGGAGCAATAATATTAGATGCATTGCCTCATTTCCTTTCAATTTTTTAAATCCTTTAAATAATAATAATGAGTACGCTTTGTCTAATATTTTCCTGAACTTTATAATCTCAGGTGTATTTGTGTTGAAAGAAAGGTTTTTATAATAATATTCATCGATTGAGTTTGATTTAATCTCAATCCAATTATCATTAACCAGTCTTTCTAAATACAACATAACAATTTGAGCGCAAAGTTGTCTTGTTTGACCCCTATCTATAGAACTTTTGTGCACTGTGTTTTTAAAAAAATCATGGCCCGGATATTTTTCATTATTTGATTTACCCCCTGTTTTTGAAATAAACTCTGTAAAATCTCCCGGCCAAGCATCCCTTCGTTCCTGTCCATTTAAAGCTGAACCTGCTTGCAATCTAATAAACAAATCACGGGCTTCATCATCATTGTCAGTTGTAATTTTTGTAACTACAATCTCAGTTTCTAAGAATTTTTTCTTTAATTCACTATCAATATTTTCGAAACTCTTTTTACCCCATGGACAGGGTTCATTTTTGATGAAACTTGGGAAGCGAGCAATTTTGTCGTCTTGAATGGGGTCTAACAAGGTAAGTCCACCTGCATGAAATAATTCTATTGCATTGAGTCTTTGTTGGCCATCAATAATTTCTAAAGCTTGCATTGAGAATTCATCTACAATAGTAGTTTTATAATGTAGATAAATAATTGGCAATGTGTAACCTCTGAATACTGAATCAATTAGTTTTTTCTTTTGGATTTCTGTCCAAACAAGACCTCTTTGATATTCCGGATTTGTTTTGAGGATTTGCTTCTGTTTCAAATTAAGAAGTTTCCCGATAGTCATTTTTTCAATTTCACTTTTCATATTTCAGTATTTAGCTTTAAAAGATTTTTGTAGACCAAACCTACTTGACTTGTAGTTATCAAATAATTGTATTGCATGGTGCATTAAAGAACAAGTAATAAATGTTAGGGTTTTTTTACTCGACCTTTTTAATTTCTAATTGATGTCTATCTCCATTTAATAATTTCAATTTGTAAACATCTACTAAATGCCACTCAAGAAGATTGTATAATCGTCCCTTAATGTCAGTCATTATCTGTGAATTATGAATCAGTTCTTCTTGTATTTTTTCATAATTACCTTTTATTTGTTCATTCGAAAGGGACCCATATTCTATTTGTCTCTTTTTATCATTTAACATTTTTTCAAGTGAACTATATTCTTCGTATTCTTTCAGTAAATTTTCAGTTGCAGATAGTGATTCTTTATGTAATGGGTCAAAAGGCAAACCCAAAAGATTTTTCTTTGAATATTCTATTTCAATTTTTTCCTGCAATTTATAAATTTTTATAAACCGATTGCCAATTTGTTTCCATTCAATAGAAACAGCAATTTTCTGTTCAAGTTCGTGAATTATCTTTTGGTGTTTATTAACTTCTTGTTTTAAACTAATTATTTTTAATATTGACTTTAGAGCGGTGTCATTTTTATCTCTTTCTTGAATTCTTAGTTCTAACTCAAGTTGTTCAATTTTGTTTTTATAAGCTACTAATGCTTGAATATCCGATTTCATAAGTAATGGTATGGTCTTTTATAATGTTGTATGAAGAAAATTGAAACTTGCAATTAAATGAACTGGCAAACCTTAATTTATTTTAATGTTAAACTAAATTGTCCATTTTAAAGTTTGTTATATATAGTTTTTGATAAATCCACCTCAATCCCCCTCTCTTTCCATACCTCGCCAATCCCCTTAGCAATATGCTCAAATTCCTTCACTGTATACTCATCTGATTTCGCATTATTGCACCAATAACATGCAAGTGCAACGTTATCAATTGCATAATGACCATTAGGGTCTTTTTTGTCGACTTCTAATGACCTGCCCCTAGTGAGCAGTCGTTTTGTTTTAATTGAATCAAGGTGAACTTTTATTGATTCAATAGAAACCCCGCAATATTCACAATGCCCCTCAATTTGCTTTTCCTTAAGTTTTAACGCAGCGGAATTTATAACTGAGGTCACATATTGATTTTGAGCAAATAAGTCATTTTTAAGGCTATCAATGTTGCCTTTGCGCCAAGTATCGTAAGCGCTTATTTCAAATTTTTCTTTATACTTTGAATTGTCTTTAAAACATTTGAAGCTGTCTAAATAATTATTTATCATTTCATCGGTGCAAGAAAATGTACGTATGTATTCTGCGTCAATACTGGGAATATTACCGGTTCCATAATGGGTTAGGTAAAAGTTGAAAAGTAAAATCTCTTTTAAATTTCGAATTTCACGTTGACGAAGGCTTTCTGTTGAATTCATATTATTAATGTTGCTTAAAGTTATAATTTATTGTTTTATATCAACGGCAACCCCAACTCCTTCAAAAACTCATTATGCTTATCCCTAGCCTTAGTTATATCACGTTCAATATCCACCAACCTCTTATTCACCTCCCCCAAATCTATCACTTCCTCATCAACTGCCGTGCTCACATACCTCGAAATATTTAGGTTGTAATCGTTTTTAACGATTTCATCCATTGATACGCGCCGCGAATAGCGCAAGTCTTCTTGCTTTCTGAATTGATAGGTTTCTACAATATCGCGGATATCGTTCGGCTCACCTTCGCCGCCGTCGCGTAGGCGATTTTGACGTTTGCCTTTTTCGTAGTGGTCGGAAGAACTGGCGTTTATGAATAATACATCATCAAATTTCTTGCACTTTTTAAGAACGAGTATACATACCGGTATTCCGGTAGAAAAAAACAGGTTTGCTGGTAATCCTATAACCGTATCAATGTGACCATCCTTAAGTAGCTTTGTTCTTATTCGTTCCTCTGCGCCGCCTCTAAACAATACACCATGCGGTAATATAATTGCCATGGTGCCCTCTTTACCTAAAAAGTGAAACCCATGTAATAAAAATGCAAAGTCTGCCGCCGACTTTGGTGCAAGACCGTAACTTTTAAAACGGAAATCTTCACCCATTACCTCTGAAGGTTCCCAGCGGTAGCTGAATGGTGGATTAGCCACAATTGCATCAAACTCCATTTTCTTAGCGGGATTCATTTCATTGAGGATATCCCAATCGTTCAGCAAGGAATCTCCGTGATGAATATCGAACTCGGTATCTTTTACGCCATGCAATAGCATGTTCATGCGTGCAAGGTTATAGGTAGTAATGTTTTTTTCTTGTCCGTAAATTTTTCCGATGCCATGTTGCCCCATTTGCCGGCGCACATTCAACAAGAGCGAACCGGAACCACAGGCAAAATCTAAAACTTTATTGAGCTTCGACTTTTTACCCAATGCCGGGTCCTGACTATCCAGCGTAACTATTTCTGAAAGAATAGTAGAAATTTGTTGCGGTGTATAAAACTCTCCGGCTTTTTTTCCGGAACCTGCAGCAAACTGACCAATCAAATATTCATAGGCATCGCCTAAAATGTCGCTTGTGGTCGAAAATTTGGCAATGCCTTCTGCAATTTTCTGAATGATGATACAAAGCCTTGCATTTCTTTCTGTATAATTTTTACCTAGCTTTTCTGAATCAAGGTTTATCTCCGAAAACAAACCCTGAAAGCTACTGTCAAATGATTGGTTCTCGATATATTTAAATCCATCTTGGAGGGTATGGAGTAACTCTGTGCTCTGTGTACGGGCCATGTAGGCAATGCTGCTCCACAAATGCTTAGGCTCAATTACATAATGTACTTTCCGGCGCATTTGGCGCTCAAAATCGGCTACATCAGCCGGATTAGATTTATACCAAACCGCCAACGCCGATTGCCTATCATCTTTTTCAAGAACAGGATAATCCTTACCTAATTCCTTTTGTGCAGATGTTTCATAGTTATCGGATAAATAACGAAGGAAAAGGAAAGACAACATATAATCACGGAAATCATCCGCATTCATGGCTCCACGTAAATCATCTGCTATTGCCCATAATGTTTTACCTAATTGTTGTTGGTCGATTGCGGTCATAGTTTGTCCTTTATTGTTGCTACGTCTTGTTGAATTATTGCCGGAATTAGAGGTGTACCTAATTCTTCAAACAGCTCTGTATTGAACTTGTAATTTTTTAAATAATTCTCAAAAATCTGCTTGAAGTATTTCTTATTGTCCTCCCCCATTGGTGTAGGCTCAAAAAGCGAATAGCCAGAATGATTTAGTGCACTAATAATTCGGGTCTTTAGAAGCCCATCTTCATCGTCATCATTTATGATAATACAATCTGTAAACCCATTGAATCCATGAAAACTGGCGGCCTTTTCCAGTATTGTTCTAAGGGTACTAAAATGATATGTAAATAGACTATCTGCTACTATTATTTTGTTCAACTCTTGAATCATTGCAATATGATAAATGAATGGACTATCCCCAGTTGACTTTACTTCGAATTCATTATTTTTCTTTCTGAGATACAGCTTCCTTCCTCTATTGCCGAATTCATTGCAAAGAACATTGAAGAGTAAAGCATGGTGAGTAGATATTATACCCTTGACTTTATAATCAATCTTTTTAGAATTTGGGTCTTCCTGTTCAACTATATTGTCTTCAGATTTAAGCAACATTGCTAAATGATGTGCCAATGCTATCGCATTATTATCATCTAACGAAGAAATTGGGTCATCTACATAAAGGTAATTCACCCAAGTGTAGTCTTCATCTCCATCAATAGCTAACTGAGCTATCGCCAAATAAAAACACCAATAAAAAAGATTTTCCTCACCCCTTGAGACTTTGATGTAATCTATGACCTGAGTTTTACCGTCAACAACCTCTTCTCGAAAGAAAATAACTTTCCCTTCATCCCAATTAATATCAAAGTTGAAAGTAGCATACCGATGCAATAAAGGACGAATTTTATTCTCAATATCCTTTTTTTGAAGTCCGCCAAAAAAACGGGACTGCACATTTAAATTAAGGAATCGTTCTCTATCTTCGGCTAAATCGTTGTTCCACCAAAACAGATCTTGTGTAAATGCATTAAAATAAAGTGTATCTGCTTCTCCTGTCGCCTTTCCCTGTTCTTTAAATTCCATAGATAATCGGGTCTTGCCAGCTCCATTGTATGCAAATAAAAGTGTGACACTCTTTCCGGACTCTCGAATGTTCGCAGCTAATTCAGTTAAACTGTTTTTTGTGAAGAATTCTTGTGACATTTTTATTTGGTTTTAATTACTGGAAACAATCCCTGCATCAATCCTTTTTTATGTTTTTGCAGCTCTACAATTTTTTCTGTTTGTGCTGAAATGAGTTCATCTAAAGTAGAAAGACATTTGGCAATTTTTTCTTGTTCTTTAAACGATGGAAAGCCAACCAGCACAGAAGAAAAAAGAGATTTATTTATGATTGGTACAGCATGGTTTCCAGCGATGGCCGCAATTTTTGAAGCCTTAAATTCTAATGCTGAGTAAATAAAATCACTTGAATAGGCTTCATATGGTACCAAGGAATTTATTTGCTGATTAGTTGCACACTCATATTTATTTTGGGCAACCTTGCCAATTGTGGAACCAATACAGACAAATAGAACACTGTTCTCTTTTATGCGCCTTGTTAGAGAATAACCTTTCTCACTTAATTTAGTTTTTGTTTGTGTGATAAAGCGCCCATTTGAAATATCTGCGGGTGACACGAATAATCTTTCACCACCGTAATTATTAGTATCATTTGTAGGTGGGGTGTTGCCTGTAATTATTTCCGCTGCTTTGCCGAGAGGAAGTTCCTCCCACTCCCCACTCCCCCTAAACTCCTCAAACCTCAACTTCGGCTCCATCTCACCCTCCCCCGGAAACAACTGTTGCATTAACCCCTTTTTATGGTCTTTAAGCGCATCCAGTTTTTGAGTTTCAGCAGTTATTAAATCATCTAATGAAGAAAGGCAATCGGCGATTTTTTGTTGTTCAGTCTTATTGATAGGTATTGGAATTGGGATTTCTTTCAATTTACCTAATGTAAGTTTTGGCGGGGCAGCCCCTGTTACATATTTACTTAGGTCAATCATGACTAAATAATTCTCCAATAGAATATCTATTATCTCTAAAGTTCTCAAAACATGAGCATGATTATTAACCCAATATTTACCTTCTGCAATAAAAGCGGTGTTTTCAAAAGAACCCCATTTTGCGCCATCTTCGCCTACTAACAAAAGCCGTTCATTAAAAATATAATCATCTACAAAATCAACAATGCCACTTGCTCCATAATATGGATATTTCCCTTTTAATCTATGGGTACTAGTTACTGGTTTCCGTAAATTATTTAAAATATCACAAGTTTCTGCAATGGTCTTTAATAGCCATCCGGAATTATTCCGAAACTCAGGAAACCTCAACTTAGGCACTAGCTTAATATTAATAACTTGATTCATATGCTGACAATCCAGATATTTCCCTCCCCTGGGCTAGTTTTTTTAATAGTAGTATCAATTCATTCATTAAATCTAGTTCCTTTTTTGTTCGCTCTTTCCACCCTAGTTCTAAAGGGGCTAATAAGGTATTCAATTGCTCTCCATCAAAAATCATTCTGCTAATGATGCCATCAACAAAACTTTGCAAGGCCGCCGTTTGCAATCCATGATTTTGTGCAATGATTGCTAATGCTAATGCAAGTTTTTCATCCTTAAATTTTTGATATCCTTCGCGTATTTCCGTTTCCGAAAGACTTTTTCCTTTTTGCAAACTGTTTATGTATTCTGCAATATCATCCCGTTCTTCCATCAGGTTTGCACTGGAGCTCAGCAGGTTGAGTAACTGCTCCTTGGTCATCTTATGTTTAGATGGCTTGTTTTGTGTAAAACCGGCAATCAATCCCATTATATAATCGTAATCAACTATTGCTGAAGCAAATAATACTAATTCAAAATCTAGTTCCTGTACGCCCTTATTTGCATTCTCCCCTTCTTTCTCTTGTTTTTCTTTTAATTGTTTAGTGGTTTCCAAATAAGCACCTTTAAATGAACGCAGTTGATCGGCAGGAAGTAATTGTTCAATCTGCTGTTTATGTTCCTCGGTTAAATCGGTGTATTGGTCCAATTGAATTTTTAACCGTTGTACTTCTTTAAATC
>Ga0209480_10000991_pt1 | contig 21471 bp, 17 predicted proteins | sample JI61114C2DNA_FD_187501 | JGI IMG/M metagenome (GOLD analysis project Ga0209480, IMG submission 187501) | Wastewater effluent complex algal communities from Wisconsin, to seasonally profile nutrient transformation and Carbon sequestration -... | ecosystem: Engineered > WWTP > Effluent > Algae... | reverse complement strand
GGATCGTCATCGCCGCCGACCCGCGGCTGCCGTGGGCCACGGTCGGGGCGGTCGCGTACACGGCGCGGCGGGCCGGCCACGACATCATCGATGCATATGCCCTCGCGCCGGATCCGCTGCATCCGCTGATCATGCTGCCGCTGTATGCGAGCGGCGAGGCGCCGACCCTCGAGCTCACGCTGACCGCGGCGTCGATCGTGCTGCGCTGCAAAGGTGGCGAGAGCACGCCCGCCCTCGACGCGCTGTCGGCCGCGCTCGACCGCTGCGGAGGCGGCCCCATGCGCCTGAGCGTCGCCCCGGACACGAGCTGGCAGCGCGTTATCGCCGTCGCCACCGAGCTCGCCGGTCACGCGGCGGTCGTCGAGCTGGCGAGCCCCCAAGAAACAGTGAGATAGTGCGGCCATGTCCACGGTGAGACCGCCCATCGATCTGAGCCCCGACGACCGCGCCGCGCTGACGATGATGCTGCGGCACAGCTTCCCCGACGCCGAGATCGACGAGGCCATGCTCGAGGCCGTGGCGCTCGCGGGCTTCCTGGACGAGAGCAGCGGCGTGCGGCTGGATTGGGACCGCTATCGCGGTCCGCTGGAGACCCACGCCGCGGCGCTGGAGCTGAGCCGCGGCAACGGCTCGTCGCTGCGGCTGCGGACCCGGGCGAGCGAGCAGCAGCAGCAGCAGCAGCAGCAGCAGCAGCAGCCACGTTATTATAGGGTCCACGCCACGCACAATCGTGAGCGTCCGGACTACGACCCGTTCACGGGCCACGTCGGCATGGTCCGGGTGAGCCTGCCCCGCGAGCGGCCGCGCACGATCGCCACGCCGGTCGGCGACGTCGAGGCCGACGACCATTTGCTCGCCACCGTCGCCGAGGTCGAGCACAAGTACGGGGCCAAGATCGACGGCGAGATCACCCGCGTCGACCTGATCACGCCGGCGCGCCGCCACGGCGGGCGCTTCGCCGCGGTATCGGTGTACCTCGGCTTCACGACCCGGGCGAGCGACCGGCCCAGCTTCTACGTGCTCGAGGCCGGGCTGGCGACCGGCCAGCCGAAGGTGCTGTACTTCGCGCCGAACTTCGAGCATCGCCTGGTCAGCTACTCCGGCTACCGGCCGACCCCGTTCTCGGACGTGCGCCACGTCTATACCGCCCGCCTGACCCCGCTGGGCGACAACCCGCTGCTGCTGCAGATCCGCGCCCACCGCGACGAGTCGTCGCCGCCCTATATGTGCATTCACGCGGTCTTCGAGGAGACGACCCGACCGGACACCACCTGGCCGACCCAGCTCCTGCTGCAGGCCGCCAAGATCGTCGCCCGCCGCCTGCTCGACGGGGTCAAGAGGGACGAAGCATGAGATATTTCTGCCTGCTCGGTCTGTGCCTCGGCCTCGGCCTCGGCTGTCACAATAACCTGCCGGTCCGCGGCCCCGACGCGGCGACCCGCTGCGAGCGGCGGCCCGCGGACGGGGACAATTGCAACGCCTGCGCCTCGCAGCCGGCCTGCGGCTGGTGCGAGAGCCCGCGGCCCGGCCACGCCAATTGTCAGGCCAGCGAGGGCGCCGCGACCACCTGCCTGGCGCCGCTGCAGCGCAGCACCGATGAGTGCCCGGCCCCGCAGCTGCCGCCCGGCGCCGTCGAGTAGCGGCGCGCCGGCGGTCAATAATCGACGCGCACGCCGATCGAGGGGAAGATCGGCAGCCCGATCCCGCCGACCTTGCTCGAATAATCATAATTATAGAGATAAGCCTCGACGTTATTATGATTATAGACGTTCTGCACGTCGAGGTATCCGGTCACGCTGGCGCGGCGGAGGATCCAGCGCCGGTCGACGCGCAGGTCGAGCTGGTGAAACGGCGGGAAGCGGGCGCTGTTGTACACGCCGGAGATCGCCTGGAAGGTGCCCTCGTACTGGACCGCGCCGAGCAGCGGCGTGTAGGGCGTGCCCGAGACCAGGCGAAACCGGCCGCCGACCTGCCAGCCGCGCGGGAGCTTGACGCTGGCGATCACCGCGAGGTTGTGGCGCTGGTCGAAGTCCGCCGGATAACGCTCGGCCGGATCGGCGCCGAGCGCCTCCACCAGCGACTGGCTGCGCATCGCCGTGTACGCCAGCCAGCCGTACAGGCGCCGGGTCAGCGGCCGGCGCAGCAGCACCTCGAGGCCGTAGTTGCGGGTCTTGACCCCCGGCAGCAGCTGGCCGTCGACCTGCGGCGGGACCGCGTTGTCCTGCTCGCGCCAGAAGCCGGTCAGCTCGAGGCTGAGGCCGGTCAGCAGCTCGTGGGCGACGGTGGCGCTGGCCTGCAGCGCGCGGCTGACCCGCAGGGTGTCGGCCAGCGGCTCGAAGGTGATCACCGGCTCGAAGTTGGAGAAGAACGAGGGCACGATCAGGTTGTCGGTGCCGAGCCGCGTCATGCCCGGGACGATGCGACCGTCGGCGGCGTAGCGGACCACCCGCGGCTGCGAGTACAGGCCGACGCCCGCGCGCAGGCTCCAGCGCTCGGCGACCTCGAGGCGGGCGTTGAGCCGCGGGTCGACGGCGAAGGCCCGCGCCGCGCCGACCACGAAGCCCGAGGCGCGCACCCCGGGGGTCAGCAGCAGCGGCCCCAGGCGCAGGCGCGCGGTCGTATAGGCGCCGACCCAGGTCTCGCTGCCGGTGGTGTTCTGGGTCATGCGCGGGGAGTCGCCGGCGCCGGTGGTGTTGGCGACGATCGTCTGGGCGGCGTATGCATCCGCCTGCAGGTCGGCGCCGAACACCAGCTCCAGGCGCTGCGCCAGCGCGCGCACGCCCTCGGCCCGCAGCGAGGTGACATAGTCGCGGCGATACTGCTCGGCCATCTGCTGCGGCAGGTCGCTGCGGCCGACCTGGTAGCGAAACGCGGGGCTGACCATGAAGCGCCACGGCCCGAGGCGCTTGCGCACGACCACGTCGACGCGGTGAAAGTCGCTGCGAAAGTCGAAGACGGGCCGCGACTCCCCGGTCACGAAGTCCTGACCGCGCAGACGGACGCGGTCGCCCGAGCCGATCACCCGCGCGCTGATCGTCCCGCCGCCGGGCAGCGGGTGGTCGAACATCGCCTGATAGTCCCAGTAGCGCGGCAGCAGCAGGTCCTGCTGTCCGAGCAGCTTCTGGGCCGCCAGCAAGACCCCGTCGATGTAGGCCCGCTGGGCCGCGACCACGAAGCTGCCGCCGCGCTTGCCGACCGGGCCTTCTATCAACGCGCTCGCGGCCGCGAGGTCGATCTCGCCGAAGCCGTGCAGGCCGTCGCGCCGGCCGCGACGCGGCTCGATCACCACCACCCCGCCGGTCGCGTTGCCGTAGCGGCTGTCGAAGTTGCCGGGCACGAAGTCGATGCGCTCGATCACGTCCGCCGGCACGACGCTCGCAAGCGACAGCACGTGAAAGGCCCGCGGCACCGGGTGCTCGCCGACGAACACCTGCGACTGATTCGGGCTCGCCCCGCGCAGCACCAGCAGCCCGAGCCCGCCCGGCGTGCGCGCGACCCCGGGGAGGTTCTGCAGCGCCCGCAGCGGGTCGCCCTGCGTGCCCGGCAGCGTCGCTATCTCCTCGCGGGACAGCGTGCGCGCCGCGACGTCGGGCACCCGCGCCGTCTCGGGCGGGCTCCGCACGACCGTGCGATACGGGTTGATCTCGAGCGGCCGCGGGAACAGCTTCACCGCCGTCGTCGCCCCGGCCTTGACCTCGACGACCGCCTCGAAGCGCGCGAAGCCCGGCGCGACGATCACCAGGCGCACCAGGCCCGGCGGGGTCACCAGCGCCAGCCCGCCCTCGGCGTCGGTGCGAGCCTGACGCAGCCACGCGGGCCGCGACGAGGCCGGGTCCGCGACCGCGTCGAGCCGCCGCGACGAGGCCGGCACCGCCAGCACCGACACCTCCGCGACCGGCGTGCGCTGCCCGCCCGCCCGCACCGCGCCGAGGATCTGTCCGCAAGCACCTGACCGTGCGCACAGGTCCGAAGGGACAGCTTCGCGGGCGCGACCGGGCCCGGGCGCCAGCAGCAGCGCCAACCCCAGCGCCAGGCTCATGGCGCCGCGACCTCGAAGCGCAGCCACGCCCAGACGATCGAGCGCTGGTCGCTGAGCAGGTAGTAGGCGAAGATCGGCCCGCGCGCGCCCTCGGGCGCCAGCCACTGCGTCACTTGCGGGGCGACGGGCGTCCACACGACATCGGCGGAGAACAACCAGCTCGACGACATCAGCTCGTAGCCGGTCGCGAAGCTCGGCAGCGGATCGCCGGTCACCACGGCGTCGACGAAGTATTGCGCGTCGAGCGGATCGAGCGGCGCGTGGATCTCCACCAGCTCGCCGGGCCGCAGCGCCACGGTGGCGCCGGGCTCCACGACCTCGGCCCGCGGCGCGCCGTCGACCCCGAGGATCCGCAGCTCGAAGGGCAGCACCGCCGGGAACAGGGCCGGCTCGGCGCTCTGCGCCTCCGCGGGGATCACCGCCAGCGGCGGCGCGTCCGGCAGCCCCAGGAAGGCCCCGAGCACGATCAGCCGCCACGCCGGCCCGAGCGGCAGCGGCGTGATCACCAGCAGGCAGTCCTGCAGCGTCTCGCCCGCGTCCGAGCGCAACCACTCGAGGCACTCGTCCGTGCTCGGCCCCCCGGGCGTGCCCGAGATCATGAACAGCCCCGGCGGTCGCAGCGACAGCTCGACGAAGCTGAGCAGCCCGCCGAGCCGGAGCTCGGCGCTGGCGCCCCGACCCATGCTGCAGGTGTCCTGCGGCGGCAGCGACTCGACCCCGCAGGGCCGCTCCGCCTCGCCACGCACCACCGCGCCGAAGCAGCTGGTGACGCCGCAGAAGAACCACGCCGGCCGCAGCTCGTCGAGGTCCGCCGGCCCCTCGGGCCCGACGATGAAGGGCGTCGCCCGGATCGTGTCGCCCGGCAGCACGCTCGAGACCTCGCGGTCCGGCCGCGGCGACTCCGGGCTGAAGGGGCCGCGCGCGGCGACCTCGACGCGCAGCGCCGCCGCGATCTCGTGGTCCACCAGCCACGGCGGCGCGCCCTCCGGCAGGCAGCCCGCGCACAGGCCCGACACCACGCCCGCGAGCGCGAGCTCCTGCGCTGATCGGCTCACGCGGCCGCATTGTAGCGGCCCGCCCGCGCCGGTGTCAGCGGCCTGCTCGCGTGAATGTCAGCGGCCCGCGCGGTTGTCTCGCCGCGCCTCGTCTGCCATTCTCCCGCCCGCCCATGACCCCGACCCTCGACTCCACGCTGCACCCGGCCTGGCTGGCCGAGCTGCGCCGGGCCTGGCAGGACTTCAACGGTCGTCACCTCGGCGGCCGCCTCAAGCCGCCGGTCCTCCAGATCGACCGCGGGGAGCTGCGCCTGGGCCACTGGGAGCGCGAGGCGCGGCTGCTGAGCCTCGCGCACCACCACATCTGGACCCACGCCTGGGACGAGGTGCTGGGGACCCTCAAGCACGAGATGGCCCACCAGTACGTCGACGAGGTCCTCGGCGGCGACGAGCGCCCGCACGGCCCCCAGTTCGCCCGCGCCTGCCAGCTCCTGGAGATCGACGCCCACGCCAGCGGCAGCCCGCGGCCCCGCGAGGCCGACGAGCAGAGCAAGACCCTGCGCCGGGTCCAGAAGCTGCTCGCCCTCGCCACCAGCGCCAACCGCCACGAGGCCGAGGCCGCCATGGCCGCCGCCAACACCCTGCTCCTGCGCTACAACCTCGAGCTCCCGCAGCACGGCCCCCCGCTCGGCTACGGCGCACGCCGCCTCGGCAGCAGCGCCGCCGCCCTCCCCCTCGACTGGAAGCTCATCGGCGCCATCCTCGCGGAGTTCTTCTTCGTCGAGTGCATCTGGACCACCGTCTACAACGCCCGCCGCGACCGCCACGAGCGCACCCTCGAGGTCATGGGCAGCGAGGCCAACCTCGAGATGGCCGGCTACGTCCACGACTTCCTGCACGCCAGCGTCACCCGCCTCTGGCAGCAGGAGCAGCCGGTCCTCGGCATCGCGGCCGGTCGCCGCCGCGAGTACACCGCGGGTGTGCTGCTCGGCTTTCGCGACAAGCTCCGCCAGGAGCGCCAGAAGAACGCCGAGGTCGGCCTGGTCTGGCTCGGCGACGCCGACCTCGGCCGCTACGTCCGCCATCGTCACCCGAGCATCCGGGCGATGGCCAAGGCCGGCGTACGCCGCAGCCACGCCCACGAGGCCGGCCGCGCCGCGGGTCAGCGCCTGACCTTACAGAAGCCGGTCACGGAGCACGTCGCCCGCGGCCGCGCCCTGCCCGAGCGCAGCAGCTGAGCGGCTGCGCGACATCGGTGTTTGGGGTGCTCGCGCGGAGGCCGGCTCAGCCGCCGTCGGGCACGACGAACTCGGCGACCTTGTCGCCGTCGAGCGACCAGAACGCGACGAAATGCGGCGCCAGGCGAACGAGGCGCTGCGGAGCGACCCACAGGAGGTCGCCCGGGAAGCCGGCCAGGGCCTGATTGCCATCCCGATAGTAGCTCGGGAGGCCCGCGGGGATCGGGGGTGCCGGCGCCCGGAAGGTCGAGAGCGCTTTGCCGCTGCGCGCGTCGAAGATCTGGAGCTCCTGTCGATCGAGCAGCAGCGCGAACCCCTCACCGGTCGGTGAGGACGCGACCTTTGAGGCTTCGGGGACGCTCCCGTTGACCTGGATCTCTCGCGCAGCGAGGGCGATCGTCGCCTCGACCCGGCCGCTTCGAACGACCTCCAGGCGCTTATTGGTGCGTGCGCGCGTCTTCGGGTCGTACCGGTGAGAGCGGATGAGGAGCGAGCCGTCGGGGGCCCAATGAACGTCGTCGATCTGCGGCGAAGACGGTCGCACCGTCCATTGATGGCGCCCATCATCCGCGTTGTAGATCTGGACATCGTCGGGTTCAAGAGGCGACCGGTTGGAGACGAGCGCGCACCAGCGGCCGTCGGCGGACCAGCGCTGGGTGCGGTGCGACGCCTCCGGCTCGGGGCTCACCTGGTAGAGCTGCTGCTTGCGCAGCGGATCGAAGGCCGCGAGCCCCGTCCTGACGCGTCCGACCACCGCCCCCGTCGCGGCGTTCCACGCGATATCGTCGAAGAAGGGGGCGCCTGTCGAGTCGAAGTCGAGGCGGTGATCGCCCTCGTGGATCTCGAACAGCGCGCCAGTGTCCGTGAAGATCTGGTCGCCGACCCAGACGTAACGGACGCCGCTGTCCCGCGTTTCGTCGGGGAACGCGCGCCCCACGACCCGAGCGCGGTCGACGACCGCGATCCCGTTGGTGTCGACGTTGGTGGCGAGCCGCGTGCCCCCGGGGTGCCAGCGCAGCACGCCCGGCGACTGCGACCACCCGACATATCCCTCGAATGACGTCGACGACAGCAGCGTGCCGGCTCGCGCATCGAACACGAGCACGGCGCCCCGTTCATTCTCCGCGTCGGTGCACGCGACCGCGAGCCACGGCTCGACCGGGTGGACCGCTATATTCTCGATCAGGCAGCGCGCCGGCCACCGCGCGTTCGGCTGCGTGGGCCACGGATGGGGGTTGGAGGTCTCTACTCGCACGGGCGGTGGCTCCCCTGGCTTGAGCGGGTCGATCGGCTTCGTGTCGACGGTGTTGGTGGCCGCTTCGATGCCGGGTGTTTGACAGGCATTGGCCGTACAAACGGTGATCGTGACGAGCGCGAGGCGGACGAGGCACGATCGCATGTCGGCGATACTATCCGAGCCAGGCCGGCGCCGTCAGCCGGCTCGCGCATCCGGCCTGCTGCCGGTTGACCGCCCGTGCCGCCGCTCGCTATCCTGCGCCCCGTGGCCATCGTCCCCCCGCCCGTCGCGTTCGGCCTGTGTCTCACCGCGCTGATCGCCAGTCGCATCATCCAGGAGCGGGCGCTGGCGAAGCTCAGCACCGAGGCCAAGGGCCGCCTCGTCGAGGCCTTCGCCGCCCACCGCATGGTCGCCCTGGTCCCGCTCGCGGCGATCGCCGCGCTCTACTTCGCCATGGCCAGCCTCGACGTGCTCGCCACGAAGACGCTGCTGGCGCTCTACATCCCGCTGGTCCTGCTCTTCATCGCCGGCTCGCAGCTGTCTGTCCACCGCAAGCTGCGGACCCTCGGCGTCGACCCCGAGTACCGCCGCGCCCACGCGATCGGCCGCGGGATCGGCCTGCTCGGCGTCGCCGTCCTCCTGCTCGCCGTCTAGCCGCCTGCCCGGGCCAGCTTCGGCGACGCCGTCAACGTACGGTGATCTGGCGCGTCCACTTGCCGACGCCCGACGAGACGTGCAGGTCATAGGTGCCGCTAATCCTCCCGCACCGCAGGTCAGAATCGACGTGCCGCCCCCTGGCATCGTGCATCGTTTGGCGGAGCTTATCAGCCGGGCGGCCTGTGCGCGGATGTAGTAACTCATTGACATGGCGCCTCGCTGGCGCCCAGACCGCTCTCCGTGCCATATTCCACGCGATCGCCAAAATCATGGCATTCTCCACCGCGAACCACCAGGAACACACCATGTCCCGGTCCGCTCCCAAAGGCCTCGCGCTCGCCGGCTCAATCATGGCCATCGTCGTCGCTTCGCTGCTATTCATGGGCGGCATCATGCTCCTCTTGGAGTCACGTGGAGACGATCGCATGATCATCAGCGGCAGCGTCGCGCTGCTGGTCGGGAGCCCGGGTATCGCGCTCGGAGCCATCGGCTGCACCATCAAGGCTGGCCCCATCCTCGCCAATGCCATCTTCTCCGCCGCGGTGGCGCTATTCGGCTACATCGGCATCACCGCCGCCGGCCGGCTCCACTTGCCCGTGCTCGTGTTGCTCCTGCTCTACGCGACCACAGCGGTGTTCCTCTTCATCGGCTTCGTCCAGGCGGTGAAGTACCAGAAGGCGATGCGCACCCAGTCCTGACCTCGGCGCCCTGCCCTCGAGTCAGCGCGTCGCGCCGGCCCGGCGGCGAGCCCGTGAACGCCGCCGCCGTCTGCGAGACCGACGCGCCGCTCACGGTCCACCCCGCGCAGCGGCTCAGCGGTGGAGCAGCTTGAAGGCGTGCGTCCACTCGTTGCGCGTGAAGCCCAGGATGCACCACAGCTGGCACAGCGGCTCGATGGCGCGGGCGGCCTCGACGGCGCCCATGTCCTCGGCGTCCCAGCCGAACTGGTCGAGGATGGCGGCGGTCGCGGCCTTGGCGTCCGCGTTGTCGCCGCAGATGAACATCGTCGGGCGGCCCGCGGCGTAGCTCGGGTTGACCATCATCGGGTTGCCGACGCTCGAGAAGGCCTTCACGAAGTTCGCCGCGGGCGCGAACCTCTGGAGGCGCTCCATCAGCGAGTCGTTGGGGCCCGTGAAGAACTGAAGCACACCGTTGACCGGCGGCGCCGCGGCGATCGGGTTGGTCGCGTCGATCACGGTCTTGCCGGCGAGGTTGTCGACGCCGGCGAGGCGGAGGACATCCTCGGCGACGCGTCCGAGCACCGCGAGCACCAAGATGTCCGCGCCTGCGGCGACCTCGGCGAAGCTCGCCTCCGGGACGCCCTGCGCCGCGCTCCAGTCCGCGAGCTTGTTGCCCTCGCGGCTGCCGATCGTGACATCGTGGCCGTACTTCTTGAAACCAGCGGCGAGCACTTTGCCGACGTCGCCCGAGCCGAGTACACCGATCTTCATGGTCTTCATGCTTCGCTCCTCCGTCTTTCGGCCCGCACTCTATCAGACCAGGCCGGGGGCCTGACAGGGCGTCGTGTCGCTGCCGGGCGACATGCGGCGCCGGCCTACTCCGGGGCCGCCGCGTTCGGCTCGCCCGCGTTCGGGACCACCGCGAAGCCGTCGACCGTGAGGTACTCGACGCGGTCCGGCGGGTACACGACCGTCAGGCGGTCGCGGCAGCCGTCGAGCAGCAGCACGTCGCTGCGGGCGAGCCAGGCCGCGCTGCCCTCGGCCGGCACCAGGCAGGCGCCGACCGGGCTCTGGTTGCCGCCCCGCAGCGCCCGCAGCTTGCGCCCGACGATGGCGTAGCTGCGGCGCTTCTCGCGGTCGGTCACGCGCGCCAGCGAATACACATAATCGCCGGACTCGCCGCGGGACGGGTCCGGGAAGTACGACCACCGTCCGCTCGGCCCGACCTGCTCGATCACGCCGCTGCCGGCGGGGCTCGCCGGCGAGCACAGCCGCGGCAGCTCGCGCTCGCGGATCTGCCCGCAGGCGTCGCCGCCGAGGTGCGCCACCATCCGCTGCTCGACCGCCCCCGTCGCCAGGTCGACGCGGAAGTTGCGGGTCTCGGCCGCCATGTTGGCGTTGCGGTCCATGATGTCGAGGCACAGCACCCCCCCCTCGATCGCCAGGTCGGCCTCGGATTGCACGAAGTCGATCGGGTCGGCCGGCGGACCGCCGCTGAAGCAGGGGTCCTTGACCCGCGGCAGCTCGGCGACCGTCCGCGTCTCACCGCTGCTCAGGTTCATCGCGCGCAGCACCGGCTGCTTGTGCGCGAAGAAGTACAGGTGCTCGCCGACGACCCGCAGGTGCCGTCCGCGCTCCGGGCCGAGCACCGCCAGCTCCTGCAGCTGCGCGTCGAGCAACACGATGCCGCCCAGCCGCGACACGATCAGCCCGTCGCCGCCAGCCGGCGCCAGCAAGCTCCTGCGGGCCGGCGCCGCCACAGCGGCGACCACCGGCGTGAAGGACTCGGCCCGCTGCAGCGCGACCGCGTGGTTCGTGCCCATCGTCGCCGTCAACGTGGGCAGCGGCGGGGCCGGCTCATCATCCTTCCCGAACGGCTGCCCGGCGCAGGCGAGCAGCGGGAGCGCGGCCAGGAGCATGACGCGGGCGGACATCGCTCCTGCGTACCACGGGAACGGCGTCACAGCCGGAGCACGAGCAGCCGGATCTCGCTCATGTCCTCGATCGCAAACCGCACGCCCTCGCGCCCGAGTCCGCTCTCCTTGACGCCGCCGTAGGGCATGTGGTCCACGCGCCACGACGGCACGTCGTTGATGATCACGCCGCCGACCTCGAGCGCGTCCCAGGCCCGGTAGGCGTGCTGCAGGTCGTTGGTGAACACCCCCGCCTGGAGCCCGAACTTGCTGGCGTTGACCGCCGCGAGCGCGGCCTCGAAGTCGTCGAAGGGGGCGAGGATCGCCACCGGGCCGAACACCTCCTCGGTGCCCAGCGGCAGCGTCGACGGGACGTTCTCGAGCAGCGTCGCCGGCATCATCGCGCCCTCGCGGGTCCCGCCGCACAGCAGCGTCGCCCCGGCCGCGACCGCCTGCTGCACCCATGACTCGACCCGGCGCGCCTCCTTCTCGCTGATCAGCGGCCCGAGCGTGGTCGACTCATCGCGCGGGTCCCCGACCACCAGCGCCCGCGCGGCTTCGATCAACTGCGCGCGCAGATCGTCGTACAACGAGCGATGGGCGAAGATCCGCTGCACGCTGATGCAGCTCTGGCCAGATTGATAATAGGCCCCGAAGGCCAGGCGCGGGACCACCGTCGCCAGGTCGGCGCCGGCGTCGACGATGCAGGCCGCGTCGCCGCCGAGCTCGAGCACGACCTTCTTCTTGCCGGCCTTCGCCTTGAGCGCCCAGCCGACCTCGCCCGAGCCGGTGAACGACAGCAGCTTGAGCCGCTCGTCGGTCGTCAGCTGGCTCGCGCCCTCGCGGGGGCACGGGAGGATCGACCACGAGCCCGCCGGCAGCCCGGCCTCGACCAGCACCTCGCCGATCAGCAGCGCCCCGACCGGGGTCAGGCTCGCCGGCTTGAGCACGAAGGGGCAGCCCGCCGCGATCGCCGGGGCGATCTTGTGGGCCGCGAGGTTGAGCGGGAAGTTGAACGGCGAGATCAGCGACACCGGCCCGATCGGCACCCGCTTCCACTGGCCGCGGTAGCCCTGCGCGCGCGGGCTGATGTCGAGCGGCAGCACCTCGCCGACGATGCGCGTCGCCTCCTCCGCGGCGACCCGGAACGTGTCGATCAGCCGCGTCACCTCGCCGCGGCTGTCCTTGATCGGCTTGCCGGCCTCGATGCACAGCGCCAGCGCCAGCTCCTCCTGCCGGGCCTCGAAGCGGCGCACGCAGCCCTGCAAGGCCGCCTGGCGCGCGTACGCGGGCATCGCCGCCATCGCAGCCGCCGCCCCGGCCGCCAGCTCGATCGCCCGATCGATCGCCGCCGCGTCGGCCAGCGCCACCCGCGTCGCCTCCGCGCCGCTGTACTTGTCATACACCACCAGGTCGACGTTCGGCTGCCGCGCCGCGCCGCCGAGGTAATAGGGGTACTCGGGCCTCAGCATACTCACCCTCTAGCGCAGCACCCGACCGCGCACCAGCGTCGCTCGCACCGCCCCCGCGTCGCGACGAAACGCGATCGCGTCCAGCAGCGCGGCCTCACTCTGCACATACTCGGGCACGTCCAGCGCCACCACGTCAGCCTCGTAACCCGCGGCCAGGCACCCGATCGTGGCCTCCAGGCCGATCGCGCGCGCTCCGCCGCGGGTCGCGTGCCACAGCAGCGCCTCCGCGCTGACCGGCGCGCCCACCGTCAGCGCCGCGTCGTAGGCCCCCGCCATCACCTGCCGCAGCGAGAAGCTGCGCCCGGCCCCGACGTCGGTGCCGAGGCCGACGCGCAGCCCGCGGCTGGTCGGCGCGGCGAGCCGCATGCAGCCGCTGCCGAGGAAGAAGTTGCTGTCCGGGCAGTGGGCGACCGCGGCCCCGCGCAGGGCCATGCGGTCCCATGCCCCTTCGGACAGGTGGATGCAGTGGGCGAACAGCGAGCGCGGCCCGCACAGCCCGTGGGCCTCGTAGACCTCGAGGTAATCCGCGGCCCCCGGGAACGCCCGCGCCGTCGCCGAGATCTCGTCGTGATTTTCGGCGAGGTGGGTCTGGACCGGCAAGCCGTGGCGCTCGGCCAGCTCGCCGGCGCCGCGTAGCAGCGCCGGCGTACAGCTGAGGGCGAAGCGCGGCGTGACGCAGAAGCGCAGGCGATCGTCGTCGCGCCCGTGCCAGCGCTCGACCAGCGCCTCACAGGCCGCGATCGCCGGCCCGGCCGCGAGCAGCAGCTCCGGCGGCGCCCCGCGGTCCATCAGCGTCAGCCCGACCATCCCGCGCAGGCCCCGGCGCTCGAGCTCGACGAACAGCAGCTCGGCCGCGATCGGGTGGCTCGACGAGTAGATCGCCGCGCAGGTGGTGCCATGACGGACCAGCTGCTCGCAGAACTCCCAGGCCACCGCCGCCGCGTAGCGCGCCTCGGCGAAGCGCGCCTCCTCCGGGAACACCGAGCGCTCGAGCCACGGCAACAGCGGCCCGCTCGCGCTGCCGAGGATCCGCGTCTGCGGGAAGTGCAGGTGCGCGTCGACGAAGCCCGGGATCAACACCGCCCCCGGGTAGCTCTCCGGCTCGTCGCAATCGGCGGGCGCCGGCCCCACCGCCGCGATCTTGCCCGCCGCGTCGATCACCAGCAGACCGTCCGCCAGCAGGTCCACCCGCGGCTCGTCCGGCCGCGGACACAGCAGGCGCCCGCGCAGGGTCCGGGCCATCGTCTCGCTTGTCTCGACCATGCGGCGCCACAGGCTGCCCGCAAAGCGCCCCCCTCGCAACCCCCATGCCGCGGACAGCGACGCCCCTCAGGGGCCGCAGCCGCTCGGCGCGATCATCTCGGCCGGGGTGCCGTCCTTGATCACCAGCCCCCGCGCGTTCACCTTCGCGTCGCAGGTCCAGGTCAACGCCGGGCTGTAGCAGCGCGCGCACTCGAGGCCGTCGACCTTCAGGTCCGCGCCGCCCTTCACCTCGACCGCCGCGGCCCCACCGGCGTTGCGCAGCAGCACGTGCTCGATCACGTTCCCCGTCGACCGCTCGTGCAGGCGGATCGCGTCCCAGGTCCCGCGGCGGTCGTTGACCCCGACGACGCGGATCGGCGCCTCCGCGGTCCCCTGCATCCGCAACGAGCCGCCGTCGACCGCCCCCACCGACAGCTCGAAGCCGTCGCGCACCCGCAGCGAGACCCCCGGGTCCACCGTCAACGTCGCGCCGCCCTGCACCACGATCGGCCCCGTCACCTCGACATCCATCCCGAGGTCGCGCCAGCGGCCGCTACGCTCGACCCGCCCGCCCTCGAGCACCACCCGCGAGCCCGCCGCGAACACGTTGCCCTCACCCACCGAAGCGTAAGCCTGCGGCGAGAGCAGGAGCGTCGGCGACGACGCCTCGAAGCGGTTGCGCGCGAACTCGAGGACCCGCAGGTCCCCGCCCTGCAGCACCACCCCGCCGCCGTTGTCGCGAAACAGGCAGTCTTGCACCGATAGCGTCGCGCGGCTGTTGGCGAACAGCACGCCCCACTCCGCGCGCCGGCTGCCGTACTCGAAGGTCACGTGGGAGAAGGTCGCGCTGGCGTTCTTGTACAAGTTGATGCCGCGCCACGCCCCCGGTCGCGGCTTGCCGAGCGCGGTGAACACGATCGGCGCCTCGTCGGTGCCCTCGGCCCGCAGCGCGCCCGGGCGGTAGTAACCGACGTTGAAGTACGCGTCCTGGTCGAAGCGCAGCACAGTGCCAGGGGTCAGCTCGATCAGCGCCTCGAGGTCATCGTCCTCGCCGGCGATCTCGATGAGCCCGCCGATCGTGAACGGCACCCCGGGGTTGCTCCACCGCACCCGCTCGCGCACGATGCCGGTCAGCACGTGGATCATCGAGCCCTCGGGGAACTGGTTGTCGCCCGCGACCGCCGCCACCGAGCTCGGCGGCAGCAGCATCGCCGGGGAGCTGACCCGCTCGAGCCGATTGCCGGAGAAGCTGCTCAGGCGCCCGCCCTGCGACACGTGCACCGGCACGTCGAGGCTGTCGCGGATCACCGAGTCGTCGATGCTCACGTCCTCCGCGAGCACGTAGATCGGGCCGCGGATCCCCTCGCCGCCGTACTCGAGGTGCAGCCCCGCGATCTGCGAGCCGTCCGCGTGCTCGTACAGGTAGATCCCGCGCCACGAGGCCATCACCTTGCCCGTCGTCGCCGTGAACAGCACCGGCTCGGCCGCCGTGCCCTGCACGATCAACTTGCCCGGCGCCTGATAACCGACCGTCAGGTCTGCGCCTGGCTCAAAGGCCAGGATCGCCCCCGCCGTCAGCGTCAGCGTCCCCGACTCGACCCGGTAACCAGGGCGCACCGTGACCGCGCCGCAGCTCTTGCCGATCACCCGGTCGCCCGTCTCCGGCTGATCGAGCACCTTCGGGCACTCCGTGATCGGCGGCGGTCGCCGCGGAGCCGGCGGCGCGACGACCGTCGCGGGCCTCCCCGCGTCCGCCGGACCCGTCACCTGGACCGCCAGCGCCGGAGCCCCGGCGTCGCCGCCCGTACACGCCGACAGCACGAGCACGACGGCGAGCGGCGGCAGCAGCAGGCGCATGCCCGCATTCTTACTACGAGCGCGCACCAACCGGCAAGCTGCGCGCCGCCCGGCGCGCCGCGACCCCTGATACACTCGGGGTCGATTGGCCCGCGCAAAGCTCCCACGGATCCCCTCCTCCGAGGCGGCTGCACCCGCTGCGTCCGCTCCATCCGCCGCTACGCCCGCGGCGTCCACTGCGTCGTCACCGGCCGCAGCCGCGACGCCGGCGAGCGACGCCGAGGACGAGCCGAGCGACGCCGCGGTCACCGACGCCGCGGCGACGGCCGACGGGATGATCCGCGTGCGCCGGATCCACCGCCGCGACCTCAACCGCGTGTGGGAATTCTTGAAGCGGGTGTTTCGCCTCGTCAACCGCGAGACCGTCGAGTACCAGCGCCCGCGCACCAAGACCCGCTTCCTCGAGATCTACGAGGAGGAGGGCATCGAGCAGCTGCTCTTCGAGATCCGCGAGGGGCACAACCACGCGATCGTCGGCTACGCCGAGTGCGCCTACGAGGTCCTCGGCTCCGACAGCTGGATCAACGAGCGCTACTTCAGCAACCGCGACATGCGCCCGCTCTTCGTCGAGGAGATCGCCATCCACCCCGGCTATCAGGGCCTCGGGATCGGCAGCTTCGTGATCGAACAGCTCGAGCACCTCGCCCGCCTGCGCGGCTGCACCCACCTGGTCCTCGAGGTCGCCGAGAACAACAACAAGGCGCTCTCGTTCTACCGCGCCCGCAGCTTCTACCAGCTCGACGCCGCGATCTTCCTCGCCAAGAAGGTCTCCAGCCAGCCCGACCTGCTCCCGCCCCGCCCGCTGCGCGCCCACGCCCCGGTCACCGCCGCGGCCTCAGCCCCGCCCGCGGACGGCCCCGCCCGCAAGCCGCGGGTCCGCCTCGCCCGCGCCCTCGCGGAGCCGGATGTACCTGTCCCTTCGGACAGCCCCGCCCGCGCCCGCAAGCCCGCCCGCAAGCGCCGCTGAGCCTCAGAGCGCGACGAGGCCGGGCCGCGGGCCGCCGTCGGCGACGATGCCGAGCGCGGCGCCGCCCTGCTGACCCCAGCACCACAGCGCGCCGTCGGCCAGCAGCCCGCAGGTGTGCTCGCGGCCGGCGGCGAGCTGCCGCGCCGGACCGACGCCGATGACCGGGGTCGGCACGCGGCGATCCTGGGTGCTCCCGTCGCCGAGCTGTCCGGCGCCGTTGCTCCCCCAGCAGCGCAGCGCGCCGTCGCCGAGGCGCGCGCAGGTGTGATAACCACCGGCGACCAGCTCGGTGACGCCCGTGAGGCCCTTGACCGCCACCGGCCGCGGGCTGTCGCGGCGGCCCCCGTCGCCGAGCTGGCCGTACTCGTTCGAGCCCCAGCAGCGCACCTCGCCGGCCTCGAGCAGCGCGCAGCTGTGATTCTCGCCGAGCGCGAGGTCCTGCACGCCGGCGAGCTTCACGACCGCGACCGGCGCGCGCTTGACCGCCTGCTTGCCGGTGGTGCCGTCGCCGAGCTGGCCGAACTCGTTCCAGCCCCAGCACTTCGCGGTGGCGTCACCGATGACCGCGCAGCCATGGAAGCCGCCGAGCGCGAGCTTGCGGACCTTGAGGAGCGCGGGGTTCTCCGTCGGGGTGGCGAGGTCGATCTCCGCCCCGTCGCCGAACTGGCCGACGTTGTTGCGGCCCCAGAACAGCAGCGCGCCGGACTCGCGGATCGCCGCCGCGTGCCAGTCGCCGGCCGCCAGCGTGGCGACGTCGCCGAGGCCGACGACCGGAGCCGGGACCGCGCGCGCGCTGGCGCTGATCGTGCCGCCGCCGAGCTGGCCGAACGAGTCGCTGCCCCAACAGGAGACGCTGCGATCACCGAGGCGAGCGCAGGAGAAGTCGTCCCCCAGGGCGAGCGCGGTGGCCCCGTGCAGGCCCGCGACGTGGATCGGCGTGCTCGAGGGCTGCCCGCCCGTGGCGCCGAGCTGACTGTCCGCGTTGGACCCCCAACATCGCACGGTCTCGTCCGTGAGCAGCACACAGCTGTGCGAACCGCCGGCCGCGACCATACGGATCTCCGGCGGACCCGCAGGCGCGGGCGTCGGCGCGGGCGTCGGCGCGGGCGTCGGCGCGGGCGTCGGCGCGAGCGTCGGCGCGGGCGTCGACGAGACCGGGGCCGCAGCCGGCGCGGGCGTCGACGCCGGGCCGCACGCGGCCGCGAGGATGATGAGCGTACATGCGCGCGCCGCCTGGCCGTGGTCGATCGACATCGGCGGATGATATCGCCGCGGACGGCTCAGGGGCCAGCCCTCGGCGCCCGGTCCGACCGCGACCTCAGCCCGGCTCGAGCACGAAGGGGTAGCTGACCTCCACCGCGCCGCCGTCCGGACGCGGGAAGCTCCAGCCCAGGGCCGCCGCCGCCATACACTCGGGCACCTTCGCGTCGGCCATGTCGCTCGAGCCGACCGCCGAGCGGGTGACCGTGCCCTCCGCGCCGATCGTGAATTCGAGGACGACCCGACCCTGCGCCGCCGGGTCGCGGCTCAGCCCCTCATTGTAACAGCGGCGGATCTCGCCGATGTGGGCGACGACGACCTTGCGGATCTCGTCCCGCGCCAGCGTCCCCTCCGCGCCCTCGCCGGCCCGCGCCTGACCCGCGCCGGCGACAATGATCAGACCCAACATGACGGTGGTGATGTGCTTCATCGGTCGTTCTCCTGGTCCCGTCCCACGGCGGACCGGCCCGAAGGTTCCCGAGTTTTTTCACCCCCTCGCATCTCCCCGCCCTGACCACGAGCGAGCGCCCCGATCGTCAGGGCGCCGCGAAGCGCTCGTCGGTCAGGAAGCCCTCGTCGGTCAGGCTCTCGAGGAAGGCGACCAGATCGTCGCGCTCCTCCGGCGTGATCTCGAAGGGGCGGACCAGCGGGCTCTTGTTGGGGTTCTGGCGGCCGTCCCCGGCCAGCGGACCCCCGGTGACGAGGCGCCCGCCGGCCGCGTAGTGATCGACCACCTCGGCGAGCGTGGTGACGCTGCCATCGTGCATATACGGCGCCGTCAACGCGATGTTGCGCAGGGTCGGCACCCGGAACTTGCCCTGGTCGCGCGGGTCGCCGGTGAACTCGTAAAGGCCCCCGTTGCCCGCCGGGTAGGCGCCGGCCCCGTCGAGGTCATAGAGGCCGTTGTTCTGGAAGTCGGGCGGACCGGCCTCGGTGGTGGCGCTGCGAAACGAGGTCGAGAAGTTGGGGCCAGCGTGGCAATGATAGCACTCGGCGCGCTCGGAGAAGAACAGCGCCATGCCGCGGCGGGCCGCGGGCGACATCGCGGATTCGTCGCCGGTCTGCACATAACGGTCGTAGGGCGCGTCGCCCGAGATCATGGTCCGCTCGAAGCAGCTGATCGCCTGGACGATGCGCGTGATGGTGAAGGGGTCGTCGTCCTCGGGGAAGGCGGCGGCGAACAGCGCCTGATACCCGGGGTCGTCGGCGAAGCGGCGCAGGATCGCCGGCGTGTCCTGCTGGGCGCCGAGCTCGAGCGGAAAGTCGGCGAAGATCGGCACCAGCGCCTGCGCCTCCAGATCCGCGAGCTTGGGGTTGGCCCAGGTGTAGATCGACAGGTATCCGACGTTGGCCAGGCTCATCGACCCGCGCGGCAGCGGGTGACCGGTCGAGCCCTCACCCGTCGCCTTGCCGTCCGTGAACGCCCGCGCCTGCTCGTGGCAGCTCGCGCACGCCATCGTCTCGTTGTGCGACAGCCGCTCGTCGTAGAACAGGTGCCGACCGAGCTCGACCTTGTCCGCGCTCATCGGGTTGTCCGCCGGCACGTGCGGCTCGGGGAAGCCGACCGGCAGCGCCCACACCCACGGCTCCGGCGCGGGCTCCTCCGCGCACGCCGCGAGCACCAGCGGCACCAGCAGCGCGATGACGCCTCGCCCCGCTGTCATGCCCCTGTCCTCACGACCCGGCCCGGGCCATTCACCGTCGCGCACGGGCGAGAGTCGAGCGGCGTCATCAGTCCGCTCTAGCGCGGTTCTCGCGGCCCGGGGATGCGACCGCCGGTCGCATGTCCACCCTAGAAGCGCAGCCGGAGCTCGAACTGGGCCTGAATGGGCTGCTGGAACACGGTCTGGACCCCGAAGTTGCCCTGCTTCGGGAGGATGCCGCGCTGGAAGAAGCTCGTCGGCGAGTTCGAGTTCTGGATCTTGCTGTGCTTGAGGTCCTCGAGGTCGCCGCCCGCGATGGCGCGGCCGAAGGCGAACGAGTAGGTCTCGTCGACGCGCAGCACCGCCTTGTTGTTGGTGAGGTTGGCGAGGCGCGCGGTCAGCTCGAGCTCGCGCCCGCCCGGCAGCGGGTACGCGTAGCTGAGGCTCAGGTTCGCGTAGTACGTCGACTCGATGCGGCCGCCGGCCCCGCGGGGCAGCACGTAGACCAGGTACTGGCCGGCGTAGCGGTTGTTGTCGGCGTAGATGCTGATCGGGGTGCCCGACTGGTAGCGCAGCGAGGTGCCGATCGTGAACCGGCCGGCCTTCTTGAGGTCGAAGGAGTAAAACCCGTCGATCTTGGCGGTGTGCGGGCGGTTGTCGAAGAGCGGGCCGTAGCTGTTGCGGACCAGCTCCGGGATGTCGTATTGCGAGCTCGCCCCGAGGTTGATCGCGCCGGTGTTGCGCGACACGAATCCGTCGTAGTTGCCGATCAGCCGCGAATAGGTGTAGCTGGCCTGGAGCAGCCAGTTGCGGGCGAAGCGCTTGTTGAGCTTGACGGTCCACGCGTCGTAGTTGCGGATCGGCTTGTTGAACAGCGAGCCGACCTTGCCGAAGGCGTCGGCCAGGAAGTTGCAGCGGTTGAGCTCGCGGGCGTAGGTGTCGCGCTGCGGGTCGTCCATCGCCGCGCCGTCGAACTTGCCCTGCAGGTCGTCACACTGCGCCTGCTGCCTGGCGATGTCGCCCGCCGACACCGACTCGCCCGGGTTGGCGATGACGAAGTTCAGGCCGCCGTTGGTCGACACGTCCTCGACCGCGCGGCCCAGGTCGGTGTGCAGCCAGTTGACCCCGAGCACCACGTCCTCGGCGATCTCCTGCTCGTAGCCGACCTGGAACTGCTGGTTGTACATGCCGCGCAGGCGCGGGACCACGGTGCCCGCCGTCAGGCCGGTGGTGCTGGTGTTGAAGTCGCCGCAGTACTCGGTCGGGTTGCCGTCGACCGAGCGCTCCCTGGACTGGCCGCCGATCAGCGCCGGCGCGGCGCAGTCGGACTGGCGGTAGCTGCGGGTGACGTTGACGAGGCCGCCGAAGGCGCGGCTGTTGAGCAGCACCGGCAGCTGGTTGTAGAACCATCCGTAGCTGGCGTAGAGGCGGCTCTTGCCCTCGTCGGTCCAGTCGTAGACGAGGCTGACGCGCGGGGCGACGTTGTCGTAGATGAAGATGTTGCGCTTTCCGAGCACGTCGCGCATGTCCTGCAGCTCCCAGCGCGCGCCGACGTTGAGGTACAGGTTGGAGAGGATCGCCCACTTGTCCTGCAAGTAGACGCCGTAGTTCTGGGTCGCCAATGTCGCGGTGTAGCTGGGCACCCGGGCGCCGGCGCCGATCGGCGAGGCGATCGCGCGCAGGTCGTTCTGCTCGAGACGAACGCGGCCGTAGCCGAACGAGGTCCGCTGGTCCGGGTTGTCAGAGTCGACGTTGATCGCCCGGTTGTTGTTGACCCGGTTGGCGGTGTTCAGCAGGTAGGCGCCGTTTTGGCCCTGGGTCGGGTCGAAGCACCACTCACCGCCGCCCTTCTGGCCGGCGGCGCAGTTCTGGTAGAAGTCGGACTCGTTGGAGCCGGAGTAGCGCGAGTCCTGCGCGAAGCGAACGCTGTCGATCTCCGCGCCGTACTTGAGCTGGTGCGCGCCCGAGCGCTTGCTGGTCAGGAAGTGGGTCAGCGCCAGGTTGCCCCCGACGCGGTCCTGCGTCGAGCTCGAGTAGCTGCCGAGGCCGCCCGACAGCCAGGTGCGGGTCGGACAGGTCAGGCCGGGCAGGTTGGCGTTGTTGCACGCCTGGTCGACGCCGCCGACCAGGCGCACCGCGCCGTCGCGGTCGAGCAGGTCAAAGAGGTTGCGGCCCTGGCTGTCGGTCTCCTGCGTCAGCGGGATGTTCTTCAGGTTCGGGTTGTCGAGCTTCCACGCCTCGATGCTGCGGCTGCGGGAGTAGTAGATACCG
>Ga0209480_10000990_pt1 | contig 21485 bp, 19 predicted proteins | sample JI61114C2DNA_FD_187501 | JGI IMG/M metagenome (GOLD analysis project Ga0209480, IMG submission 187501) | Wastewater effluent complex algal communities from Wisconsin, to seasonally profile nutrient transformation and Carbon sequestration -... | ecosystem: Engineered > WWTP > Effluent > Algae... | reverse complement strand
CGGCGCCCATGCCGAGCGCGATGTTGGCCGCGTTCTGGCCCGCGACGCCGCCGCCCAGGACGACGACCTTGGCGTTGGCGACGCCGCCGACGCCGCCCATGAGGACGCCGCGTCCGCCCTGGGCCTTCATCAGCGCGTGCGCGCCGACCTGCGGGGCCAGGCAGCCGGCGACCTCGGACATCGGGTACAGCAGCGGCAGCATGCCGGAGGGGAGCTGCACGGTCTCGTAGGCGATGCCGGTCGTGCCGGAGGCGAGCAGCGCCTCGGTCTGCGGCTTGTCGGCGGCCAGATGCAGGTAGGTGAACAGCAGCAGGTCGTCGCGGAGGAAGCCGTACTCGGACGCGATCGGCTCCTTGACCTTCATGACCATCTCGCCGACGCCCCAGGCGTCCGCGGCGGTGGGGACGATCGTGGCGCCCTGGGCGACGTACTCGGCGTCCGTGATGAGCGAGCCCTCGCCCGCCCCGGCCTGGACGAACACCTCGTGCCCGTGACGGGTCAGCTCGGCGACGCCGGCGGGCGTGATGGCCACGCGGAATTCGTTGTTCTTGACTTCGGAGGGGACTGCGACCTTCATGGTGGCTCCGCATCGTAGGCGTGTTCGCGGGCGCGCCCCGCGCTCCGCAGCTTACTGCCGCTAGGCTGGCATGTGGTGCCCACTTTGGACGCTCGCCGCGGCGTCCTTGGTATGAGGTGCCGTCGCAGGGAAGGGACGTGGCAGATCATGGCCGAGGTCGAATCGTCGTCGGACGCCGCCGGCCTGGACGCGGTCGACCGGCACATCCTGCGGCTGCTGCAGGCCGACGGACGCCGAACCAACGTCGACATCGCGCGCGAGGTGGGGTTGACGCCGTCGCCGTGCCTGCGGCGGATCCGCTACCTGGAGCAGCGCGGCTACATCACGGGCTACGCGGCGGTGCTCAACCCGGTGCTGCTGCGCCGCAACCTCGACGTCGTGGTCATGGTCGAGCTCGTCGACCAGCGCCGCGAGACCCTCGCCGCGTTCGAGGAGGCGGTCCTGCGGCTGGACGACGTGCTCGCCTGCTACCTGATCGCCGGCGAGGCCGACTACCTGCTGACCGTCGCGGTGGCCGACCTGGAGGCCTACCACCGCGTCTTCACCGAGAAGCTCGGCGAGCTCCCCGGCGTCACCTCGATCAAGAGCCTGATCACCATGAAGACCGTCAAGGAGGGCCGGACGCTGCCGGTCTAGCCCCGCGTCGCGAGCAGGGCGGCGACGGCGTCCGCGAAGACGCGGGTGTGGGCGTCCACGTCGGCGTCCGTGTGGAACGGGCTGAACAGGGCCATGTTGTGGAACGGCGCCAGCAGGACGCCGCGGTTGAAGGCCCACAGGTGCATGAAGGCGTCGAGGTCCTCGTCGATGGCGGCGGCCGCCGCGGCGCCGCTGCGGGGCGGGGGGCAGAACCAGTACTCGGCGCGGCAACCGAGCCGCTGGACGTGCCAGGGCAGCCCGTGGGCGTCGATCACGCCCTGGACGCCGGCGGTGAACCGCTGCGCCAGCGGGACGGCGACGGCGAAGTCCTCCGCGCGCAGGGCGCTGCCGAGGGTGGCGCGGGCGGCCGCCAGGGAGAGCGCGTTCGCCGAGAGGGTGCCGCCCACGCCCGCGACGTCGATGTCGTGGCCGAGCATCGGGCCGGCGAGGCGGTCGGCCAGCTCCAGCGTCATGCCGTAGGCCGCGATCGGGATGCCGCCCCCGATCGGCTTGCCGATCACCACCAGGTCGGGGTCGAGCCCCCACGCCTGCGTGGCCCCGCCGGGGCCGGCGCAGATCGTGTGCGTCTCGTCGTTGATCAGCAGGACGCCGCGGGCGCGGGTCAGCTCCCGGACGGCCTCCAGGTAGCCGGGCTCCGGCAGGACGATCCCGATGTTGGTCAGCGCGGGCTCCATCAGCAGGGCCGCGACGTCGCCGTGGGACAGGGCGGCGTCCAGGGCGTCGAGGTCGTTGAACGGGACGACGCGCGTGGTCAGGGCCACGTCGACCTGCGGCCCCAGCGCACCGGGCCTGGCGACGACGGCCCCGGTGGCCGGGTCCAGGACGGCCAGGGTCTCGTCGACGGTGCCGTGGTAGCACCAGTCCATGACGGCGATCTTCGGGCGTCCGGTGAGGTGCCGGGCGAAGCGCAGGGCGAAGCGGTTGGCGTCCGTCGCGGTCAGCGCGAACTGCCAGCGCGGGACGCCGAAACGCCTGGTCAGCTCCTCGGCGACCCAGGAGGCGTCCGCGCTGGGCAGCATCGTCGTGAGGCCGGTGCGGGCCCGGCCGGCGACGGCGTCCGCGACCTGCGGGAGCGCGTGGCCGGTCATCGAGCCGGTGTCGCCGAGGCAGAGGTCGACGAAGACGTTGCCGTCCACGTCGGTGAACCGGGCCCCGTTGGCCGAGTCGAAGAACACCGGGAACGGCCCTGGCCAGCGGGTCATCCAGGGCATCGGGACGCCGGCGAGCAGCGAGCCGCGGGCCCGGGCGGCCAGCTCCGCCGAGCGCGGGTGGCGGGTCACGAACCGGGCCTGTTCGGCGGCGCGGAGGTCAGCGAGACGCGTGCGATCGAGCGGGGGAGCGGCTGTCATCAGGCGAATGTAGCCCGCGCTGCACGATCGCCGCGATGACCACGGCGACGCCGACGCCGAAGGCGCCGATGAGGATGGTCCAGCGGGGTCCGAGGGTGTCGCCGATCAGGCCGATGATGGGGGCGCCGATCGGCGTCCCGCCCATGAAGACGGCCATGTAGAGGGCCATGACGCGTCCGCGCATGCCGGGGTCGGTGGTGAGCTGGACGAGCGCGTTCGCCGTCGTCATCGCCGTGAGGGTGCAGAGGCCGACCGGGATCAGCAGGGCGGCGAAGAGCCAGTAGGTGGGGGCGAGGGCGTCCGCGATGTCGAGGACGGTGAACGCGGCCAGCGACCCGATCAGCAGCGGCATCGTCGGGCGCGCGCGGCGGGCGGCCAGCAGCGCCCCGGCCAGCGACCCGAGCGCCATGATCGAGCCGAGCAGGCCGTAGCCCTCGGGACCCATGTTGAAGACCCGCGTCGCCATCAGGGCGTTCGTGATCTGGAAGTTCATGCCGAACGTGCCCAGCATGAACGCCAGCGCCATGACCAGGACGATGTCGGGGCGTCCGCGGACGTAGGCGAACCCCTCGCGGACGCCGCCGCGTCCCTTGGGCCGGGGCGCGGGGAGCAGGCGGGCGGCGTCCATCAGGCGCAGGGCGGCGAGGACGGCCGCGAAGCTCAGGCCGTTGATCAGGATCGACGGCCCCACCCCGAACGCGCCGATGAGCAGGCCGGACGCCGCGGGCCCGAGCAGGCGGGCGGCGTGGAAGGAGGTCGAGTTGAGCGCGACGGCGTTCGGTAGGAACAGCGGCGGCACCAACTCGGAGACGAACGCCTGCCGGGTCGGGTTGTCGAGCGCGTTGAGGACGCCCTGGGCCCCGGCCAGCACGTAGACGTGCCAGAGCTGGACGCCGCCGGTGAGCACCAGCGCGGCCAGGGTCAGCGACGTGACGGCCGAGAGCGTCTGGGTGATCATCAGCAGGCGGCGCTTGTCGAAGCGGTCGGCCAGCGTCCCGGCGAAGGGGGCGAGCAGCGGCATCGGCGCGAACTGGATCGCGGTGACCGTGCCCAGCGCCGTCGACGAGTGGTCGGTGAGGTTGACCAGGACGAGCCAGTCCTGGGCCACGCGCGACATCCACAGGCCGGTGTTGGACAGGAGCATCCCGAAGAAGAACAGCCGGTAGTTCACCAGGCGCAGCGACGCGAACGTGCCGCGATGGCTGGGGAGTGTTGCGGCCGCGGTCGGCTGGGTCGGCGCGGCGGCGTACCGGGTCGGCTGGCCGGTTTCGGGGTTGCTGCCAGTCACGGCGCCAACACCCTCTGCAGGATCACGACGGCGTCGGCGAGGGTGGCGCGTTCGGCGTCCGAGAGCCCTTCGAGGTGGCGCAGCATCCAGTCGTCGCGGTCGTGCATGGTCTTGCGGACGACCTCCCGCCCGGAGTCGGTCAGGGTCAGGACGCGCTGGCGGCCGTCCGTGGGGTGGTCGGACTTTGTGACGTATCCGGCCTCGACAAGGCAGTTCACGGTTCGGGTCATGCTGGGCGCGCTGACTCGTTCGAGGTCGGCGAGTTCGCCGGGGCTGCGCGGTCCGGCCAAGAGCTTGACCAGCACGCTGAACTGGTGCGGAGCGACGTCGGAGGTTCCTTCGAAGCGGACGCGCCGACTGAGCTGCTGGGCCGCCAGGCGGACGTCGTTGGCGAGCCGCAGGAGCGGGTCGGTGGTTCGGTCTGGCATGATCCTTAGCTTAGCTCATTAGCTGAGCTAAGGACTCAGCCCAGGACGGCGTCCAGGTCGTACGCGAGCGGCCGGTCGATCTGGGAGAGCAGGCAGGACGCCGGCGTCCGGTCGGGACGCCAGCGCACGAACTGGGCGTTGTGGCGGAACCGGTCGCCCTCGAGCTGGTCGAAGCGGAGTTCGGCGACGAGCTCGGGTTCGAGCAGGTGGGTGGACATGTCCTTGCCGGCGGCCGTGAACCGCGACCGCTCGCCGGCCCAGCGCACGGGCTGGCCGTCGGCGTCCCGTTGGAGCATGGGGGCCAGCAGGTCGATCAGCTCGAGGCGGGCGGCGTTGCTGAACGCGGACGCCCCGCCGACCGGGCGCAGGTCGCCGTCGTCGGTGTAGAGGCCGAACAGGATCGAGCCGACGCCGTTGCCTGAGGTGTGGACGCGGTACCCCCACGCGACCGCCTCGCAGGTGCGGGCGTGCTTGATCTTGAACATGGTGCGCTTGCCGGGCGCGTAGGGGGCGCCGGCCGGCTTGGCGACGACGCCGTCCAGGCCGGCGCCCTCGAAGCGCTCGAACCAGTGCTCGGCCAGCTCGGGGTCGTCGGTGGCGCGGGTGACGTGGATCGGGTCGGCGTCGGTGAGGTGGGCGGTGGCGTCCAGCAGGGCGGCGCGGCGGTCGCGGAAGGGGCGTCCCATGAGGTCGTCGTCGCAGAGGGCGAGGAGGTCGAACAGCACCAACTCGGCGGGGGTCTCGGCGGCGAGCCGGGCGACCCGCGAGGCGGCCGGGTGGATGCGCTGGGTGAGGGCGTCCCAGGCGAGGTGCTGCTGCCCGGGCGTCCCGGCGCGGACGACGATCTCGGCGTCCGCCACGACGCGCTCGGGCAGGAGGCGCCGGACGGCGTCCACGACCTCGGGGAAGTACCTGGTCAGGGGTTTCGCGCCGCGCGAGTCGAGGGCGACGTCGTCGCCGTCGCGGATGACGAGGCAGCGGAAGCCGTCCCACTTGGGCTCGTACAGCAGATCGCCGCGCGCGGCCGGCCGCGGGACGCCGGGCACCGACTTGCACAGCATCGGGTCCACGGGCAGCGCGATCGGGATGCGCGCGAAGGCCTCTGTCATGGGCACACGCTAGCGGCCCCCGAACGCTCGTTCGGTGAAGACTTCCCGGCGGACTGCCGCCGGGAAGTCTTCACCCGATCGCGGATCAGTCCCAGCCGCGGTCGGACGTGGTGATCAGCGGGTCGGACGCCCGCCGCTTCACGATGCCGTCCGGGCCCTCCATGCCGAGGCCGAGGCGGGCCCAGTACTCGAAGCCGCCGAGCATCTCGCGGACGCGGAAGCCCTGCGCGGCCAGCGTCAGGCAGGCGCGGCTGGACTCGGTGCTGGCCGGGCCCCAGTCGTAGACGACGATGAGGTTCGCCGGATCGAGCTTGCCGGCGGCGTTGTTCAGCGCGGCGACCGAGAGGTTGACGGCCCCGGCGATGTGCCCCTTGGCGAACGCCTCCTTGCGGCGGACGTCGACGAGGGTGAGCTTGTCCCCGGCGTGGAGTGCGTCTACGACCTCGCGGGGTGAGGTCTCGTAGGCGAGTTTGTCTTGGAAGTACCGGACAGCGTTGGCATCGGTCATGCCCCCGATCTTTCTCCTTCGAACGGCCGAAAAGAAACCCCCTGGGGTATCTCGTTCCGCGGTGCGGTCAGGGGTGTGGCCGTTCTGGCCCGTCGGGCGCCCGAGGGATCCGGCGCGGCTGCTGGCGGGTCTTCGTGGGGCCCGCGCCCTCGTGTGGGGAGTCGTCGGCGTGCAGGGCGCGGGCGACGGAGCCGTCGGGATCGTCCCGCTCGTCGCGGTCGGCCCACTCCAGCAGGGTGTCAAGCCGGAACGCCTCGGCGTCGATGCCGGCGTGCAGGTCGCCCAGCGCCGCGAACCGGTCCGGCACCGTGGCGAGCGTGAAGTCGCGGGGCTCGGCGGCGTCCAGTTCATCCCAGGTGATGGGGGTCGAGACCGTTCCCGCGGGAACGCCCCGCAGCGAGTACGCGCTCGCGATCGTGTGGTCGCGGGCGTTCTGGTTGTAGTCGACGAAGACGTGGGCGGGGTTGCGGTCCTTGCGCCACCAGGCCGTCGTCACGGCGTCCGGACGCCGGCGCTCCACCTCCCGCGCGAACGCCCACGCCGCGCGGCGGACGTCCGCGAAGCCCCACTCGGGGACGATGCGCACGTAGACGTGCAGCCCGTTGCCGCCGGAGGTCTTCGGGTAGCCGCTGATGCCCAACTCGGTGAGCACCTCGTGGGCCGTGTGGGCGGCGAGGCGGGCGGCGGCGTACGAGGCCCCCGGGCCGGGATCGAGGTCGATGCGCCACTCGTCGGGACGATCGACGTCGGCGCGGCGCACGTTCCAGGGGTGGAACTCGACCGTGCTCATCTGGACCGCCCAGATGATCTGCGCCAGCTCGGTCGGGCACAGCTCGTCGGCGGTCTGGCCGTAGCGGGGGAAGTGGAGTTCGACGGTCTCCATCCAGTCGGGGGCGCCGCGGGGGAGGCGCTTCTGGTGCACCTTCGGGCCCGCGAGGCCGTCCGGGAAGCGGTGCAGCATCGTCGGACGCTCCCGCAGGGCCCTCAGGATGCCGTCGCCGACGGCCAGGTAGTAGCGCGCGACGTCGAGCTTCGTCCAGCCGTGCTCGGGGAAGTAGACCCGGTCGGGGGAGCTCAGCCGCACCGTCCGCGTCCCGACTGCGAGTTCGATCGCGTCCGCCATGGGGTCACCTTACGGTTTGCGGTGCCAAAGCCGGGATGCGACGATCGCCCCATGGCTGCGTGGAGTGCGGGGATCTTGCCCTACCTCCGCGACGGCTCCGGCCTGTGGGTGTTCATCGTGCACATGGGCGGGCCGTTCTGGACACGCAAGGACGCCGCGTCCTGGTCACTGGCCAAGGGCGTCTACGACCCCGAGCTCGAAACCCCCGAGGACGCCGCCCGCCGCGAGTTCACCGAGGAGACCGGCGCGCCGGTGCCGGACGGGCCCCTGCTCGACCTGGGTGAGGTGCGGCTGTCGTCCGGCAAGCACGTCCGCGGGTTCGCGGTCGAGGCGACGCGTGCGCTGGCGTTCGTGTCGTCCAACGCCTTCGAGGTCGAGTGGCCGCCGCGCAGCGGCATCGTCAAGCGCTACCTCGAGGTCGACCGCGCCGAATGGGTGCGACTCGCCGACGCCCGGACGCGCGTGGTCAAGGGCCAGCTTCCCCTGCTGGACGCGCTGGAGCGGCTGGTCTGAGGTCAGGCCACCAGCGGACGCCGCGGCGTCCGACGGGCTCGGGTGGGGGCGGCTTCGGCGGCCCGCGCGGCGCGCCCGAGGCGTCCCATCGCGTCGGTGATCGTGGCCGCCGGCTCGCTGAACGGCAGCCGGACGAAGCGGTCGTGGCCGTGGGTCGCCGCGAACTGCGTCCCCGGGGTGATCAGCAGGCCCTCGGCCTCGGCGGCGTCCGCGAGCAGGCCTGCCGTCCGTCCCGGCAGCTGCACCCACAGCCATAGGCCGCCGGCCGGCGTCCGCCAGGTCGCGCCCGGGAGGGCGTCGGGCAGGGCGCGCTCCATGGCCGCCCGGGAGGCCAGCAGCGCCGCGTGCCGGTCGGGGTGGAGGCCCGGGTCGTGCCGCAGCAGCTCGCACAACACGAGCTGCTCCATGATCGGGGCGCCCAGGTCCTCGGTGATCCGCGCCTGGCGCAGGCGAGGCAGGAGCGCCTCGGGGGCGCGCAGCCAGCCGATCCGCAGGCCGCCCCAGTGCGACTTCGACGCGCTGCCGACCGTGATGCACCGGCTCGCGTGGACGCCGAACGGCGCCGGGGTCGGGCCGGCGTCCAGACGCACCTCGACGAGGGTCTCGTCCACGATCGGGATGGTCCCGGCGCGGCGCAGGGCGAACGCCAGCCGCTCGCGGTCGGCGTCCGGCATGAGGCTGCCCGTCGGGTTGTGGAAGTCGGGGATGAGGACGGCCACCGCGGGGCGCGTCGAGGCGATGACCAGAGACGATGCCTCGGCGTCCCAGCCGTCGGGCTCGACCGCGATGCTGGTGAGCTGCGCTCCGGCGCGGCGGGCGGCGGCGATCGAGTTGGGGTAGCTGGGCGTCTCGACCAGCACCCGCCGGCCGGACGCGACGAGGGTGCGCAACGCGATGTTGACCGCGGCCAGGGCGCCGCTGGTCACCATGATCTGGTCGGCGTCCGTCGGCAGGCCGCGCTCGGTGAAGCGCCGTGCGATCAGCTCGCGCAGCTCCGGCAGGCCGAACGTGGCGTACCCGCTGCTGGGCAGGTAATTCGGCAGCGCCTCCAGCGCCGCGGCGAACGCCTCGGCCATGCCGCTGGGGGCGCGTCCGGCGGCGCAGGTCAGGTCGATGACGCTGGCGTCCCCGTGGCTGGGGGGCAGGATCGCGCCCCGGACGCCGACGCTCGCGTCCGCGCGGGGGAGCGCCGCGGCGTGGCCGGAGCCCTGCCGCGAGGTGAGGTAGCCGGCGTCCCGAAGCTGGGCGTAGGCGCGGGAGACGGTGGTCCGGCTGAGGCCGAGGGCGGCCGTGAGGAGGCGCTCGCTCGGGAGCGGCTCGCCGTAGGGGAGGCGTCCGTCGACGATGAGCGTGCGCAGCGCATCGGTGAGCCAGCGGTGCCGGGGGAGGTTGGTGGCTGGCTCCCCGAGCAGACGGGCCAGGCCGGACGCGGAGATCATGAGGCCACCTTCGTCGAATTGGCTATCGAAAGCAAGGCCAATGTTGACGAGGATGGGGCCATGAAGACACGTGGCCAGGCCGAACTCGCCGACCTCAACCCCATCGAGCAGCTCCGTGCCGGGCGCCTGCCCCGTCGGCTGGTGCAGCTGCTCGTCGGGCTGTGGCTGTACGGCTTCGCGATGGGGCTGTTCGTCCGCAGCGGGCTCGGGCTCGACCCGTGGGACGTGTTCCACGCCGGCGTCCAGAATCATCTCGGCTTGTCGTTCGGCACAATCGTGATCGCGGTGGGCTTCGCCGCGTTGCTGCTGTGGATCCCGCTGCGGCAGTGGCCGGGGCTCGGCACCATCGCCAACGCGATCGTCATCGGCCTGGCCGTCGACTGGACTCTGGCCCTCGTGCCGCGCGCGTCCTCGCCGGTGGGGGCGTGGGCGCTGCTCATCGGCGGCTTGGTCATCAACGGTTTGGCCGGCGCCCTCTACATCGGCGCCCAGCTCGGCCCCGGGCCGCGCGACGGCCTCATGACCGGCCTCGCGCGCCGCACCGGCCGCTCGATCCGACTCGTGCGGACGGCACTCGAACTCACCGTCCTCGCCATCGGCTGGGCCCTCGGCGGCACCGTCGGCGTCGGCACCGTCCTGTACGCCGTCGCCATCGGGCCTCTGGTGCAGCTCTTCCTGCCGTGGTGCACCATCCGGCTGGCGGCCCAGCCAGCGCAGCCGGAGCCCGCGTTCGCCGGGTAGTCCGTCCACGTCGGTCGATGCCCCATGTCCGACGCTCTGACTGGTCGCGGCCGCCGATCGGACATGGACGGTGTTCCGCGCCACGCCGGGGGTTCGGCTTGGTCGCCCGGCTGGGCTGGCCTAGGGTCTGGGGTCCCATGCGCCGACCACGACTTGCCCCCGTTTCGCGCCTGCGGTGCAGGGTGGGGCGCCCGTGACGTCGGCCTTCGAACACCTCTCGCCGGCGTTTCCGGGCAAGGCGGCGTGGGGGACGGCGTCCCGGCTGCGCGCCTGGCAGGTCGAGGCGCTGGCCCGTTACCGGGAGGCCGCCCCGCAGGACTTCCTCTGCGTCGCCACGCCGGGCGCCGGCAAGACCACCTTCGCCCTGCGCGTGGCCCGCGAGCTGCTTGCCGCCGGCACCGTCAAGCGGATCATCGTCGTCGCCCCCACCGAGCACCTCAAGGTGCAGTGGGCGGACGCCGCGGCGCGCGTCGGCGTCCAGCTCGATCCGGGGTTGGGCGGGTCGAAGCGCGGACGCGCCCGCGACTTCGACGGGGTCGCCGTGACGTACGCCGGGGTGGCGGCCCGGATGTTCCACTATCAGGCCCTGACAAGCCACTTCAAGACCTTGGTGATCTTCGACGAGTTGCACCACGCGGGCGACTCGAAGTCGTGGGGCGACGCCATCTCGGACGCCTTCGCCTACGCCACCCGCCGCCTGGCGTTGACGGGGACGCCGTTTCGCAGCGACGAGTCGCCGATCCCGTTCGTGACCTACGTCGAGGGCCAGGGCGGCACCCGCGTCTCGCGGGCCGACTACACCTACGGCTACGCGGAGGCGCTGCGCGACAACGTCGTCCGGCCGGTGCTGTTCATGAACTACGGCGGGCCCATGCGCTGGCGCACCAAGGCCGGCGAGGTGATGGCGGCCGACCTCGGCTCGCTCGTCACGAAGGATGTCACGTCCCACGCCTGGCGCACCGCCCTCGACCCGGCGGGCGAGTGGATCTCGTCCGTGCTCAGGGCGGCCGACACGCGCCTGACCGAGGTGCGGCGGCACGTCCCGGACGCCGGCGGCCTCGTGATCGCGTCCAACCAGACCGTGGCCAGGGCGTACGCCAAGACGCTGGCGTCCATCACGGGGGCCAGGCCGACGATCGTGCTCAGCGACGACGCGGGTTCGTCGGGCAAGATCGACGCCTTCTCGCGGTCGGAGGAGCGCTGGATGGTCGCGGTGCGGATGGTGTCCGAGGGCGTCGACGTGCCGCGCCTGGCCGTCGGGGTGTACGCCACCGCGACCTCGACGCCGCTGTTCTTCGCCCAAGCCGTCGGACGCTTCGTCCGCGCCCGGCGCCGCGGCGAGGTGGCGACGGTGTTCCTGCCGACGGTGCCGGTGATCCTGGCGCACGCGGCGTCCCTGGAGGCGCAGCGCGACCACGTCCTCGGTCGGCGGGCGGCAGCGTCCGAGGGTGAGGGGCTGTGGGACGAGTCCGAGGCGCTCATGGCCGAGGCCAACCGGACGCAGGCGGCGTCCGACGAGCTGGAAGGCAGCTTCGAGGCGCTCGAGTCGCGGGCGACGTTCGACCACGTCATGTTCGACGCCCAGCAGTTCGGGATGTTCGCCGAGCCCACCTCGGACGACGAGCACGACTACCTCGGGCTGCCGGGCCTCCTGGAGCCCGAGCAGGTCTCCTCGTTGCTCGCCGAGCGGCAGCGGCGGCAACTGGCACGCCACGACCGGGCCGCCAAGCGCGACCGGACGCCCGAGCCCGTCTCGCTCGCCCGCGCCCTGGAGACCAAGCGCAAGGAGCTGAACTCCCTGGTCAGCCAGTACGCGCGGGTCCAGGGGATCCCGCACAGCCACGTCCACGCCGACCTGCGCCGCACCTGCGGCGGGCCCCCGCTCGCCCGCGCGTCGGCGTCCGAGGTGGACGCCCGCATCGCGACCATGCGCAAGCGGCTCGGCCGCTGAGCCGGGATCGAGTGGGTGGCGAGATCACCCGCGGAGTCCCCGCGCTCGCCTCCAACACGGCATTTCGCGAGTGAGCGATTGCTCACTCGGCGGTGTGAGCGTGGCCGGACGCCGCGGCGTCCGTTGAGTGGCGGATTGCCGTGTTGGCTCGATGGGCCCGTCGGGCGGCGCCTACAGCCAGCCGTTCTCGGTCGCGGGTGAGGATCGCCTCGGCGCATGCCTGGCTGGCGGGAAGTCACGCCCACGTCTGTCGATTCGCCGATAGCAGGGCTTCTGACTGGGCGGAGGTGCTGATCGACCGACGTCTGCGGGTTTTCGAGCAGTTCGGCGACCCCTACCCCAGGACGCGCCTGTCGATCACCTCGGGGTCGAGGGCGTGCGCGACCACGAGCGTGACCAGCCCGGACGCCGTGGTGTGGTCGCCGTTCACGACCCGGTACTGGGCGGCGTCGCTGATCCGGTCGGACAGCAGGGGCTTGATCGCCGCGATCACATGCTCGGTGATCGCCGGACGCCCCCCGAGGAAGCCGCCGAACGCGACGTGCTGCGGGTCGGCCACCTGGACGAAGCCGCCGAGGTGCGTCCCGAGCGTGCGGGCGGCGTCGTGGACGGGTTCGACCGTCCGGGCGTCGTCCGCGTCGTAGAGCGACGCCACATCGGCGACGGTCGACACGTCCGGGCGGTCCAGGTCGCGCACCAGCGCCCATCCCGACACGTACGCGGCGAGGCAGCCGCGGCGTCCGCACGAGCAGGCCGGCCCCGTGCCGGGCGTGATCAGCAGATGTCCGAGGTCGCCCGCCGCGCCGCTGTAGCCGCGCAGCACGTGGCCGCCGGTGATCAGGCCGAGGCCGACGCCCGTCGACCACTTCACCCCGATGAGGACGCCGTCGTCGGCCAGCGGCGGCACCTCCGACGCCGCGCCGAGGGCGAGGGCCCGGGCGTCGTTCTCGACCGACACGTCGGTGCCGAAGCGCCTGGCGAGGGCAGAGATGATCGGGTACCGCCCGTCGGGCGGGGCGACCGACGACAGCCGGCCGCCGGTGTGGCTGTTGACCGGCGCGGGGAGCGCCAGCCCGACCCCCAGCAGGCGGACGCCGTCGGCGTCCGCGAGCAGCCGCTCGCCCACCCCGCCGAGGGCGTCGACGAACTCGGGCAGCGGGCCGGACCCGCGGGCGACGACCTCCTCGGTGCGGGAGCGGCCCTCGAGGTCGGCCAGCGACACGGTCGCGCGGTGGTGCCCGATGTCGATGGTGAGGACGACGCGGTCGCGTCCGTCGAAGCTGATGACGGACGCCGGCCGCCCGCCCGTCGAGGACAGCCGGCTCGCCTCGTAGATCAGCCCCGCGCCGGCCAGCAGGTCGAGCCGCGAGAAGAGGGTCGAGCGGGCCGTCCCGGTCTCGTCGAGCAGCTGTTGGCGGGTCAGTCCGCCGGCCGCGCGGATCTTGGCCAGCAGCGCGCCCGGCGACGCGGCGCTGAGGTGACTCGACATGGGCAGATCCTCTTCCGGGGCGTCGCGGGCTTCCTGCACAAGCCAATGAGGGTGACGCGGTTCCCCCCATACATTACCGGTTCCTTATGTGACCTTCCGCACGCCCGGAGGGTCGCTGGATGCGGTCCGGGCGGCGTCCAGAACTTCGCGAAACCCCCTTGCACGTGTAAGTGACCCCTGCTACCGTTCTCGTGTCGGCGAGGAATCGCCCAGACAAGGCTTGTGACTCCACCGGAGGCAAGACCCGAAACGCACTGACGTGCGGTTCGGGTCTTTTTTTGTTTTTCTAGGGCTTTTAGTTAGAAAGGGCTCAGGACATGGGATCGGTCAACTACGGGACATTGGCCCGGGACATCATCGAGACGGTGGGTGGGGAGGGCAACGTCGCGTCGGCGACGCATTGCGCCACCCGGCTGCGCCTCGCGTTGAAGGATGACTCGAAGGCGAACAAGGCGGCCACCGAGAAGCTGCCCGGCGTCATCACGGTGATGAAGGCGGGCGGCCAGTACCAGGTCGTCATCGGCAACAACGTCGGCCTCGTCTACGAGGAGCTCGGCAAGTTCACCAAGCTCATCGAGGGCGGCGGCGGCTCGGCCCCCGTCGAGGGCAACATCCTCAACAAGTTCATCGCGCTGATCAGCTCGATGTTCCTGCCGGTGCTGTGGCCGCTGGCCGGCGCCGGCCTGCTGAAGGCGTTCCTCTCGCTGCTGACCAACTTCAACCTGATCGACACCACGGGCACGACCTACACGATCCTGGCCGCCACCGCGGACGCCCTGTTCTACTTCCTGCCCCTGTTCCTGGCCGTCACGGCGTCCAAGCGCTTCAAGACGAACCAGTTCACGTCGATGGCGATCGGCGCGGCGCTGGTCTACCCCTCGATCGTCGCCCTGGTCAGCGCCAAGGACCCGGTGACCTTCCTCGGCCTGCCCGTCGTGATGATGAGCTACACCAGCTCGGTCATCCCGATCATCATCGCCGTGTGGCTGCAGGGCTACCTGGAGAAGTTCCTCAACAAGTACCTGCCGTCGGCCGTGCGCAACTTCACGACGCCGCTGCTCGTCATGCTCATCATGGTCCCGTTGACGCTGATGACCGTCGGCCCGATCACCACCTACGCGGCGCGCGGCATCTCGTCCGGCGTCAATGCGCTGTTCGGTTTCGCCCCCTGGCTCGCCGGCGCGATCATGGGCGGCTTCTGGCAGGTCTTCGTGCTGTTCGGCCTGCACTGGGGCTTCGTCCCGATCATGGTCAACGACCTCTCCACGCAGGGCTACTCGCTGCTGTCCGGCCCGCTCCTGGCCGCCGTCCTCGCCCAGGCCGCCGCCACCCTCGCCGTGTTCCTCCGCTCCAAGTCTTTCAAGCGCCGTGAGGTCGCCGGCCCGTCCGCCTTCTCCGGCTTCCTCGCGGGCGTCACCGAGCCCGCCATCTACGGCGTCAACCTGCCCCTGAAGCTCCCGTTCTACTTCGGCATCGCGGGCGGCGCCATCGGCGGCGCGATCGCGTCCGCCGGGGGCAGCGCGGCCAACGCCTTCGTCTTCCCGTCCCTGCTCGCCCTCCCCGCCTACATGAAGATCGGCAACTTCACCCTCCAGCTCATCGGCACCGCTGTCGCCATCGGCCTCGCGTTCGGCCTCACCTTCGTGTTCGGCCCCCGTGAGACCGCGGACGCCGACGAGACCGAGACGGACGCCGTCGCCGGAGTCCCCGGTGGGGTCGTCGAGCTGGCCGCCCCGGTCGCCGGCGAGGTCGTCGCGATGAGCGACGTCAAGGACAAGGTCTTCGCCTCCGAGGCCATGGGCAAGGGCCTGGCCATCGTCCCGGACAGCGGCACGATCGTCTCCCCGGTGGACGGCACCGTCGTGGTCGCCTTCAAGACCGGTCACGCGTTCGGCATCAAGACCGCGGACGGCGTCGAGGTGCTCGTCCACATCGGCCTCGACACGGTCAACCTGAAGGGCGACGGCTTCACCGCCAACGTCGTCAAGGGCCAGGAGGTCAAGAAGGGCGACGTGCTCGCCGTCGTCGACCTCGCGAAGGTCGTCTCCGCCGGCTACGACACCACCACCATCGTGGTCGTCACCAACACCGCCAAGCTCGCCGACGTCGCGCCCACCGCCTCGGGACACGTCACCGCCGGCCAGCCCATCGTCTCCGTCATCCTCTGATCTCGAAACCACAAGGAGAAACACCGTGAGCAACCTGACGTTCCCGGAGGGCTTCCTCTGGGGTGGCGCCGCCGCCGCCAACCAGTTCGAAGGCGCCTTCGACGCCGACGGCAAGGGACTGTCCATCCAAGATGTGATGCCCCACGGGATCGTCGGGCCTCGCACCGCCGCACCGACGCCCGAGAACCTGAAGCTCCAGGGCATCGACTTCTACCACCGCTACGAAGAGGACATCGCGCTCTTCGCCGAGATGGGCTTCAAGGTGTTCCGCACCTCGATCGCCTGGAGCCGGATCTTCCCGAACGGTGACGAGGAGACCCCCAACGAGGCCGGCCTGGCCTTCTACGACCGGCTCTTCGATGAGCTCGCCAAGCACGGCATCGAGCCGCTGGTCACCCTGTCGCACTACGAGACGCCGCTCTACCTGGCCGAGAAGTACAACGGCTGGGCCTCCCGCGAGCTGATCGGCTTCTACGAGCGCTACGCCCGCACCGTCTTCGAGCGGTACGCCGGCAAGGTCAAGTACTGGCTGACCTTCAACGAGATCAACTCGGTGCTGCACGCCCCGTTCATGTCCGGCGGCATCAACACGCCCGCCGACGAGCTGACGCTGCAGGACCTCTACCAGGCGATCCACCACGAGCTCGTCGCGTCGGCGTCCGTCACGAAGATCGCCCACGAGATCATCCCGGACGCCCAGGTCGGCTGCATGATCCTGGCCATGCCGACCTACCCGCTGACGCCGGCCCCGGCCGACGTCTGGGCGGCGCGGAAGGCCGAGCACGACAACTACGCGTTCGGCGACATCCACTGCCGCGGCGAGTACCCCGGCTACCTGCTCCGCAAGCTGTCGGACGCCGGCGTCCAGCTCGACATCACCGACGCCGACCGCGAGACCCTCAAGAACACGGTCGACTTCGTGTCGTTCAGCTACTACATGAGCAGCTGTGACACGGCGAACCCGGACAAGAAGAAGGGCGCGGGCAACTTCCTCGGCGGAGTGGCGAACCCGACGTTGCCGGCGTCCGAGTGGGGCTGGCAGATCGACCCGGTCGGGCTGCGGATCGTGCTCAACGACTACTGGGAGCGGTGGGGCAAGCCACTGTTCATCGTCGAGAACGGCCTGGGCGCGATCGACGAGCTGGTCGAGGTCGACGGCGTCAAGACCGTCATCGACGACTACCGGATCGACTACCTCAACGACCACCTGGTGCAGGTGCGCGAGGCCGTCGCCGACGGCGTCCAGCTGCTGGGGTACACGTCCTGGGGCTGCATCGACATGGTGTCGGCGTCGACCGCGGAGATGAAGAAGCGGTACGGCTACATCTACGTCGATCGCAACAACGACGGCTCCGGCACACTTGACCGGTACCGCAAGAAGTCGTTCGGCTGGTACGCCGACGTCATCGCCAGTAACGGCGCGACCCTCTCCTGAGAGTCGGGACCCGAGAGGAGGGGACGTGGAGGTTCTCCGCGTCTTCAACAACAACGTCATCCTCGCCCGCGACGCGGGCGAGGTGGTTGTTCTGACGGGCCGGGGCCTGGGCTTCCACGCGAAGATCGGGCAGCCGGTCGACATGGGTAGGGTGGTCCGGCGGTTCGTGCCGACCGACGGACGCCCCGCCAGCCAGCTCGGCGCGTTGCTGGCCGAGATCCCGCCGGAGCACGTCGCGCTGGCGGCCGAGGCCGTCGACGTGGCGCGGTCGGAGCTCGGCGTCCAGCTCAGCAGCGCGGTGATCGTCGCGCTGGCCGACCACATCAACTTCGCCATCAGGCGGGCCCGGCAGGGCCTGCCGGCGGAGTACCCCCTGGCCGTCGAGGTGGCGCACCTCTACCCGCGTGACCTCGCGGTGGCCCGGCGGATCGTGACGCTGGTCAACGAGCGGCTGGACGTGGAACTGCCCCTCGAGGAGGCCGTGCCGATCACGTTGCACCTGGTCAACGCGGGGTTCGCGACCGATGACATGTCGCGCACCTTCCAGATGACCACGGTGTTCGAGCAGGTCTTCACGATCATCGAGGAGGCCTTCGGGCGGCGCATCGACGCCGACGGCGTCAACGCCGCCCGGTTCGTGACGCACCTGCGGTACTTCTTCGTCCGGGTGCACTCGGCGCAGCAGTTCGACGACCAGCGGGTGTCGTTCGTGAACGCGATCCGGGACTCCTACCGCGAGGCCTACGCGTGCGCGGTCAAGGTGCAGGCGGTGCTGCAGATGCGGCTCGGCCAGGAGATCACCGACGACGAGGTCGCCTACCTCACCATGCACATCGCGCGGCTGACGGCGGCGCCGGCCTAGGCGGGCCGGCACAGGAGCCCCACAGAGCCGTATCCGCTTGATCTGCAACTCAAGCAAACGCGGCTGCGTGGGCTCCTGCGACAAGAGTGGGGCGGCTCCGTTAGCCGCCCGACTTACGGCGGCTCGTTAACCTCCCGCCTTACGGCGGAACTGGCGCTTGCCGGCGGCCTTGGCGTGCGTGGCGCCGAGCGACTTCTCGCCGCCGGAGGCCTCGTTGCGGGCGTGCTGTGCGCTCTTCTTGGCGTCGAGCGCGGCCCGCATCGCCTCCTTGGGGTCGAGAGGCTTGGCGGTCTCGTCGCTGGCAGGGGTCTCGGGCTCGGTCATGACGACACTGTAGCCACCGCGTCCGGCCGCGGCGACGGGACGCGGGCCGCGGCCACCCCGCCGCGGCTGGCAGAATGTGCCGTCACCTCCCAGTTCGGGCAGCACCCTCGAAGGAGTCCGCATGGACCTCGTCATCGCCGCGGCGAAGCTCGTCGCCTTCCCGGTCCTCGCGGCCGTCATCGGCGCGGTCGTGTCGGTGTGGCGCCCGCCGGGGGTGCGGTTCGTGGCCGGCGTCCAGCACTTCGCCGCCGGCGTCGTCATGGCGGCCCTGGTCGGCGAGATCATGCCCGAGCTCAGCCGCGAGGGGCACCTGTTCTGGACGGTGGCCGGGTTCGTCCTCGGCGCCATCCTCGTGCTGGGCCTCGGGGCCTACGGACGCCTCAGCGAGGAGCGCGCGCTGGCGTCCGTTCTCGTCGGCGACGGCGGGACGGTGGACCCCGTCGAGGTCGAGCTGACCGACCCGAGCGTCGCGATGGGCGACGCGCTGCTGGCGTCCAAGAAGGCCGTCGAGAAGGCCGAGGCCGAGGGCGCCCTGGCGCTCACCGAGGGCAAGCCGACGAGCGTCATCGCCGGACGCGTCGCCAAGGTGGCCATGCGCACCGTCCCGATCGGCATGCTCGCCGCGATCATGATCGACCTCCTCCTGGACGGCATCCTCATCGGCCTCGGCGTCCGGCTGGGCGCCAAGCAGGGCCTGATCCTGGCCATCGCGCTGACCCTCGAGATCCTGTTCCTGGCCCTGTCGGTGACCAGCGAGCTGCGCGAGGGCGGCATGTCCAAGGTGCAGGCGGTCGCCACGTGCACGGTGCTGGGCCTGACCACCGCCGTCGGGGCGATCGGAGGCGCGGCCGTGCTCGGCGGGGTCGACACGACGGTGATGTCGGCGATCCTCGGCCTAGGGGCGGCGGCGCTGCTCTACCTCGTCGTCGAGGAGCTGCTCGTCGAGGCCCACGAGGTCAAGGAGTCGATGCTGCTCAGCGCCAACTTCTTCCTCGGCTTCATCCTGATCTACATCCTCGCGGCGATGGAGTAGCGCCCGCGGCGTCCGGTGCCGGTGCCGCTGGCTAGGGTGAGGGCATGCGTATCGCGGTCATCGGCGCCGGCGGGATCGGCGGTTACTACGGGGCTCTCCTGGTCCGGCAGGGCGAGGATGTCACCTTCCTGCTCCGCGGCGACACCCTGGACGCCGTCCGGCACCTGGGGCTGACGGTCGAGTCGGCGGACGGCAGCTTCGCCGTCGGGCCCGTGGTCGCGACCGACGACCCGACGACGATCGGCCCGGTCGACGTCGTGCTGCACGCGACGAAGGCGAACGGCTTCCGGGCGGCCCTCGAGCACGCCCGCCCGCTCATCGGCCCCGACACCCTGGTGGTCACCGTGCAGAACGGGGTGGGGGCGCCCGACGTCGCCGCCGAGTTGGTGGGTGCCGAGCGGGTCGTGCCCTGCATCGTCCGGGTGTTCACGCAGGTGGACCGGCCGGGCGTCATCGAGCACCAGGGCGGCCCGGGCACTCTCACGATCGCCAAGGGCGACGGGGCGCCGAGCCCGATCCTGGACGCCTTCCGCGACGCCCTGCGCCGGGCCGGCGTGACGGTGATCGTGCCCGACGACATCTGGGTGGACCTGTGGCTGAAGGCCATGTACGTCGTCCCGTTCGGGGCCGCCGGCGGGCTCACGGGCGACCCGATCGGCGTCCTGCGCGACCCCGGCGTCCTCCGGGACGCCCTCCGCGCGGCGGCGTCCGAGATCGCTGCGGTCGGCCGGGCCCGCGGCGTCCGGCTGCCCGCCGACGCCGTCGACGCGACCCTCGCGTTCACCGACACCATGCCGGCCGAGGCGACGGCGTCCCTGCAGCGCGACCTGCTGCAACGGCGTCCCTCGGAACTGGACGCCCAGGTGGGCGCCATCTGCCGACTCGGCGACGCGCTCGGCGTCCCGACACCGATCCACGACCTGCTGTACCGCGCCCTGTCGGCGCGCGGCGACGATTGAGCGGGAGCGTTACTGCACGTCGCGGCGGCGGAACACGAGGTAGGCGCCGGCAAGAACGACCGCGAGGCCGATCCCCACGTAGGCGGCACCGTTGGCGAAGGGGAGGATCTTGTCGGTGAACGTGGGGCCGCCGGTCGCCTCGATCTTGGTCAGATCGATGAGCTGGTATTTGTAGCCGTTCTGGATGAACGCGTTGGCGTTGACGGACGGCATCAGCGGGATGAGCCACTCGGCGCCACGCACCGTCTGGGCGACGCCCGTGACGATCTGCTCGATGATCTGGGCGCCGAACATGACGCCGAGGGCCGCGATCGTGTGCCGGGCGATGAGGGCGGCGACGAAGCCGATCAGGCCCTGGACCATCACGATCACCGAGGTCCTGCCGGCCTGTCCCAGCGTGTGGGCGTCGAGGGCGACGGCCGGATAGTAGAGCCTGAGGAACCCGGTGGTGACGAGCCCGGCCGCACCCACCGCCAGCACGCCGATCGCCAGCGAAGCCGCGGCCACGGTGAGCGCCTTGGCCGCGAACACCCGGCCTCGTTGCGGAACGAACGTCAACCAGTTCCCGAGCGATCCGGAGCGATATTCGGCGCCGATGAACGAGGCTCCCAGCAAGAGGGCCAGGAACCCGCCGATCGTGCCGCCCATCGAATCGGCGTTCTTCATGACCGAGTCGTGGGTGGGCACCTCCTGCGCCATGCCTGTGACCTGCTGGGCACAGTCGTCCGCGGACGTGCCGCTTGCCTTGCAGTCCGCCAGCACCTGGTCGCGCATCTGCTGTTGCTGCTGGACGTCGGCGGCCGAGGGGGGCCTCATCCCGAAGTAGCTGGTGACGCCCGCCAGGCCGGCGGTGGCGATGATGCCGGCGACGACGGCCCAGATCATGCGGCGGCTGAGGAGTCGGTTGGCCTCGGCCGCGAGTAGGCGGATCATGCCGCACCTCCCTGCGGGGTCGTCGGGCCGCCGAAGGGCGCCGCGGGCAGGTGGGGCCGGTCGGGTTGCGCCGAGGTGGTGAGGGCTATGAAGACGTCCTCGAGGCTGTCTGCCTCCAGTGTCAGCTCGAACGGCCACAGGTCGGCGTGCCCGAGGATGCGTGCGACGGCCGCGGGGTCGGGGGCGGCGTCCGGGCGCTCGACGCGCAGCGTCTCCGGGGACGTCGCGACGACGCGGTACCCGGCGCTCGTCAGGACGCCGCCGGCGCGGTCGCGGTCGGCGATGCCGACCCGGACGGACTGGCGTCCCTGGGCCAGGATGGCCTCGACGGGGCCCTCGGCGAGGGTGCGACCGCGGCCGATGATGGTGACGGTGTCGGCCACCTGCTGCACCTCGGACAGGATGTGGCTGCTCACGAGCACGGTCTTGCCGGCGTCGCCGAGGTTGCGCATGACGTCGCGGATCTCGCGGATGCCCCCCGGGTCGAGGCCGTTGGTGGGCTCGTCGAAGATCAGGAGTTGCGGGTCCTTCAGCAGGGTCGCCGCGATGGCGAGGCGCTGCTTCATGCCGAGGGAGTAGGTGCGGAAGGCGTCCTTCTC
>Ga0209480_10000989_pt1 | contig 21504 bp, 16 predicted proteins | sample JI61114C2DNA_FD_187501 | JGI IMG/M metagenome (GOLD analysis project Ga0209480, IMG submission 187501) | Wastewater effluent complex algal communities from Wisconsin, to seasonally profile nutrient transformation and Carbon sequestration -... | ecosystem: Engineered > WWTP > Effluent > Algae... | reverse complement strand
TCAACTGACGACCGTGGACAACTTGATACAGACAATAAAACATACTTACATATCAAAACCTTAGATGGTTGGGCTTCCATCATTGAATTTCAGCCGGAAGGCAAAAAGAGAATGTCCGTCTCAGAATTTTTTAGGGGAAATAAAATTTAAGTGGTACGCAGCTTCAAAAAAACCGTAGTAAAAAGTGGTAATTTAGCGGACGAATTATTAATATGATTATCTCCCTCATTGCAGCCCTTGCTAAAAACAGAACAATTGGAAAGAATAATGACTTGCCTTGGCACTTGCCAGATGACATGAAGTACTTCATGCAAACAACCAAAGGTCACTATGTAATTATGGGCCGGAAAAATTATGATTCCATTCCCGAAAAATATAAGCCATTACCAAACAGAACAAATATTGTTGTTACCCGAAAAAAGGATTTTAATGCTCCGGGATGCTTGGTTGTAAATTCATTAGAAAAAGGAATTGATCTTGCACACACGGCAAATGAGACTGAATTATTTATTATTGGTGGTGCCGAAATCTACAAACTCAGTTTGCCTGAGGCCAATCGATTATACCTGACAGAGATAAATGCGGAGATCCATGGCGATACCTTTTTTCCTGAAGTAAAAAAAAGTGACTGGAACGAAATCTCACGCAAGCATCACGCTAAAGATGAAAAGCATTTATTCGATTTTGATTTTGTGATCTACGATAAGAAATAAGTATCAACATAAACTATCTACAACCATGGAAGTTCATAAACGCATACTAGCCATACTCTATATCATCTCAGGATCTTTTCAAATACTTGGAATGGTAATCGCCTCGGCTTTTATTTCTATGATTCTCCCTTTTATTATTAACGAAGCCAGCCCAGAGGCGCAATGGATTTTTATTTGGATTGTGCCGTTTATCAAAGCGATAGCTGTCGTTGTTATTATTCTCTTCTCAATCCCTGCTATTATTGGAGGAATCGCCTTACTTAATAATAAAAAATGGGCGCTTACACTCTTACTGGTGCTGGGCTGTTTTAAACTATTTTCTTTTCCTATTGGTACAGCCATAGGTATTTATACAATCTGGGTTTATTCCCAAAATCACCAACAGCAAACCGCTAAAGTTGAATGAGCAAACTTGACAACAAAGTAATTTGGATAACGGGCGCCTCCTCGGGCATTGGCGAAGCATTGACTTATGAACTTGCCAAACGTGGCGCAAGGCTCATACTATCCGCAAGAAGAAAAGAAGAACTTGAGCGCGTAAAGGGAAATTGTATTACTGCAGCACAGCCTTTTATCAGAATACTTCCCTTAGACCTAAGTGAAGGGAGTACGCTTCAACTCAGCACACAGGCAGCCATTCAATTATTTGGTCACATCGATATTTTAATAAACAATGGCGGCATTAGCCAACGCAGCCTTGCAAAAGATACTGCCCTTGATGTGGATCGCAGAATTATGGAAGTTGATTATTTTGGATCCATTGGGTTAACAAAACATCTGCTTCCTCATTTCATGAAAAGAAATTCCGGTCACTTTGTAACTGTTAGCAGTGTGATGGGTAAGATTGGAACGCCTTATCGTTCAGGCTATGCGGCTGCAAAGCATGCCTTACATGGCTTCTTTGATTCGCTAAGAGCAGAACTCTGGAAAGAGAGCAAAAACATTTATGTTACGCTGGTTTGTCCGGGTTGGATAAACACAAACCTAAGCATTATGGCTTTGATGGGTGATGGTTCGCCACAAAACAAAAAAGACGATACTCATCAAAAAGGAATGACCCCAACCTTCTTTGCTAAGAGACTAATCAAGGCAATCGAAAATAAAAAAAGAGAAGTTTATATCGGTGGCACCAAAGAAGTATTGGCCATTCACATCAAGCGATTCTTTCCAGACATGTTTGCTAAAATAATCCGTAACGCAAAAGTAAAGTGATCTGGTACGAATATCCGCTCATTCTGCTAGTAGGTTTTCTGGCAGCTTTCTTAAACACAGTAGGCGGTGGCGGCACACTGTTGTCCGTTCCAATCCTCACCTTCATTGGCTTACCTATAACGGTTGCGAATGCAACGAGTAGGGTTGGCATTCTATTTCAGAATTTCTTCGCTGTAGGTGGATTCAAAAGTAAGGGTGTTGAATTGCCCTGGCCTTATGCTGGCTACTTAGGCTTGAGTACCGTGGGTGGCAGCATCATCGGTTCTATGCTTGCCTCCAAAATGTCGGACGATTTATTCAAAAAAATATTCGTCATCATAATGATTGTGTCTGTATGCCTAATCCTTTTCAATCCCACAAAAACAAAGGGCGCTGAAAAACTTTCTACAAAACAGCAATGGATTGGGGTAGTTTGTTTTTTATTCGTTGGAGCTTATGGTGGTTTCGTGCAAGCCGGCATTGGTTTTTTAGTAATTGGAATACTCAGCCTCGTAAATAATTTATCACTGGTAAAAAGCAATTATGTAAAAGTGTTTTCGGCAATTATTTATACAGGCGTTGCGGTAGTAGTATTTGCAATAGATGGCAAAATAAATTGGCAGGTAGGTTTTGTGTTGGCGATTGGTCACTCGATGGGTGGCTGGTATGCCAGTCGTTGGTCAGTTAAGGCCGGTGAAGTCTGGATTAAACGGATCATGATTGTTACCGTAATGGGCATGGCCATTAAGTTGTGGTTTTTTTAAACACTGATAAAAAATTAACCTTAATTAAAATACATTTACTTAAATGAGCCGCCCAAAGCTTAGAGAACTTCTTCTTGGCAAAAAAGACTTTATTCTGTCACATACAGAGTATAAGCGAGCAGTACTGGTGAGCCAACTTTGCCTGCTCACATTCTCGCTTTGTGTTCTTTACCTTATAATTGATCTTTTCAATCAGGTTTATCATGGCTTGGTATTCCAGATTGGTTGTGCCAGCTTAAGCTTAATTGCATTACTTCTTAATCGAGCGCGATTTTATACAACTTCGAAACTAGTTTTGGCGTTTGGCATTAACTTAACTGTGTTCGGATTTGCGCAGGTAGAACCGCAGGAAGTTGGTCTTTATATGTTTTATATTCCTACGAGCTTAGGCGCATTAGCAGCCTTTGGCTATGAGGAGCGAAGAAAAAGTATTTTACTTATTCTACTGCCTATTTCATTTTTTGCATTATCTCAACTAACTGACATTTCCTTTATCCAAAAAACTTCACATCGTGCTGATTTAGACCAACTCAATTTCATCATCAATTTTGGCGGCTCCCTATTGGCTTCCGTTTTTATTATTTACTTTTTGATTCGGGTTAATTACAGATCGGAAGCTAATCTCGTAGCAAATGAAAAGCAGTTAATCGAAAAGAATAATGAACTATCAAAATTGAATACAGAGTTAGATCGATTTGTCTATAGCACCTCACATGACTTAATGGCACCGCTTAGTTCTGTAAAAGGTCTGATCTATCTTACCCGGATGAGTGAGGACAAAAACGAAACCAGTTCGCTTTTGTCGATGATGGAAGAGCGTGTGGAGAGCCTTCAAAAATTCATTCGTGATATTTCAGATTACTCAAGAAACAGTAGGATTGAGGTTACTAATGAAAATTTTTCAATCCATAAATTAGTCAAATCCATTTTGGAAAATCTCAAATTTTATCCAAACATTAAAAAGATAAACATTGAATTAAACATACCGACTAATCTTCATATAATCTCTGACCCCAACCGAATACAAATTGTATTAAGCAATCTGATAACTAATTCAATAAAGTACTCTGATATCTCAAAGGAAAACTGCTTTGTTAAGATTAGCACCTCTATACATGAGACTGAAATACAATTTAGAATAGAGGACAATGGCATAGGAATAAAGGAAGATCACCTAAATTCAGTTTTCGAAATGTTTTATAAAGCCAGCGAAAACTCTGAAGGCTCAGGGCTTGGCCTGTACATTGTAAAACAAACTATCGAAAAATTAAATGGAACCATAAGCGTGAGTTCCAAATACAGAATGGGAACTTCTTTTTTAGTCAGCATTCCATTAAAAGAAAAGGATCAATTGACTAACCCTTTACCGGCTCTCGATGACCAACCCACGTAAAGCGCTTAGTTACATATTCCGGATTGGTAAATGAAGCGTTGCCCGAAGGGTTTCCGCCCGTAACATGAAAATCGGAAAACGCTGCATTCTGGTTCATGTAAATTCCTCCGGTAAGATTAAATGAAACGGGTGTTGCAGCCAGTGACATCTCGTCCGCTATTTTTTCTCGCACCATTGCATCGGTCGTGTATGCACCACATGAAATTGCGCCATGCGCTAAGGCCATCTCTTGCGCAAGTTGAATAGATTGATCTGTGTTTTTTGTTTTAATCAACAACGCAATTGGTCCAAATAATTCTTTACTGAAGATTTCCTTTTGCGATGCATCAACCTCCACAATAACAGGCGTAGCTACTCGTGCATTTTTAAACATGGGATTTTCAAACGACCGCGACTTCAACCATACTTTACCAGAAATACGCTCGGCATCAACAACCCGTTCGCTTGTTTTTTTACTTTGCACAGCACCTAGCACAAAAGGTCCTGCTTTTGGATTATCAATTAATCCATTAATGTTTGAAACTAATTTTTCTGCGAACTCATCAAAAGAAACCATACCTGTTGGAGTTTTTATGCCGCCTTCAGGAATGTAAAAATTCTGTGGCGCAGTACACATTTGGCCACTATATAAATTTATTGAGAAAGCAAGATTAGCAGCAGCCTTATCAATGTCTTCACACGAATCAAGAATAACCGAATTTACTCCTGTCTTTTCAGTAAAAACTATTTTACCAGGCAATGCCTCCAAATAATTTCCAAAAACTGAATTACCTGTGAAGTCAATCAACTTCACAGTTGGATGTTCAGCCAGTTCCTTCGTAATCATTTTATCAAACGTATCAGGCGCCAGCTGGCAAATATTGGGGTCGAGATTATTTTTCTTCAACACTTTTTGAATTTCGGCCACCACTATCGCTATCGGTAAGATAGAGCCCGGGTGCGGCTTAACAATTACCGGATTTCCTGTAATCAAACTTCCATAAATACCCGTTACCGAATTCCACGTTGGAAATGTTGAGCATCCTATTACAACTGAAATTCCTTTAGGTATAGCGCGCCACTCTTTACTGATTTGCAAATTATACTTACCCATTGGCTTATCCCAAAGTGCCTTGGCGGGAAAGCGATTTAACTCTTCATAACCAGCTGCAATAGCTTCCAACGCTCGATCAGCAGCGTGCGGACCAGATGCTTGAAACGCCATCATAAACCATTGCCCTGTTGTGTGCATAGTTGCATACGCTATTTCAAAGAAGCGAGCCTTCATGCCATCTAATGATTCGATTAAAATTCCAGCCCGATCATTTACACTTGTTTTGCGCCATGCACTTGCCGATGCCGCTGACTGCTTGATCAACGTTTCAACCGGATATGAAGGATACTGCACGCGCAAAGGTTCTTGAAAGTAGGGCGATTCTTCCTGGCCTATCCAACCAGTGCCGCCAGTTTGAAGCAACTCAGAAAAATTTGCTCCACGCATGGCCTTGAATTTTGCCAACCCATCGGCATCAGCAGTTTCGCCATACACCGCAGGAGCCGGCTGTTCAGGGAAGGCGGCAAAGAATGTACGTGTGTGCAGGGCCTCAATTGCTTTGTTAAGTAAGCCTTGGTGTTTTTCGAATAATAACATGTTAATTATTTTAATCTACTTGTTGCATAGTGATAACCATCCTTAAATCCTTCTACAAAATCAGGCCAATCAACTACTACGTCTATTAAAAACATAGCAAGCATTCCCAAAAGGAAAATCTTGATGTCGCGCTTCGAAATATTTTTCATATTTAAAATTTACTTTGCTCCAAAAACTCGTTTTAACAATTCAGTTGTTCTGGCAATTGGATCTTGGCGAATATTTTTTTCTTCGTTGGCTATCATGGTGAATAAACCTTGAATAGCCATGTCGGTTGCATAGTCGTTTAAATCGGGATTTACCTTTTGCACTAATGGAATACTATTGTACTTACTCACAATATCGCCATAGTATTTTGTAGCACTCACTTTGTCAAGTGAGTTTTTAATTACAGGCATAAATTTATTCTTCAGCTCACCTGAGGTTGTCCGTTTCAAAAATTGTGTGGCTGCATCCGGTTCGCCTTTCAAAATTGCCCAGGCATCATCGATGGTCATTTGCTTAATGGCCGCTATAAAAATTGGCTTCGCTTCCTTGGCAGCATCTTCTGCTCCACGATTTAAAGTCATCACAAATTTGTCCACCTCATTCCCTAATCCTATTTGGCGTAAGCGATCCTCCACTTTTTTTACATCAGGCGGAAATGGGATTTTTATTTGTGGATTCTTAAAATAGCCGTCAACCTGCGAAGCAATATCCGATCCATTGGAGATTCCTTTTATGAGGGCTTCCTTCAACCCTTCACCTACCTCGGCAGTAGTTAGTGGCTTATCTCCGCCAATCATTTTGTTGGCATCAGAAAGAGTTTGATTTATTTGCGCTGTTGTACAGGCACCCAACAATACTGAAATACTTAAAATTAATCTTTTCATAAGTCTATAATCTCAACGGCTAAGGTATGAAAAAGTAAGCTAAGGGTTTTCAACCTTAAGCCTCCGCAAAATAAGGGATGAAAACCCTGGTAACTCTAAAATTTGGAATATGACCTGTGTAGCCTATTTTGCAAAATATTTATCTATCTACTTAACGCTAACCTGTGAAAAATATTAATGCTGAATTGCTCACCATCGGTGACGAGATATTGTATGGTCAAATTGTTGATACAAATTCGCAATGGATGAGTGTGGAGTTAGACAAAATAGGGATTAAAGTTATTAGAAAAACTACTGTTGGCGATGTGGAGCAAGATATGTTAACCGCTTTCGCGGAAGCAGAAAGCAGAGTCGATATAATTTTAATTACCGGGGGACTGGGGCCAACAAGCGATGATCTTACTAAACCCATGCTAGCTAAATATTTTAATTGTGGCCTTCAGATAAATGAAGAGGCCTTAACCGAAGTGACTGAATTTTTTATAAGTCGCGGTAGAGAGCTAACAGAAATAAATAGACAACAGGCAGCCCTGCCAACCGCCTGCGAAAAAATTACCAATGCCATGGGCACTGCACCGGGCATGTGGTTTAATAAAGGAAATAAAGTTTTCATGTCGATGCCAGGTGTGCCTCACGAAATGAAAAAGATGATGACTGAACAAGTTCTTCCGCGCTTGAAGCAAAAATATTTGCTGCCCGTTATCCATCACAAGGTGATTCGCACCATTGGATTGGGAGAATCGTTTCTTGCTGAAAAAATTGCGGACTGGGAAAAAGCATTACCAACGCATCTTAAACTTGCCTATCTACCAAGTTTAGGAGAAGTCAAACTTCGATTAACGGGGTTTGGAGATTCGCTGCCACAACTCCAGAAAGAAACAGATGAACAGGTGGTGAAGTTGAAGGAGCTAGTAGGCCAGTTTATTTATGGATATGGCGAGGAACCGATTGAGGTTGCCATTGGCAAACTGCTCAAAGAAAAAAAACTTAACCTTTCCATTGCCGAAAGTTGTACGGGTGGTTATTTATCCCATCTCATAACAAGCGTGCCGGGCAGCTCAGATTATTTTTTAGGCTCCATCATTCCATACGACTATCAAATAAAAATGCGTCAGCTTGGGGTTAAACCTGAGACACTTGAAAAATATGGAGCTGTTAGTGAACCCACTATTATTGAAATGGCAAATATTGTACGCGCTAAATTCAATACCGATATTGGTGTGGCCACCAGCGGTATTGCCGGCCCTGGCGGAGCAACACCCGATAAGCCTGTAGGTACCGTTTGGATTGCCTATTCAGACAAAAATCATACGGTCACCAAAAAATTACAATTATCAAAAGACCGGCTAATTAATATTCGACTGTCTTCCATAGCCGTACTAAACCTTATCAGACAAAGTTTACCGCAATAGGTTTTTGAACTTCATTTCTTGTTCTCTAAAATCTGGCAACAGAAATTTTAAGAATATAGACTCAAGCCGCCAGACAAAATAAAAAGTGCAGATTTTTCAATCTGCACTTTTTACATTACCTGCTCAGTTTACTTTGACAACAACTGTGCATGAGCTGCCGCGAGTCGGGCAACAGGCACACGTGGGCCAGAGCAAGAAACATAGTTCAACCCAATCTCATGGCAAAACATAATTGATTCGGGATGACCGCCATGCTCACCACAAATACCAACCTTCAGGTCTTTGTTGTTCTTGCGTCCATCCTCAACTGCCATCCGCATAAGCTTACCCATGGCTTTGCGATCCAACACTTCAAATGGATTGTCTTTCAACAACGCTTTTGAAATGTAGAATGGCAAGAACTTATTCTCTGCGTCTTCGCGCGAGAAGGAGAAGGTAGCCTGCGTTAAGTCGTTGGTTCCAAAGGAGAAGAACTCGGCAACATTCGCTAACTCCTCAGCTTGCAAGCAAGCGCGAACCACTTCTATCATGGTACCAAACTTAAATTGAAGTTTAATTTTGTTTGCCGATTCAAGTTTGGATTTTATTTCATCAACAAAAACTTTCACCTGCTCTAATTCTTCGGCCGTGCAAACCTGCGGCACCATAATCTCTGGTCGCACATCTATGTTGGCCAACTGGCACTCGGCAGTCGCTTCTAGAATAGCTTGAATCTGCATCATATAAATTTCGGGGAAGGTTAATCCTAACCGAACGCCTCTATGGCCGAGCATGGGATTCACTTCATGTAGCTCGCGAACTTTTTTAAGCATCTGTCCTTTCTTCTCGATAGCCTTTTCAATCAACTCCACACCGGCCATTGTAAAAGGTTCCGCAGAACGCTCAGCCATTTTCAAATCAGCATTTAGCAAACGTAAACTGCTGAACAAATCGGTAACACCACTTACGGTGCCTTTCAATTTTTGTAAGTGCTCCACTTCATCTCGTAACACATCTTCTGTTGGAAGGAATTCGTGAATAGGAGGATCTAATAAGCGAACCGTTACCGGTTTGCCCTTCATGGCAGTAAAGATTTCTTTAAAGTCTTTCCGTTGAATATCCTTTAATCGATTCAGAGCAGATTCTCTGTCGGCATCGGTAGCCGCCAGAATCATTTCCACCACAATAGGAAGCCGATCTACATCATTAAACATTCTCTCTGTGCGACATAAGCCAATGCCCATTGCACCAAACGTTAGTGCTTTATCGGCAGCGCCTGGTGTATCCGCATTCGCATACACTTTTAGTTTCGCTACTTCATCGGCCCAACTCAATAACTTTTTAAGTTCATCCGAAAACGAAGGCTCCACAGTTGGAATTACACCTTTATAAACAAATCCGGTTCCGCCATCAATGGTAATGTAATCGCCTTCGTGCAAAATCTTATCGCCAATTTCAGCCTGACGAAGTTTTACATCTACTTTTATTCCTTCGGCCCCAGCCACACACGGCTTACCCATGCCACGGGCAACCACGGCTGCATGAGAGGTTTTTCCACCACGACTCGTAAGAATACCTTGCGCGGCAAAAAATCCATGAATGTCTTCGGGTTTAGTTTCTTCACGAACCAAAATTACTTTTTCGCCTGCCCTACCCAATAGCTCTGCGCGATCGGCATCAAACACTACATGACCCGATGCTGCACCTGGTGAAGCAGGGAGACCTTGTGCAAGTGGTTCTACTTTATGTGATGAGTCTAATCTGGGATGAAGCAATTGTTCAAGAATATCAGGTTTGATACGCAACAAGGCTTGCTCTTTCGTAATTAATTTCTCGGCTACCATTTCCACGGAAGTGCGAACCATGGCAACGGTATTCATTTTTCCATTGCGGGTTTGCAAACAATACAGTACTCCTTTTTCAATAGTGTATTCAAAGTCCTGAACTTCTTTATAATGGGTTTCTAGTTTGCTTCTTAGTTCCTCCAGTTGTTTATAAAGTTCTGGCATTTCGTTAGCCAATTGAGCAACTGGTTTTGGAGTACGTATTCCTGCCACAACATCCTCGCCTTGCGCATTGGTCAAGTATTCTCCAAACATTATATTTTCGCCTGTGCCGGGGTCGCGTGTAAAGCCAACACCAGTAGCACAATCATTACCCATATTACCAAACACCATGGTTACCACATTGACAGCTGTACCATTTGCCATGGCCGGTGTAATCTTAAACTCCCTGCGATAATCAATAGCCCGCTTGCCCATCCAAGAATTGAATACGGCTTTGATAGCAATTTCAAGTTGTTCATAAACGTCTTCCGGAAAAGGCTTTCCTGTATGTTCATGGACAACTTTTAAAAAGCGATTACTTATTTCAATAAGGTCTTCGGTGCCCAGACCTACATCTACCAAAACGCCAGCTTTCTTTTTTACTTCTTCAAAATGTTTATCAAATTTTTCATCGGGCACACCCAAGGCAACTTTTCCAAACAATTGAATAAATCTGCGATACGCATCATAGCCAAATCGCTCGTTGCCGGTTTGCTTTATAAGTCCCTTTAAAGTTTTTGAATTTAGGCCAAGATTAAGAATGGTATCCATCATACCGGGCATGGACATAGCAGAGCCAGAACGCACGGAGACAAGTAATGGACTTTCGGCATTGCCAAATATTTTGCCTGTTGCTTTTTCAAGCTCGTTCATATTTAGTTTTACCTGCTCCATTACCCCTTTCGGTAATTGCCTTTCAGGTTCAGCGAGGTAAGTGAGGCAGGTTTCTGTGGTAACTACAAATCCAGATGGCACGTTTAATCCGATCTGAGTCATTTCACATAGGTTGGCTCCTTTGCCACCTAGTAGTTGTTTATTCTTTCCATCACCATTGTGAAACGAATAAACATATTTGGAAGATTTGGTATCTTTTGATTTGGATGGTTTTTCCAGTATTTCCGTGTTCATGGCTTCTTTGATTTAGTGTACCCGAAGTTGCTACCATTCACCAAAGTAAAGAATGACACCGATCAGGTAATAAGCAGATTGAAATCAGCCATGTTTTTTAGAGTTTGCGAGAAGTGTATTTCATGAAGATTAAAATGCGATATTTTATTTCAAAATAGCGAGATTTCACAATCAGAATTAGGTCTAAATATCTAAAGTGCAGAATGATACAATCGCTATTCGATTCATGCCAAAAATGCTAACTTGCAACTCCAAAACAAACGATTGAATCATGGCGCTTGTAGAATTGATTATGCCTAAAATGGGTGAGAGCATTATGGAAGCAACAATACTTTCATGGCTAAAAAATCCGGGTGATAAAATTGAACAAGACGAATCTGTGTTGGAGGTTGCCACCGATAAAGTGGATACAGAAGTGCCCTCCACGCATGGCGGTATCTTAAAAGAAATTTTGGCCAAAAAAGGAGAAATAGTTAAGGTTGGAAAGCCTATAGCAATCATCTCCACGGAAGGCAGTGAAGAAAGTGTTAGCGTTTCGCCAAAAGAAGATTCAAAACCAAAAGTTGAAATTAAACCGGCACATCATGTTACAACTGCCAACACGTCAAATGGTGCCAGTAAAACTACTGTTGTAGATTTTAAGTCGGCCAGTCGTTTCTACTCGCCATTAGTTAAAAATATAGCCAAAGAAGAAAATATTTTAATTGCCGAACTTGAAACCATACCCGGCACAGGTGCGGACGGAAGAGTTACAAAGAAAGATCTGATCTCTTATTTACAAGATAGAAAAACGGTAAACACAAATCTTCGTTCGTCCTCTGCGCCCTTAGTGCCAGCATCCATTAGTGCCGGTGATGAGATTATTCAAATGGATCGCATGCGTAAGATGATTGCAGAGCGTATGGTGGATTCTAAACGAATAGCTCCACACGTTACTTCATTTGTTGAAGCGGATGTAACAGATGTTGTATTCTGGCGCAACAAAATGAAGGGTGAATTTCAAAAGCGCGAAGGAGATACGCTTACCTTCACGCCTATCTTTATTGAAGCCCTCATTCTTGCTATTAAAGATTTTCCGATGATCAACATCCAGGTGGATGGCGATCGGATTATTAGAAAGAAAGATATTAATATAGGAATGGCGGTAGCATTACCCAGCGGCAATCTCATTGTGCCGGTAATAAAAAATGCCGATCAATATAATATTACCGGGCTTGCCAAAGTAGTAAATGATTTAGCAAAGCGTGCCCGCGAAAATAAACTGAAGCCTGATGAACTTTCAGGCGGAACATTTACAATTTCTAATGTAGGTTCATTTGGGAACGTAATGGGCACTCCCATTATCGTGCAACCACAAGTGGGTATTATTGCAGTAGGTGCCATTCAGAAAAAACCGGCTGTAGTAGAAACTCCTTACGGAGATGCTATCGCCATACGCCATAAAATGTTCTTATCACATTCATACGACCATCGGGTAGTAGATGGGTCGTTGGGCGGAAGCGTGGTTAGGCGCGTAGCCGATTACTTGGAGAAGTTTGACGTTACCCGGTCTATTTAACTTGTAAGTAGCCAGTTACTACTTTAGAGCCATCGCCTAGGTTAATAGAGTAAAAATATGTTCCTGCGGGAACTTTACTTCCGCCTGACTTTGCGTCACCATTAAATCGTTTATCGGCTATCAAATTACTGTAGCCTTCTACCTCAAAAATCTTATCACCCCAGCGATTTACAATTGCCACTTTATTATTGGGGTATAACTCAATGTTTTTAATTCTTAGAAAATCATTCTTTCCATCATTGCTTACCGAAATACCATTAAACACTTCAATTTTTGTTTCGCCACTAACTGCAGCAACCGTATAATATTTGCGTGTTAATGCATCCTTGCTTGTAACCGAACCCGAAGTGAGATCTCCGATTAAATCAGATTGACCTAAACTTGAGTACCCGCTGGTTGCCGCATCACTTCCTGCTACTACCAATAAACTCAGGTTATTTGTAAGACCATCTTCATCGGAAAGTGGCAATTTTAATTTTCGATTTGTTAATGTGCCTTCTGCAAGAGAAAGCTCCCAATAACGTTTAGCCGAGAGCTCAGTGAGTTCTTGATCGCCAGTCAAACTGCCTGATGTAAGTTCATTGAGGGTTAACGTTGCATGATCCGCTGCATCTGTACCTGGCGACATTTCAACCGGCAAATAGGTAGTCCCATTTCCTACGGGAAAAATCCAATTGCCTAACCCTTGGTTCTCTACAGGTCCAATTACGTGTGATGCATCGGAACCACCATTTACAACTGAACCTGCCAACAGAATAATTTTAGCACCATTGGCTGATTTAAGATTGCTGCTTTGCAAATCGAGTTCGGACTCAATGGTAATGTTTGCCAAAAAATTCTTCTCACCGGTACCACTAATTACCAGCCTGTTAAACGACTGGTTATTGTGATTGATAGTTTGAGGCAAGTCGCTATCGAAATTTATTTTTCCCGTTCCGGCAGCATCATAGATACCTTGATTAATCCATGCACCAGAAATTCTAAGATCACCATTATTAACAATAGTTCCGGTGTTAACCAGGCTGTCGGGAACACTAAGAATTGCTTGATTCGACATGCTCACGATAGAACCTTTATTGTAGAAGCCCTGTGATAAACCCTGAAGGGTTATGAAAACCCCAATGACTACAATTAAAATTTTCTGCTTCATGATTACTGTTTTTAATAGATTGACTTTGAAAGTGTTTGCCACTCGCTACCCACTGAAATGACTATGATCGAATATACCCTACCATCGGTTGCATCTAGTATTATGCCCGCACCGCCATCCAATGTCTCCGAACCTGATGGTCTAACAATTACGATATTCTTAGTGCCTGTATTTCCTGATGTTCTGATGATAAGAACCCTTCCCTTATTAGGATCAGCCTTTGGAAGGAATACACTCATTGAAGCGATACCAATTTGAGGTGCACCATACACTACATAATCGGAGGCGCCAATATTATATGTGTTTCCAGCAGTAGGCACCGCAGTATATCCTACAAATTGAGAACCCACTACATTCAGTGCGCCTGTTGTTGCTGCTGTATTTATTGAAACGGCTTTCAAGTTGATTACGGCTTGACCTCCGGCATCATTTCCCTGATTCAAAACATTGGCAATATTTTGCAATTCATTAGTAGCACTATTATCCGCAGGAGCTGCCCAAACGGGCGTTGTTCCAGAAGTAGTTAATACCTGTCCATTTGCACCGCCTAAAAGTTTATTAACAGCAACTCCGTTTGCAATCTTAGCATCATTTACTGCCAGATTAGCAATATCAACTGTGGAAATAGTACCATCTAAAATTTTTGCTGAAGTAATTACATTGTTTGCTACAGTTGGATTAGGATAAGATCCTGTTAAATCACCACCCGCTCCACCACCTGGTGAGGTTCCGGTAATTATTGTATTACCTGCTAAGGTTAATCTTCCTTGGGTATCAACTGTGAAATTAGGTACTTGAGTTGCCGACCCGTATGTTCCCGCAGTTACACCTGAATTTGCTAAAGAAATTGTTCCTGTGGTTGTGATTGTCCCTCCATTTAATCCAGTGCCTGCGGTAATACTTGTTACTGTGCCTAATGCCGGGAGGTTTGCCCAAGTTGTGCCGCCCGCTGTGGTGGTTAACACTTGATTAAGTGTTCCTGAAATTAATTTGTTAACAGCAACTCCAGTCGCAATTTTTGAATCATTGATTGCAAGATTGGCCACATCAGCAGTTGCAATAGTACCATCTAAAATTTTTGCGGATGTAATTGCATTGTTTGCTACAATTGGATTAGGATAAGTACCTGCAAGATCACCACCCGCTGCGCCACCAGGTGGCGTTCCTATAATTGTTGTATTGCCCGCTGTTGTTAATCTTCCTTGTGCATCAACAATAAAATTCGGAACCTGAGTTGCCGAACCATACGTTCCCGCAGTTACACCTGAATTTGCCAAAGAAATTGTTCCAGAGGTTGTTATTGGTCCACCGGCTAAGCCAGTTCCGGTTGCAATATTAGTTACTGTTCCACCAACACTTGGTGTTGACCAAGTTGGAACTCCCGCAACTGTTGTAAGCACTTGACCGGCTGTTCCAGCCGTTATTTTGGAGGCAGTAACTCCTGATGCAATCTTAGAATCTGTAATGGCAAGATTCGCAACATCAGCAGTTGCAATTGTTCCATCCGTTATATCAGCACTTGATACGGTACCATCCAAAATTTTCGCTGAAGTAATTGCATTATTAGTAACAATTGGGTTTGGATAGTTGCCTGATAAGTCTCCACCGGCAGCTCCAATAGGCGTAAACCCTGCAACAGCAAGATTTGTTGCGGTAGTGATTCTTCCTTGTGCATCAATTGTAAGTTGAGGTATCTGAGTTAACGATCCATAGCTGCCTGGTGTTACTGCTGTATTCGACAAACTTATAGTTCCCGATGTTGTTATTGGCCCACCAGCTAAGCCAGTTCCGGTTGTAATATTGGTTACTGTTCCCCCAACACTTGGTGCTGACCAAGTTGGAACTCCCGCAACTGTTGTTAGCACTTGGCCAGCTGTTCCTGCCGTTAATTTTGCCGGGGTAATACCGGTTGCAACTTTTGCGTCTGTAATAGCTCCATTAGTAATATCAGGCGTAGCAATAGAACCATCTAAAATCTTTGCGGATGTTATGGCATTGTTTGCAACGATTGGATTAGGGTAGGTACCCGATAAATCACCACCCGCTGCACCATTAGGTGGTGGCATGGCTGTCCAGATTGGTGTTGTGCCTGATGTTAATAAAATTTGCCCATTGGTCCCACCCGAAATTTTAGTGATTGCAATTGCTGCTGCATTATTTATATCACCATTAGTTATGGTGCCATCTAAAATTTTTGCAGTCGTAATTGCATTGTTATTTATGCTAGGATTAGGGTAGGTGCCCGTTAAGTCACCACCTGCTGTTCCGCCTGGAGGTGTTCCTGAAAGATTTACATTGTTACCCCCAGTAATGTTTAACAGACCCGTTACAGGATTAAATGAAAGGGTTTGACTATCTGTGCCGGTGCTATCTTCAATAACTATCCAAGCCGTTCCATTCCAATAATAAAATTTATTGGTATCGGTATCAAAAACCAAGAGCCCCTTTTCAGTTGCTGTTAGTGTGCTTGTAAAGGAGGTTGCTGTGCGCTGTAGGGTGGTTAATCTTGGCACCAAAAAACCCTGATTGTTCCCTTGTGATTTCAGATCCAAAACAGAGTTAGGATTTGGGTTTTCAGTTCCAATACCCACCTGTGCCTGACTATAAAAAGTCACAAGACTCAATAAAATAGTAAATCGAAGAATTTTCATGACTCTAAAATTTAATAAATCTAAGATAATGATTCTTGATCTTTTATTAAGGTAGGTGGTAACTCCAAACCAATTAAAATCTACTGCTTACCCTTTGCATTAGCTTCTATACCCAATATTTTCTTAATATTTTCAAGTTCCTCATTTAGCGACAAAACCTTGTCATTAGTAGCTTTCATGGTTTGAATTGATGCTTCCAGCTCAATTATTTTCTTTTGGTTCGCGGAAAGCTTAGACTCAAGTGCTTCGATTTCTTTTTGTTGCTCTTGCACGGCTTTCGTTAAAACAGCAGTTATTTGTCCATAAGATATTGACATTTGTCCTTCCTCTCCATAAACAATTTCAGGTAAAATATTCTTTACCTCCTGAGCTATAAAACCAAAGTCGGCTTGGTTAGTCCCATTCCATTTGTAACTGACCGCTCTTAACTTTAAGATATCTAAAAGACCATAGTTGATATTTTTTATGTCGTGTTTTTTTGTTCTATCAGAAGTACTTGTCCAGTTTCCTGTTAATGTTAATGTTGCACCATTACCATTGGTAGCACCCGTACCAACACGAATTGCTGCGGCTCCAGGATCAATTCCAAAACCCCAACCCACAACAGCGTTATTTCCAAAAACCATACTATTATTTGCTCCAACAGTTGCTGCTTCTCCAATCGCTGTGGAATTAACGATGGTAGGTGTTGATACATTTGCATTATGTCCTATTAGCGTTAGCCTAGCCCCACCGACATTATTACCTGCAACTGTTGTTCCAACGAAAGTATTGAAGAACCCAGTCGTTGTTATTAAACCAGCCCTTTCCCCAACCATAGTATTTCCAGTTCCTTGGACATTCTGTCCAGCCTTCTCACCGATAAGAGTACTGATGTTTGCTGTAGGAGTTGCTAACTCACCAGCTTGGGCACCAACAAACGTATTTCCTTGATTGTTAGTATTCACTCTTCCAGCGGCCCATCCAATTATGGTATTTAGATCACCTCCGGTTGTATTTTGAGCTGCTTGAGTTCCAATGAAGACATTGTATTGACCTGTTGCATCATTCTGTGCACCAGCCAGATGTCCAAAAAAAGCATTGTCAGTCCCTAACAAGCCAACCCCCGAACCTGCAAATAAATTTCTTGCACCTGGATTTGTTATTAACGTATTGGCTCCAAGAACAGCCCACTGCGGAATACCCGCGTTTGTTGTGAGCACTTGACCATTAGCACCTGGCGCAACTTTTGAAACATCAATAGCAGCCGTTGTGCTTATATCAGCATCAACAATAGTTCCATCTAAAATTTTTGCACTGGTTACTGCATTTGCATTTATAACTGGAGCTGGATATGTGCCTGAAAGATCACCCGCTGCTGCGCCACCCGGAGCAACTCCACTTATAGTTGTATTGCTCGCTACAGTAATTCTACCTTGAGCATCCACTGTAAAATTAGGAGCCTGCGTAGCTGAGCCATATGCACCTGCAACTACAGATGTATTTGCAAGTTTTGTATTCGTGATTGCTCCATCTAAAATTTTTATTGTTGTTATCGCATTGTTTGCAACAACAGGACTCGGATACGTTCCCGTAAGATCACCTCCTGCTGCACCACCTGGCAAAATACCAGCAATCGTTGTATTGCCCGCTGTCGTTAATCTACCTTGTGCATCCACTGTAAAATTAGGTACCTGCGTTGCCGATCCATAAGCACCTGCAACTACAGCTGTATTGGCAAGTTTTGTATTTGTAACAGCTCCATCTAAAATTTTTATTGTTGTCACTGCATCAGTGGCCAAATCAAGAGCGGCAATTGTTCCATCTAAAATTTTTGCACTGGTTACTGCATTTGCATTTATAACCGGGGCAGGATAAGTACCTGAAAGATCACCGGCAGCAGCTCCGCCTGGAGCAACCCCTGCAATTGCAGTATTACCGGCAGCCGTTAATCTGCCTTGAGCATCTACTGTAAAATTTGGTACTTGGGTAGCAGAACCATAAGTACCCAACGTAACTGTTGTGTTAGCTAACTTTGCGGCTGTCACCGAACCATTTGCTAAATCGGCTGCAGCAATAGTGCCATCTAAAATCTTCGCACTTGTTACAGCATCTATATTTATTGTAGGATTTGGATATGTCCCTGCTAGATCTCCACTTGCTGCTCCACCGGGCGCTACACCTGCAATTGTTGTATTACCAGCAGCCGTTATTCTGCCTTGCGCATCAACCGTAAAGTTTGGTACTTGGGTAGCGCCTCCATAGGCTCCTGCCGTTACTGTCGTATTGGCAAGTTTTGTGTTTGTAATCGCACCATCCAAAATTTTCAACGTGGTTATTGCATCGTTGGCAACATCAACGGTAGCAATCGTTCCGTCCAAAATTTTTGCGCTCGTAACAGCATTCGCATTTATTATTGGAGCAGGATAGGTACCTGAAAGATCACCACCTGCAGCTCCACCTGGAGCAACACCCGCAATAGTAGTATTGCCGGCAGCTATTAATCTACCTTGTGCATCAACCGTAAAATTAGGAACCTGAGTTGAAGAACCATATAAGCCTGCAACTACAGCTGTGTTTGCAAGTTTAGTATTTGTAATTGCTCCATCTAAAATTTTTGCGCTTGTAATTGCATTTGCATTTATAACCGGAGCGGGATATGTGCCTGAAAGATCACCACCAGCGGCACCGCCTGGAGCAACACCTGCAATAGTAGTATTGCCGGCAGCTGTTAGCCTACCTTGTGCATCAACCGTAAAATTTGGCACTTGAGTAGCGCCTCCATAAGCACCAGCAGTTACAGTTGTGTTAGCCAGTTTTGTACTTGTAATTGCACCATTCAAAATTTTCAATGTCGTTACGGCATCATTGGCAAGGTCAACGGTTGATATAGTTCCATCCAAAATTTTTGCACTGGTAATTGCGCTCGCTGCTAAGGTTGGATTTGGAAAAGTCCCTGCTAAATCACCACCTGCTACTCCTCCGGGTTGAGTACCCGAAAGATTTACGTTATTACCGCCCGAAATGCTTAGCAAACCCGAGGCGGGTGCGAAAGTTAGGGTCTGATTATCAGTATTTACTCCTGCGAAAGGACCAAGATCAATGGGCGTAGCAGAAGGATTGTTTGTGATACTTAATGTGCTACCCGCTAATTTCAGATCCTGCGGAATGGTTGAAATAGTATTGCCCGCAATATTAATCCCATTACCAATGGTTAATTCTAATCCTGTTTTAAACGGTAGCCACTGATCAACCTGCCAGAAATAGAATTTATTTTCATCGCTATCGAAAATTAAAAGCCCGTTTTCTGAAGCTGTTAAAGTAGATATAAATGAAGCTGCTGTTCTTTGTGTTGTTGTCAGCCTTGGAACCAGAAGTCCTTGATTATTTCCTTGAGAAACCAATTCAAGTACGGCATTTTTATTAGGGTTAATGATGCCAATACCTACCGCATTTTGGCCATTGGCAGCAAAAAGGCAGCTAAAGACAAACACAACTAAAAGGGGAATTCGCAATTTCATAACAGAGGGATTAGATTAAAGCCAAATTGGAGACGATTTTTTCAAATGGGGTCTAATTTAAATCAATTCTTTTAGGGATGGTACTACTTTTTATAAAATCTGGCCTGTGGCCGTTAGCAAATTATCTCTTTGCCCCCGTTTCAGTATTATTGTCGAAACTTTATTTAAGCCATGAAATTTGGAACAAAAGCAGTACATGCAGGTGTAGAACCCGATCCTACTACTGGCGCGATCATGACGCCTATTTATCAAACCTCCACCTACGTTCAGGAGTCGCCTTCAAAGCATAAAGGCTATGCCTATGCACGTGGAGCAAATCCAACCCGTAATGCGCTTCAAAAAAGTATTGCAGCCTTAGAGAATGGTAAATTTGGAATCTGCTTTTCGTCAGGCATGGGCGCCACCGATGCGGTTATCAAGTTGCTAAGTCCTGGAGATGAAGTAATCACTAGCAACGATCTATATGGCGGTTCGTATCGAATGTTTAAAAAAGTTTATGAAAAATTTGGAATAAAATTCCATTTCATAGATCTAACCAAAACAGAAAATCTAACGGCTACTATAAACGAAAAAACAAAATTATTATGGATAGAGACTCCCTCTAACCCACTTATGAGAATTATTGACATTGCCACATGCACAACTCTTGCAAAGAAGCATAATATTTTGGTTGCCGTTGATAATACATTTGCCTCACCATACCTACAAAATCCGTTAGCCTTAGGTGTAGATATTGTTATGCACTCGGTAACAAAATATTTAGGCGGCCACAGCGATGTGATTATGGGTGCATTGGTTGTCAATGATGCATCGCTGCATCAAGAGCTTGCCTTTATTGCAAACTCATGTGGCGCTGTGCCTGGCCCTCAGGATTCTTTCTTAGTGTTGCGTGGAATTAAAACGCTGCATCTAAGAATGGAGCGTCATTGCCTAAACGGAAAAAAAATTGCCGAATATCTAAACTCGCATGTAAAGGTGGATAAAGTTTATTGGCCAGGATTTTCGAATCATCCCAATCACGAAATTGCAAAAAAACAAATGCGTGATTTTGGTGGCATGTTATCATTTACGCTTAAAGATGATAGCATTGAAACGGCAACAAAGTTTATGGAGCGTGTGCAATTATTTTCGCTTGCCGAATCTCTTGGCGGAGTTGAATCGCTAATAAACCATCCTGCATCCATGACTCATGCAAGCATTCCTAAAGAAGAACGAATCAAAAATGGCTTAAGCGAATCTCTAATCCGCTTAAGCATTGGCATTGAAGATGCAGAAGATTTAATTGAAGATTTGGAACAAGCTTTAGCGAGCATCTAAACAAAAAAGGTTGCCTCAAAAAAAGCAAGGCTTTTGGGGCAACCTCTTATACCTTAGTTTGGCTTTGTAACTCCGTTATGCTTTGCTCCGCGGATATGTCTGTTTGCTCTATTCTGTTTACGTGCAAGTCTGCTACTTTCTGATGCAGTAACAGTTCCATCGGCCTTTACTCTACGCTCTGATCTTCGAATGTGACGTTGTTGCGAATTAAGGGCTGCCGCTTCTTTATTAGTAAGATCTCCGTTAGCGCGGCCTTCATGAATTCGGGCTCGTTGCCCACCTTGGCGCACATCCACACGAGGTGTGGTTTCCTGCGCCCATGAAATTATACTCAACAACATCAAGGCTGGGAAAATAAAGTTTCTGGTTTTCATTTTTAGTTATTTTACCCCTTAGAACGAAAACCCTTTACAAGGTTTA
>Ga0209480_10000988_pt1 | contig 21510 bp, 15 predicted proteins | sample JI61114C2DNA_FD_187501 | JGI IMG/M metagenome (GOLD analysis project Ga0209480, IMG submission 187501) | Wastewater effluent complex algal communities from Wisconsin, to seasonally profile nutrient transformation and Carbon sequestration -... | ecosystem: Engineered > WWTP > Effluent > Algae... | reverse complement strand
TTTTTTTCGGAAGTAAGACTGAGGGAAAGCTAGAAGCGAGAAGGGCATTCCGGGCGGTCTCCTTCGATACGACGCAGATCATTTTTCTCCTGCCCTGTAGATTAGCATAAGCGTCTACTCCCCGCATAAGGCGGGACACGCAGGATGACACGATCATCCCGCTCCGAAAGAAGAAAAGCAGAATATTCACTGTCCCAGTGAAATTGACAAATTACACAGGATGGGCTGTTGACTCCCGACTACCGACTCCCGACTGCCTTTAGGGCTGTTGACTACGAACTACTAACTACCGACTACGAACTTACTCTGCCCAGCTCATCACATAATCCCCATTCTCAATCTCCAGTGCCTGTTTGGTAAGCATGAGCGGACGGAAAGTATCCACCATCACCGCGAGTTCTTTGGTTTCCTTTGCCCCGATACTCTTCTCCACTGCACCCGGGTGCGGTCCATGAGGAATACCGGCAGGATGTAATGTGATCATACCCTTGGTGACGTGCTTGCGGCTCATGAATTCACCCGCTACATAATAAAGCACCTCATCACTGTCGATATTGCTGTGATTATAGGGAGCCGGAATAGCATCCGGATGATAATCATATAACCGCGGTACAAATGAACAGACCACAAAGGCATTGGTCTCAAAAGTCTGGTGAACCGGCGGCGGCATATGTACCCGTCCCGTGATCGGTTCGAAATCGTGTATCGAAAAAATATAGGGGTAACAACAGCCATCCCAGCCAATCACATCAAAAGGATGGGTGCCATAATGCAAGCCGTAAAGCATTCCTTTCTTCTTGGCTTTAATCAGGAAGTCGCCCTTCTGATCAATTGTCTGCAGGTCCTGCGGCGGACGGATATCCCTTTCACAATAAGGGGAATGCTCCATCAGTTGACCATACTTGCTCAAATAGCGTTTAGGGTAACGCAAGGGGGAGAATGATTCTACGATAAAGAGCCGGTTATCCGGTGTATTGAAGTGAATCTGATAAATCGTACCCCGGGGCAGGATAATATAATCTCCATACGAAAAGGGCAGTTGTCCATACTGCGTATGCACGATCCCGCTCCCCTCGTGTACAAAAAGCATTTCATCCGCATCGGTATTCTTGTAAAAATAATCCGTCATGCTCTCCTGCGGGGCCGCCAGTACGATATGGCAATCGCTGTTGACCAATACGGGTACGCGGCTCTGCAGGTAATCTTTCACCGGTTTCACTTTAAAACCTTCCAGGCTCCGGTGTTTCAGCATTTTCTCTTCAGCCACCTGCGGACTTACATCCACCTGGGCTTCAGTTTTAATAATCATGGTTGGCGGATGGCAATGATACAGCAGGGCATAATCATCACTGAACCCTTCAGTGGAAAATAGTTGTTCGCTGTACAGGCCTCCATCCGGTTTGCGGTATTGGGTGTGCCGCTTGTGGGGGATGGAGCCGAGCGTATAGTAGTGAGCCATGTTAAACTAGTTAGTTGTTAGAAGATAGTAGTTAGTAGTCAGCCTCCGAAACTCAGAAAGCCTGCCTGCCTGCAAAGGCAAGTCCGAAAGACCGGAAAAGACCTTTAGCTAAGTCCTTCAACAGCGACCATGAGGAAATAGAATTTCCATTGGCGCTTGTCGATATAATAAGTGAAGTTGCGGTGAAAGGGCATATACAAATTTATACTATTTACTTGTACAAATAAACAAGCGTTTACCTTACCACAACCTTCACTTATATAGCCAAAAACCCATACTAATTATTAAAAAGGCTGCTCACCGGGTACAAGGTTCCGTCATAGAAAATGCCATTGCCCTGCACTTCCAGTCTTTTCCCGTCAAACCGGGGTGTGCTGAGCATGCCCTTTCGGTTTAACACATTTCCGTTCCTTTCCACGATAAATACATTGGCAAACGAGAAACTGCCACCCCAGTTTCTTACTACATGAACCACATAAAGCCCGTCAGTGGTTTTGCCCAGGTACTTATAATTAATAGAGCCGCCATCATCCGTATACACTGAATAAAATCCGAAATCAGTGGTCCAGGGCTGCTTCGCGTCCGTTATTTTCTTAATGGCGTTCATATTAACAGAACGCTTGAATTCACCTGACTCAAGACTGGGAACAAAAGAATCAAACACTTCCGGATTCAGGGGCAATTCGTTAAACGAAAAATCCAACGTATTCTTTGGCACGGCCAATTCAGGTTTACTCAAACGGATATACCACATGGCGCTGTTGGCCCCGTCGCTGATCACAGAACAATCCAGTTTCCCTTTCTCCACGTTAATCCGCTGCCCGGTTTGCCAGCGGTTTTCAATCCAGTATAAATCGGGGCCGATTTTTTTCAGCTCCCAGTGCGCACTCCAGGCGCCGTCCTGAATAACCGTTGCTTCCAGTACCCCTTTCTCCACATTTAAACGGCCGCCTTTTAACCGGTTTTGAATCCAGTAATATTTTGTACCCGGTACCGGTTTGATTATCCATTGTGACGCCCAGGGGCCATCGAAGATGCTGCTGGCTACCAGCGGACCTTCCTCGATATTGATACGTTGTCCGGACTGCCATAAGTTTTCAATCCTGAATATTTTCCCTGTCCAGTTATCCGCCACCGTAGTGGTTACCGGGATATTGATCACATTTCCGTTAGTAACAGGCTGCACCACGGCAATATTCCGGTTATCCGGTGGCAGCACAGCCGGTGCCGCTTTTAAAGCAGTATTTGACACCGGCTTTTTCAGGTTAGTGGCAAATGAAGGAGCGAAACCCGGCTTTATCAGATTACCACTCAGGATATCTTTAGCCAGTTTTCCTGCACTGGTGGCCAGATCAGCAAAATCAAGTTCCGCCACCATATTATACGGATCATTGGTAAGGGTGAAGTTGATGGCGGCATTTACTTTATACTGATTACTTAATCCAAAAGTTCCTGTAAACTCTACCGTTTTCATATCAAATAAACCACCCAGTGATTTATCCATGACCCATTTGGTGGCTTCCAGTGTGGTTACGGAAACACCTTCGGCCACATCCACCCCTGCTCTGGCCACGGCTAATGCAGATTGCTTAAATGTTTTCTCCGCATAGAGCCGGATCAGCTCCGGATCATTCGGAAAATTCTCTACCACATCCGCCGTGGCATTTACCGTAGCGAGATAACCCGCATAGGCCACTTTAGCAGATTCAATTGCCGTATTATTCGCCGAGATGGCGGTATAATAAGCTCCTTTTTCCAGAAAGCGCCAATCCGGCAATTCATTAATCTTACGTTGACTGCTCCGGTTATTTTCTTCGCAGGTCCGGATAAAGGCAGCCTGCTCATTCATGGCCCGGATCGCTTCATTTCTGACGGCCTGTACCTCGGCTGCTTTTTGTCCTTTCAACGCATTGGTACGGGCGATAATCTGATCATCAATACTCTTCAACTCATTTTGTGCCTGTTGCAGGGTGTTCCTGGTTTGCTGCAGGGTGTTTTTTGTGGATTGTATCGCTTCATTCATTTTCCCGGTGACCAACTGATTCAATTGTGCCACCAGGTCATTCCGAAGAGCAGCCCGTACATATATACCTTTTGCCGATTCACTGAAACTACCCTGCCCTTCTAATGTAGCTTCAAACATATTTGCAATTCTTCCTGTGGTGGTAAAGGAAAATCCATTCGCTTCCAGGGAAGCCGTTGTTTCACTGCTGATTCCAAGTAAACTGATTTTCCCATCTATAAAGAAAGAAGGCACTGAACCTTTTGTATAGGAGAAATTAAATTGTGGCCGGTTGGTGGTGCGCCCGGAAATTATAAAAGCTCCGTTACCCCAGTTAATCGGATCCATTGATCCGGCGCCGGAAACACCAGATTCATTCATACTGAAATCACCATTTGCTTTTATGCCGGCCAATGATAATTGGCCACTTACCGCCACCCCTTTATTGTAAACTTTCCCAAACGCCTGTATACCATCCACCGGTACCACCAGTACACGACCCTGATCAATACCTGTGTTGAGCATGGTTCTTAACTGTCCCTGAATACTGGCATTTTCCACAAAAGCCTCGATCATGGCCAGGATGGTCATATTCTTCATAGTGATATCGATCAGACTATTGGTGGGCTTGGTGATATCCACCACAATGGTCGCATCCCCTTCAATATGCTTCAACCGGTTGGAAACAGTTCCCAGCCTGGCCGCCCCGGTAAACCCCAATGAACTGATCAAAATCGGGTTCTTAAAATCCAATCCGGCACTCACTCCCAATTTTCTTAATCCTACGCCGGGTATGCCAAAGGGATTGGTCCACTCCGGCAAATCGGATTTTCCGTCAGTCCCGGGTTTTCCGGTAAGGAGGGCGCCGCTGCCTTTTTTCAAGGCGGCCATAAAGAATTCACCGTTTATTTTCTGATCCACAGGGGCAAATCCAAAACTTGCATTGAACCCCACCAGATCACTTCCTATAATAGCCTCAATCTTCCCTCCAATCGTTAACTCAATTGGATTAACGGTACCCAACCTCATCCCAAACACTACTTCCTTCATGGTGATATTGCTGCCCATAGGGATACTCAGATCCAGGGCGGCATTCATACTCATATTCGTGAAAGTCTCATTGCATGTGCCTTTCAGTTTTACTGCATTTACTTTCAGCAGTTTCGCGAGGTCATTACTCAGTTTTATGCTGGAAAAAAGGTTAATCCCCTGTTCAACTTTAAAATCCCCTTCCTCTTTTAATGCTGATAAATGGCTGGTTGCATCCTCGTCTGCCAGGGTGGATATGATCAGAGCCGTCCCGGATAATTCGACAGCATCCATAGGAGCCAGCGTACCCGACAGTTGTGAAAATTTAAACCCGGCTGGCGGCGCTACCGCAAAAAACATGGTTGATTTATCCTCCGCGGTAGCGCCGTTAAACTGCAGTTCGGCTTCCCCGAAACTGGTTTGCGCCAGGGCACTGAAATTTTTATTGGTCGGATTAAAACTGGCAGTAAGCGAGGAAACTTCTTTTGTTTTTATTGCCTCAGGAATATACCGTAGTAACTGATTGGCTTTGTTATCACTCAGGAATGAATTCAACAAAGAAGGAAAGCTGAGACCAGAAGCGGTAAAGGAAAACAGCAGGTCATCCGGATCTGAAGACATATGCGCACTCAGGTTAACCGGTATCAATCCTACTTTCCCATCACCGGAAACCGTGGCCGTTGCTTTTCGTTGCGGTGATGTGGGTTTATCCAGGGTAAATCCAATATTCATCCCATCAATGGCAAAGCCATCAAATCCCTCAATCGCATAAATACCGGTGCCGAAATTCAGCATCACTTTGCTCAGGCTGTCCCCTTTATCATCAAACTCTATTGATAAATCTTTTATGGAGATCCCTGTTTGCAAGGGGAATGACTTCGGCAGAAAAGAACCCAGGGAGCGCCCCGAAAAAAACTTCAGTAGTTTGTCCGGGGTAATTGTAGCCGCATCCGGAAAACTGGCACTGATCGATTTGATTTTCCGGTCTGCTGTCATGGACGCTTTGAGTCCTATTTGATCAAGCCCAAAAAAGGAAACTTTCCCACTGGCCTCTTTGCCGCCATCATCTGCTGTATTCAGACTCAGGTCGCCGAGTTGAATACCCACTGCATCCAGGTAGCGGTTCATGGCATTGGCGATGGCTTGTTTTTCTTCTTCACCCGCCGCTTTTTTGTGAATAACGACTGTATCTGTATAGTAACGGTTGATTGTATTTGCTGCAGTTACTTCGCCTGCCAGTAAAATAACTAAAGCAAGGAGGAATACCCTGAAGGTTTGCATGTTTAGGAGGTTGAGGTGAAATGGTGCTCTGAAAATAATGTAATTTGTCCATTCCTTTATAGAATCAAAAAACACGTTATACACAAAAATGACCAGGATCGGACTGATATCAGATACACATGGCTACCTGGATGAAGCAGTATTTACCCATTTTGCGCAATGCGACGAGATTTGGCATGGCGGAGATTGGGGTAATCTGGAAGTAATTCAGCACCTGGAAAAAGCGGGGAAACCACTCCGGGGAGTATATGGTAATATTGATGGCTATGATATACGTTCCATTTACCCCGAACAACTCGTATTTACCTGCGAAGAAGTAAAAGTGATGATCCGCCATATCGGCGGCTATCCGCCTAAATATAATCCCGCGACTAAGAAAGAAATTCTTCTGCATCAGCCACAACTCTTCATCAGCGGCCACTCGCATATCCTGCGGGTGATGTACGACGAAAAACTGCAGTGCCTGCACATGAACCCTGGGGCGGCCGGTAAACAGGGTTGGCATAAAGTGCGCACCCTGATCCGGTTTGTGATTGATGGAAAGGAGATGAAGGATTGTGAAGTGGTGGAGCTGGGGCCGAGGTAGGTTTAAGAGGTTTAAAAGGTTCAAGAGGTTTAAAAAGTTCAAGAGGTTTAAGAGGTTGCCACTTAGAACAACTTCTTAAACCTCTTGAACCTATTAAACTTTTAGAACCTGCTTACATTCCCGGGAACCACGCTCTTCCTGCCCCGATTTCGCGGAACGGCCAGGGAACAGCCACCAGGATAAAGATCAGGGCGATCAGTAACAACCAGCCGGTATTTTTATAATTTAATTTCTTCGCTTTACCTCTGGCCAGTGTGATCAGTGTGATTGCCACTACCATCAGCAAGGGATGTTCAACCCAGTAAAAGCGGTAAAAGGAATCTTTCATCAGGGAGGGCACATTTTCCGGGAGTCCTTTCAAAATTCCGTAACGGCCGGCAACCCACTGATAGAGCCCGATCAGCAACATAGTATGTGCCGCAATCATGAGCCAGAGACTGGTGGACTTAATGCTTTCTTTCTTGCCGAAAGCCTGTACCAGGCCAACCAATAAAAAGAGTAAGATTACCCAACGAAGCAAACTATGTAAATGCAGCATTCCTGTTTCCATGGTGAAAAAATTTAGACAAATATAGGTTTCCCGGACAATTTGAACAGCTTATTCCACCCAGTCGGCCACAAACACGTTGGTGTCGCGGGTACCTCCATTATTCCGGTTGCTGCAGAAAACGATTTTCTTCCCATTCGGAGAAAACATCGGGAATGCGTCAAAACCCTTGTCACGACTGATCTTGGTCAGATTACTGCCGTCTTCATTAATCGTGTAGAGATTGAACGGAAACCCTCTTTTGTATTCGTGGTTGCTGGCAAAAATGATCCGCTTGCTGTCGGGCATATAGGCCGGCGCCCAGTTGGCTTGTCCATAAGAAGTAACCTGATGCGCATTACTGCCATCGGCATTGGACACCCATACTTCCATATTGGTGGGAGCCACCATATTCTCGGCCAGCAGATCTTTGTATTCTTTGATCTCGGCTTCCGTTTTAGGACGGGAAGCACGCCAGATCAGTTTGGTGCCATCAGGACTAAACCAGGCACCGCCGTCATATCCCAGCATATTAGTAATTCTTTTTTCTTCCCCGGTTTTCAGGTTCATAATATATAAATCAATATCGCCGTCTTTATCACTTGTATAGAGCATTTTTTCACCATCAGGTGATAAAGTGGCTTCGGCATCATACCCTTTTGAATGGGTCAGCTGCTTTACAATTTTACCATCCAGGTCGGCCATAAAAATATCGTAGCTGTCATACAAAGGCCAGATATATTTATTTCCGTATTTGGCACGATCGGGAGTGGGCGGACAATCCTTGCTGCCCAGATGGGTGGAGGCGTAAATAATATGTTTCCCGTCTTTGGTAAAGAAAGGGCAGGTGGTGCGGCCTGTACCCGTGCTGACCATCTTATAAGTAAACGGTTCTCCCGCCTTGGTGGGCACTTTCCCTACAAATATCTGATCACAATTGATTCCTTCCTTTGGGTTGGTACGCTGAAAAACGAGGTATTTACCATCATAACTCCAGTAGGCTTCCGCATTATCCCCGCCAAAAGTCAGCTGGCGGATATTTTTCAACCGGGTTTCATCCGGATAACGGAGAGTATCGGCCGCGGCATTGGCGGCTGCCATTTTTGACGTGTTATTACAGGCAGGGACAGCAATAATAGTCCCGGCAATGAGGAGTAGCAATGCAATTTTTTTCATACTAATTTGTTTCTTTGGAATCCGGGGCTGAGCCGGAGGCTGCAAAGGTATTTTTGTTATTACGTTGGTTTGTCAGCTATTTGTCATACCTCAGCGCCAAAAATAGTAGTTTTGAGCCTTATAATTAATGAAATACTGAAGATGAACAAGTATGCAAAAATAGGCCCCTTTATTGCCGGAATACTGATCTTGATCAGTGCCTGTACTGATCATAATGATGGTGAAACACCGTTCAGCGACCTTTTGAAAAACCCGCCCTATGCCGCCCTGACCGATAGCATAAAAAATGACCCGGAAAATGATGAGCTCTATTTCCGCCGGGCCATCCAGCTTAATTCGAATCAACAATCCGCCCCGGCATTGGCTGATTTCCGGAAAGCCTGGTCATTAAAGAAGATGGAACAATATGCGTTGGGTGCGGGCGCCCTCCTGCTCGAATCCAAACCAGCTGAAGCACTGGCTTTTCTACAGGAAGCCATCCGCGAACTGCCGGAAAGTCTGTTACTTAATCTGACCCTGGCCCGGACCTATGATTCGCAAGGCAAAACAGCAGAAGCCCTGCAACTGCTGTCCGGTCTGATGGACAAAAACCCGGAACAGGTGGATCTTATTAAAATGAAAGCGGACCTGGTGGACAAGCAGGGAAATACGGCGGAAGCACTGGCCCTGCTGGAAAAAGCCTATTCATTCACCCCCTATGATGTGAAGCTGAATTATATACTCGCGCTGAAATATGCGGAATCAGGCAACCCGAAAGTGATACCACTTTGCGATTCCCTCAGCCGGGCTGATTCGCTGGGCGTTCATGCGGACCCCTATTATTACAAAGGAATATACTACTCCAATATCAATGAAAAGGCAAAAGCCCTGGCCCAGTTTGATGAAGCCATAAAACACGACTATTACTTTCTTGATGGCTATATAGAAAAAGGAGCCCTGTTGTTCGAGATGAAAAAATACAACGACGCACTTTCCGTTTTCAACCTGGCACTGACCATTTCCCCCAAATTCGCCGATAACTATTACTGGATAGCCAAATGCCAGCAGGCACTCGGACAGAAGGAAGAAGCGAAACTGAATTATCAAAGGGCATTTGGGTTGGACCAGAGTTTTACTTCAGCAAGGGATTCAGCTAATAAATTGAAGTAACCCTATAAATGTGCCAATTAGCCTCCTTCGACAGGCTCAGGATGACAAATATCCAATGTGCCAATTAGGGAAGAGTAAAATAATTTAATCCTATTACACAATAGGAAGCAACTATATTATAGAAAGCAAGCCTCCCTATTTACAACAAGTTCATCTAAGAAGGTTTTTGAATATTAGTATTTGATTCTTCTTTGACGTCTTGGCTTGTTGGTTCTTCTTTGGCTTCTTGGTGTCTTGGCGTCTTGGCATCTTGGTTCTTCTTTGGCGTCTTGGCATCTTGGTTCTTCTTTTAAATACCCGTAATTTTGCACAGCAAAACCCCGCATATGCCCATCATCGCCCCTTCCCTCCTCGCCGCCAACTTCCTCGATCTTCGTGCCGAATGCGATATGCTGAATAAAAGCGAGGCTGACTGGTTTCACCTGGATGTGATGGATGGTCGTTTTGTCCCGAACATCAGTTTCGGACCCATGATTATTGAATTCATCCGCAAAGCCACCACCAAGACTTGTGATGTACACCTGATGATCGAGGAACCGGAGAAATATGCGGAAGAATTCAAAAAGGCTGGTGCGGATATTCTGACTGTACACATTGAAGCCTGTCGTCATCTGCACCGGAATATTCAACAAATAAAAGCATTGGGCATGAAAGCCGGGGTGGCCCTGAATCCGCATACACCCATTGCCGGACTGGCCGATATCCTGCACGAGATCGACCTGGTCTGCCTGATGAGTGTGAACCCGGGATTCGGGGGACAAAAATTCATACCCTTTACCCTGGAAAAGATCAAACAATTGCGGAAAATGATCTCCGACCGGGGACTGAATGTCCATATCGAGATCGACGGCGGGGTGACCCTGGAAAACGCCCAATCCATTGTGGATGCCGGGGCCGATGTACTGGTGGCCGGAAGTACCGTCTTCAAAGCACCTGATCCGATCGGAATGATACACCAACTCAAGCAACGTTAAGCCGGAAGCCATTGTCTGAACGGGTATGCGACGTTTCCTTATCCCATTCCTCACTGTTTATATCTGCCTGTGCAGCTGCACGAGCACGCCCTGTTTCACCGGTAGTTTTCATTTTGGACTCAAAGGGTTTACACAAGCTGAAGCCGATACAATACTTGTACGCCGGTATTTCCCCGGGGTCAACTTTATTGGTGTGGCAGATAGTTTTTTATTAACGCCGGGGTTCCGTGTACAACAGGATACATTAGAGATCACGTCCATGTCCATACCGGAAAGTTTTCTGCGTGCCGGCTATGATTATCAGCTGATCTTTCCGGCAATCGGTAAGACCATCCGGCTGACCGGCATCACAGAGGAAAAAAGAGAAATAAAACACTCCGTTTTCAACAATGTAAAAGTAGGTTGCGAAAACACCATCACGGGTATGAAAGCGGATGGAGTATCCTTAACACCCGCCGGCTTCAATAATTTTTATTTTTCCCGCTGATTCACTGTGCAGGCCGGAGAACATATTGTATCTTGAGGTATCATTTTCTTATGAAAATAAGCAACCGCCATTTCGGACTGACCATATTCTGCCTGCTCCTGACCCTGCTCTGCTATTCCCAGAAAAAATATGCATTTGTATCCGGTAAAGTCGTGGATGATAATGAAAATCCGCTGAGCAAAGTCTCCGTGGTCATCCTCGGCCAGTCCAATGGCATCACCACCAATGATTCGGGCTATTTCCGGATCCGGGTGGAAGCGGGGAAAGCCTTTGCCCTCATTTTCAGTTATGCCGGTCGCCGGGCCGAACAAAAGAATTTTCTGCTCAGTGAAGGAGAAGAAGAAAACGTGACCGTCCGCCTTGAAAAAAGCGAGAACACCCTGCAGGAAGTAATTGTCACTGATCAGCGCGACCGCCGGGAGACCGGTCTGATCCGCCCCAACCCCAAAACCATTCTCAATCTCCCCTCGGCCATCACCGGGGTGGAAAGCCTGATTAAAATATTTGTAGGATCAAATAATGAACTGACTTCCCAATACTCAGTACGTGGAGGCAGCTATGATGAGAACCTCATTTATGTAAACGATTTTGAAGTCTTCCGTCCTTACCTCGTACGAAGTGGCCAACAGGAAGGACTTAGTTTTATCAATCCTGAAATGGTCCGTAATATCAGTTTTTACAATGGCGGCTACCAGGCCCGGTATGGTGATAAAATGAGTTCGGTATTGGATATCCAATACAAACGACCAAAAAAATCAGGCGGGTCTGCCTATGTGGGCATTCTTGAACAAGGATTACAACTGGAAGGGGCCGGGAAAAACAATAAATTCAGTTATCTCCTTGGCGCCCGTAACCGGAGCAACCGGAACCTGCTGAGCCGGCAGGATACCAAGGGCAATTATGTCCCTTCCTCTGCCGATTTCCAGGCACTGCTGAGTTATCAGTTCAACCCGAAATGGTCAGCCGAACTGCTCAGCAATATCTCACAGACTAAATTCACCCTGATCCCTCAGTTCAGTCAACTGACAACGTCTGTATTTTCACCGATTTACAGCGCCACACTGGGAGTAGATATCTTTTTCCAGGGCCGCGAAAAAGATCAGTACCAGACCAATATGCTGGGTCTCTCGCTGATCAACCAGGTGAGTAAGAAGTTAAAACTGAAATGGATGCTGTCCCGTTTTGCCAATGATGAATCGGAAAACATTGATATCACCGGCGCATACCTGTTTGGCGACCGCGACTTTGACAAACGCAACCCTACCTATGGATTAATTGTAAATCCGCTGGGGGCCGGCGTATACCAGAACTGGGCCCGGAATGAACTGAATATCGAAAACTGGAATTTCTCACATAAAGGAACATACGAAAAAGGAAAAAATGCCTGGCAGTGGGGCCTGGGGGCAGACCGTACGGCGATAGCTGACAAACTGAATGAATGGGAATTTCAGGACTCTGCCGGCTATGCATTGCCTTACCAACCCAATCTGCTCCAGCTGAGCAAAGTGCTGAAGTCTTCCGCCAGCATTTCAGTTAACAAATTTTCCGGTTACCTGCAGAATAATATGCTGATGGGCGATTCGGCTCATTCCTTTACACTGACGTATGGAGTCCGGTTTAATTACAATTCACTGAACCAGGAATTTCTCCTGTCACCGAGAATCAGTGCCAGCTGGAAACCGGCTTCAAAAAAAGATATCATTTACCGGCTGGCTGTTGGTTCCTACCAGCAACCACCCTTTTACCGCGAACTGCGTCGATATGATGGAACGGTAAATACAAAACTGAAAGCCCAGAAAAGCTGGCAGGCTGTGGCCGGCTTTGATTATAATTTCATTGGACTGAGTGACCGGCCCATGCGCTGGACGGCGGAGGCCTATTATAAACGCATGAGTGATGTGGTACCCTATGATATTGACAATGTCCGTATCCGTTATTTTGGTGAAAACAGCGCCAGTGCCTATGCCACCGGTATTGAAATGCGGTTGCATGGCGAACTGGTACCGGATGCGGAAAGCTGGATCAGTATGGGTATTATGAAAACAGCTGAAGATCTTGTCAATGATCATTATTACCGGTATAAAAACGCAGCCGGCGAATTTATCACGGCACAAAGCACCGACCAGGTGGTCACAGACAGTGCACGCACCGATGTAGGCTGGTTGCGCCGTCCGACAGACAGACGAATCACATTCGGAATGTTTTTCCAGGACTATCTGCCAACCAATAAGAATTTCAAAATGTTCCTGAACCTGCTTTATGGCAGCAATCTTCCCTATAATATACCCGGTGCCGTGAAATACCGGAATGCTGCCGTGATCGAGCCGTATATCAGGGCCGATATCGGTTTTAGTGCATTACTGGTGGATGACGACAAGAGCAAACGCCGGAGTCATTCCCCGTTCAGGAACTTTGATAATATCTGGGCCAGTCTTGAAATCTTTAATATCATTGACCGCTCCAATATCATTTCCTATCTCTTTGTCAAGGATTTTTCCAATACCGTTTACCTGATGCCTAACCGGCTTACGCCCCGGTTGCTCAACTTCAAGATCATCGCCCGCTGGTAAAACCATTTAGATTCAACTACAAGCGCTACGTAAGCATACGTAGGTCAAACAAATATAAACGCTGAAAACGGCAAGAAATTCATGCCCTGGTTAGTAATTACTTTCGGGCTGATCTACTTTTGAACCGGACAACAATTCAATACCTGTGAAAAAATATGGCCCCCGTATCCTCTGTATCAATCAACTTCTAAACAGCTTCAGGGACCATATAATTACCCCCGGCTTATGACCGGGGTTTTTTTTTCCTTAGCAAAGAATAAATAAGACATAGTTGCAGGTTTTGTACAAAAATCATGCTGCCTGCCAAAAGAAAATAGTACATTAATTCCCGGATCACTTATCCCGGCTTCTATTGCCAAAACAGATCACAATACCCGGGTATCATGAAAAAGTTATTCAAAAAATCGCTGAAGACACTACTATGGCTTACCGGCTTTATACTGGGAATATTATCGCTTTATATACTATTCAATCTGAATATTTTTCATTCACTCAAGCCCCTTTCCGCCGATAATCGCAATAAGCTTGTGGCCGCAATTCTCAAGGACAGTACTGACCCTTTTCGATATATCGCAGATAAATTCGACACCCGCTCTGTTGTTTTCCTGGGAGAACTTCATAAGCGCAAACAGGATCTCGAATTTTTCGGCAACCTTATCCCTTATTTATACAGGGAAAAGCAAATCACCATAATCGGCTGGGAATTCGGAGCAGCCGAATACCAGCGGGAGGCCGACAGTGTGGTTACCGCCGCTGAATTTGACCGGAAAAAGGCAATTGCCATTATGCGAAAATCAATGTACACCTGGTGTTATGAGGAGTACCTGGCTATTTTCAAAACAATCTGGCAATTAAATAAAACCATCCCGGAAGGCATGGAAAAGATCAGGTTTTTGCAACTGAATAAGCCCTATAACCCAAGGCGTTTACATTCACCTGACGTTGAAATCCGACAGGAGGAGGGAAAAACCAATTTTGACAATATCCTTCCCGGCATCGTGGAGAAAGAAGTAATACAGGCCAATAAGAAAATCCTTATCTATTGCGGCCTCCATCATTCATTGACAAGATTCCGGACCCCGAAATTCCTATTCATTAAAGACAATGGGCGTGCCGGCCAGCAACTTTATGAAAAGTACCCGGAGAAGATTTTCCAATGTTGTCTGCTTTCTCCATTTCCACCCAGGTGGTTTGTTTATAATGAAATGACCCGGAAAGAAAATTACAGTTACGTTTTCCCCTTTGATGGAGTTTTCAATCAACTCTATGACACCTTGAAAAGGCCATTCGCCTTGAACAGCATTGATCCATTATTCGCTGAGCTGAAAGACCATAACAGTTTTTATGCATTTGACACATGGGGAGGAACAAAACTCCGTCATTTCTGTGACGGCATCATTATGCTTGAGTCATTTGATAAAACTGAACCGGTTTCGCTGATCCGGGATTGGGTAACCAGTCAGGAAGAGACTGAAGAAGTAAAAAAAATACTGCCGGAGTCCGTATCAAAAGATATTAAATCCCCGGCTGAACTGATGCATTATATCAACCCGGAAAATAATACCAGGGAGTTGCAAGCGCTGCACCAGATCAAAAAATTCTGGGCGGAGTAAGTGAATGCAAATCATCCTGCTAAAACCATGCACAAATCAATATCCGGATATTAAAAACAGAATTTATTTATCTTTATAGTATACACAAAAAACCTTCATATGAGAATTTGCCTTAGCATTTGCCTGCTTTTAACCACCCTTTCGCTTTCTGCCCAGTTTGTTGCAAAAATGGAAATAAAGGAACCAATCAAGGGGCTTTGCAATGAAAAAGATGTATATGCCCTATTCCCCATGGGTGATCAGAAAGAAGCCGTTTGTCCTGTAACAGAAGAGGAAATTTCCAGACGGCTTGATTCAGCGGTTGTTTTCCTGAAAGAACACCAGGACTATAAAGGCAAAGGCATGGTCAGTGTAATTATTAACTGTAAGGGGGAAGTAGTGAAATGTGAAATGGATAATAAGACAAAAGATCCTGAGCTGGATAAACAAATAGTTGCTGTTTTTGCTGTCCTGGGTCAATGGAAAGCCGGGAAAATCGGGAAAAAGGAAGTGGACTCAGTGAAATTGTTCAGCTTCGAAATTAAGAAAGGAAAAATAATCCTGAATTGAGACACCCGCATCTATACCTGAAACTGCTGGCAGTTCTGTTGACCAGTAATTTCATCACCCAACAGGTATCCGGACAGTTATTCCTATTCAATTCTCAAAAAAGACCGATACGACCATTTGGATGATCCGAAAGCTAAATCCATGTCACTAAAGATCTCAATTTTTAATACCTGAACTACTTTCAGATAAAACGTATGCATTTAAACATCTGTAAAGCACAACCTGGCGAATCAACTATCGCCATTTCAATACTCAAATCCGCTGCCAGCACCCTGCAACAAAAAGGCATCGACCAATGGGGTATCTGGCTTGACCCGCCGGCAGAAAAAATTAAATGGGTGGAAGAAGGATTTAAACTTGGAGAGTTTTATTTCATCCTCGTAAATGACCGGATAGCCGGCATGTACCGGTTGTCATCAGCCGACGAACTTTACTGGGGAGTACAGGAAACAGAAGCCCGTTATATTCACTCACTGGTGGTGCTGAACGAATATAAAGGACAACAAATCGGCCGCCGGGTATTGGAACAGCTGATTTCTGAAACGCGGGAAGCCGGCATTCCTTTGTTCCGGCTGGATTGCAATGCCGCCAATAAAGCCTTGTGCAATTACTATGAGCAGCTTGGTTTCCGTCAGGTGGGGATGAAACAAATGCCGCATTCGCTGAATAATCTATACGAATTGAAATTATCCGGTTAATACCTGGCTGAAAAATTCGTAGTTTCAGGTCTGCACCAATATGATTGTTCATGCGCTACCTGTTCTTATTATTACTCTATCCGCTCGGCTATGTTGAGGCACAGTCCTATCGTTTTCCAGGCTGGTCACTTGACCTGGACAAACAGGCGAATATTTCCAGCTTAACGGATAACCGTACAGGTATTAATTACAAAGTACCCGGACAGCCAGCACCCCTGGTTACTATAAAAACAAAGGACAGTCTGCTTACTCCGCTTACTTGCAGGTATAATGCCTCTGCACAACGGCTAACACTTGACTATACCGGGGGAATCTCCATCACGATCCGTCTTACTCAACGCAAAAACCATCTTACCCTTGAAGTAACGGAAGTAAAGAACGAGGATCATATCGACGCCCTTGTCTGGGGGCCTTATCCCAACAGTATTGGCCAGTCGGTTGGTGAAACTATCGGCATCGCACAGAACGATACCTTCACTCTCGGACTGCAGGCATTGAACCTGAAAACCCTGGGTGGCTTTCCCTGGAACGACAATGACCATTTGCCTCAACTGGATGCCCTTTCTCAACCTGGCTTTGAAAATTTTAAGAAGCCTGAAAAATTTGTACTGTATTCCGTGGAAGCAGCCCGGCCCACCTGGTACGGCAGTTCGCTGCAGGCATACACGCGCAACCGTAATAAAGACAGGGTGATTGCCAACTGGGGTTACGACGCCTACATGTCCCCGGCGTATAAAGACGGCGGTATCAAAGGATCGAAGATTGCCCTTTTTGGATGTGCTACGGCCAATACACTAAATATAATTGAAGAAATTGAACGAAGTGAAGGACTGCCCCACCCGGAAATCAACGGAGAGTGGGTCAAGCGCTCACCCGTCATTAATTCTTCATACCTGATCATGGATTTTACAGAAGCCAATATGGACAGTTGTATTGATGTGGTAAAGAAATCGGGGCTGCATTATCTCTATCACGGTCACCCATTCACCGACTGGGGACATTTTAATTTAATACCTGAACAATTTCCCAATGGATGGGCCGGCATGAAAAAATGTGTGCAGCAGGCGGAGAAAGCGGGCATATATACCGGCACGCATGTGCTTTCCAACTTTATCACGACTAATGATGCCTATGTCACTCCGGTTCCGGACAAACGATTGGCGAAAGCGGGCAGTACCAGCATCATCCGGGCCATCAGTTCCGCTGATACAAGCATTGAAATTGCCGATCCGCTCTTTTTTAATCAGCACAAGAATGACAACCTGCACAGTGTGGTCATCGGTAATGAAATTATCCGGTACAGTACCGTTACGGATAAAGCGCCCTGGAAACTGAAAGATTGTGTACGGGGTGCATTTGGTACAACCGCCGCATCACATCCAAAAAATGAAACGATTGCCAAACTGGCCGATCATGGATATAAAGTATTCCTGGGCAATGCGGCATTAAATCAGGAGATCGCCCGGAAGATCGCCTCTTTTATGAATTATACCGGTGTGCGTATGCTGGACTTCGACGGACTGGAAGGCAACCATTCATCCGGTTATGGGAATTACGGAGAAGCCCAATTTGCGCAGGCCTGGCTCGACAGTCTGCAGCCCGGCATACAAAATCATTTTTTACTCGGAGCCAGCCGTTCCGGTCATTATTTCTGGCATATCTATTCGCGGATGAACTGGGGCGAACCCTGGTATGCGGGATTCCGGGAAAGTCAGACGGAGTACCGGCTTTTCAACCAGAAATATTACAAACGCAACCTGATGCCCGGTATGCTGGGCTGGTTCAAAATGACGGCTACCACCACGGTGGAAGATATTGAATGGCTGATGGCGAGGTCCGCTTCTTACAATGCAGGCTTTGCCTTTGTCTCGGATCTGCATACAGTAAAACAGAACGGCGCCAGTGATCAGATTTTCTCTATTCTCAACACCTGGGAAAATGCCCGGTTGGAAGGGAAATTTTCAATGGCACAGATGGAACGAATGAAGCCGCTGGAAAATGAGTACAAACTGAGAAAAACAGGAACCGGTGATCTTTTCCTTACGCCGGTATATTCCTATAAATTTTCGCATACCAAAAAAATCCTGCAACCCGGCCAGCCGGCTTTCAGTACTTTCACCATTGATAATAAAGGAAGTGAGCAGCCGCTGCATTTTATACTGACAGCCATGGATGAAACGGTCTCCAACATACGGATCGAACTGAACAACACAAAAACACTGGAGCTACCGGTTTCTATAGACAAAGGACAAATCTTAAAGTTTACCGAAGGCACGGAGGCGGTACTTTATGATAAAAACTGGCAAGCCCTGCGTCGAATCCCGCTGAATACGGATTTGCTGCATTGCAAGACCGGACAACAACAGGTACAGGTGGATGGCCGGTTTGAAGGAACGGGTGAAACGGCACAATTCAAACTGGAATTTCTTTTTTATGGCCCGGCGGAAAAACTGGAAAACCTGAATTAACCATGCGCGCCTACATTGCCATCAGTTATGCCGGCAGAAAACGGCTACAGGAAGAACTGGAAGTGATCTGCAACACACTGGTTCAATCCGGTATCACCCCCTTTGTATTTGTGGATGAGTATCATTTTTCACCTGAAGCAGAAAAAGGCATGATGCAAAAAGCGATGGAAGAGATCGACCGGTCGGAGTTGTTGATTGCCGCCGCCTCTGAAAAAGCTATCGGCATCGGTATTGAAGCCGGATACGCAAAAGGAAAAGGCAAACCTGTCATTTATATCCGTCACATGGAAGCTGAACATTCCACCACCCTAGCCGGCATCAGTGACCATCAAATTATTTATGTTGATTTGCAGGATTTAGCGCAAAAACTGCAAAGTATAGTTGTGTACTGATTCCCAGAGCAACCAAATCCTTGCTTTCTTCTGACAGATCCGACTACTAACTACCGGCTAATATCTACTAACTGATTTAACTATCTCCATTTATTCCTGAACCGATCCCATGTCGTCAACCCGATCTTCACCTGTACGGGATTATTGAATTTATTCGCGGCAGAACCCACCACATATACGCCGAGTTTCACCCTGGCCAGGGGATTAAATGGCCATTTTATTATTCTTTCCAGGCCGGCAAAAAACTCAACATAACGAAGAGCCCTTTCCTTGGTAAAAAGGAAGCCCCCGCCGGCAATTTCCTGGAGCTTTAGTTTCTTCAGGAAGGGTATTTTATTAATCAATGCCCCGTTAAACTCATGCACCAGGTTTCCCTGGAAATAACGGTCAAATACCGGAAACGTGGAATCGAGCGCCTGGAAAGATTTGGTCGGATTCTGAAAGAATAGCGGATCGCCCTGGCGCATAAACTTAAAGTCGATGATGCGCAGGTCTTTGGTATTGAAAAAATCACCGGTCTTAATGATATAAGAAGTATTACCCAATACACCGAGATTGATATGCTGCTCCAGTCCTAATTCGAGATAATCAAAATTTATCTCACTTTTAAACAGTCCCGGTATTCCTTTTTTCCAGATCACGTAGAAGGTTGGCCATTTGGAACCCAGTATGATTTTTTCACGGGGTTCCCGGATATATTTCTGCGCGGGTGTGATATACAACCTGATATCGTTATACGTGGCGTTATACGGTTCAAAGTCCACCGGGGGATCATTGGGTATCCCGAAAATGCTGTCGGCATTATTTCCCACTTTATAATCAGCGACCGACCGGCGGAAAGCCACTTCCACTTTATTCATCAGGGTCACTCCGTTGAACAGCTCCAGTTCGTGTGTGCCTTCCAGTGAATTATTGAGATAGATATTACTCCGTTTGAGCACATTCACCCAGGCATCACCGGGATAAATAAATTCAAAGTTCCGGCCTGCCGTGATATGGTATTTTCCCTGGTTAAACGGATTATACTTTCTCCGCAGACCGATTGTCCCGTTCAGGTCTTTATTCCTGAATCCGTAGCTCAGGTCTGTTTCAATTTCCAGGTTTTTCCGGCTGGGATAGGTTTTCCGGTAAGCGCCTGCCACTTTCAGGCGGGCCCCGCCAAATGCGATCGGCTGAATCAGTGAGGTAACCGGTGGCAGGATCCACATCCGTTCTTTTTTATGATCATTGAATGTCTGACCAAAAATCAGCATTTTGGACCAGGTAATCCGGTTCAGTATGCGGTCCATGGAATCCAGGTAGGATTCACTGCGCATATATTGGTATATACTGTCCTGGTAACGGGCATACTTGGCCTGCTGAATCGATAAAGGCTCGGTTCTCACCTGCTGCCAGAATAAGGAATCTTTTTCATACGCCTGCTGGGTAGTGGAGCTGACTTCATTGCCAAAATGACCTTTCCTGAAATTTTTACGAAGGTCATACCCGGAATAAACGGCTATAGTCTCACCGTACCGGCGTCCGCCTTTTACTTTTGTATAATAATTAAATTGCTGCCGGGTGATCATCCGGGCACTGTCCCCCACTTTCCCATATTCCTGTTTCACTTCCATGTAATCAAATTCCGGCATATGGGCGGAAGGTATCCTGAATTCACTGCTGAAAACGGTCCAGGTACTGTCCTGTATCCGTATTTCTCCTTCAATCGTGGCATTACTTAACTGGCGTGGACGTATGGCAATGGTATAAATTTTCGGTTTTACGGTGCGGTCGATTTTAATGGTTTTGAACTTATACGCCATCAGTCCGCTATAACTCAAAGGGGAAACAAAGGGAATTTTCGATACAGGAGGAGCCTGGATCATATTATTGAACATATAAAAATCGCCGTCAGTTGTGGTGAGGTAAAAAAGACTTTCATCGTGACCGCCTCGTTTATTCACCCCCAGTCTTTCTTCACGGATCTGACTGCCGGAGCCTTTATCCAGGCGCAGGGAGACTTCCGTCATCGACATTCCTTCAAAGTTTTCACGGGGCAGGCTGTCCGTCTGTTCCGGTTTGTGCCGTTTTACAACTCCGGAATCCAGCTGAAAGGCACGGATATACACATTGCAGGAATACGCCCCGATCGCATTCAGGATCGGCTCTTTCGTCCGGATCACATTCCGGATCAGTTCTTCAGCCCGGTCCCTGGTCTTAACTTTCAGAATAACTTCCCCGAGATTGGCTGATTCATCAAACTCCATCATCACATTTTCTGTGATATCTTCATTATTTATATAAAAAGTCACCACCCGTGTTTTAAAACCAACCATACTCACCACCAGGTCATATTTTCCCCTTTCCAGGAAAAAGGAATAGGATCCGTCATCTTTGGTAACTGTACCTTTTTTGAGCTCTTTCACTTCCACACTGGCCAGCTGAAGCGGTTCCTTTTTATTATCCATTACAATACCGGACACTTTGTAAAGTTGCGCCTGTGACAACAACACAGAAAACAGGAGAAGGGACAAGAAGAAAAATTTCACACGCATTTCCAGGGTAAGCATTT
>Ga0209480_10000985_pt1 | contig 21569 bp, 19 predicted proteins | sample JI61114C2DNA_FD_187501 | JGI IMG/M metagenome (GOLD analysis project Ga0209480, IMG submission 187501) | Wastewater effluent complex algal communities from Wisconsin, to seasonally profile nutrient transformation and Carbon sequestration -... | ecosystem: Engineered > WWTP > Effluent > Algae... | reverse complement strand
GTTGGCTTTATTGATGGCAAGTGAATCTAGTGTTTTGATCTTTTCAAGATCGGAAAAGGACACTTTAGGTACGATGATAAAGAGTATCATGACCGCTCCCAGTGCGCCTGCCAGCATATCTATAAATGATATGTTGACCAAGTGAATTTCTTTTGCTCTACGCATAATATTGTTAAATTAAGTTTCTAATAAATTTTGATCGATGTATTTCCTACGGTAATTATGTCATTGCGGTGTAAATGGTGGCCTGCGAGGCTACCTATCAGTATTCCGTTTACATAGGTGCCATTTTTAGAGGTCACCCATGTTTGTATTTTATTATTCCACTGTCCATCTCTGATGAATATTCCATTGCCAATTCTTTCGAAAGTGGCATGTCTTCTTGAGATGTAATTGGATATGGTTTCTTCCAGCACCACTTCATTTTTAACTGAAGAGGATCTTCTTCCCAGGCAGATAGTTCTTTCCAGGGCTACTTCATATAGTTTTCCATATTCTTCACCATCCAGAATCCTTAGTTTGAAATCCGAAGTGCAAGGCATATTGTCATTCGAGAAATGCTGTCCTTTGAGATCCATTCGAACCTCTCCTACATTCTGGTACCGTTTTTCTCTGTCAGATGAAAGGCACTTTGCGATGATCTTTTTCCAGGTTGGATCCAGTTTGAGCGATGATTCAAAAGGAATAAAATCTCCTTTTGAAGCATTGCGTATATATGGATCAATATCATCATGCGTCTCCCATGGCCCAAAAGGCAACTTTGAGCTAATCATCTCATAGCACAGCACTCCGAAAGAAAAAATATCAATTGTAGGAAGCAAAGTATTCTTTCGCTTAACCGGTGACAATTGTTCAGGTGCCATATATGCGTAGCTACCAAAGATCTGTTCAGGTTTACCTTCATTGTTGACGACGGTCAGCTGTATGTTGATATGACCTGATATACCGAAATCTGTTAGTTTAGGATTGCCTGCAGAATCGAAAAGTACATTCTCTGGTTTGAGGTCTCTGTGGATCTTACCATTCATATGTAAGTCCTGTAGTCCGGTAAGGATCTTTTCAGCCACGTCCAATGATTCGGCTAATGAAATACCTGAGTCTATCTTTCTTTCAAGATTGCCGCCACTGCAGAATTCCATTACGAAGTAGGGTATTCCTTCCAGTTGATTCATCTCTATAGATCTGATCAGGTATTGACTTGCGATCTGACCAGTTTCGAATTCCAGTTCAAATCGTTTTATCAGATTTGCTTGAGCGTGATCTGGAACTGACCAGACTTTTAAGAATTTGATTGCGACAAAATACTTGTCTGAAATACGTTGTGCTTTGTAGACGATACCAAATCGACCTTCACCCAAGACTGACATCAACTTGTATCCATGTACAGATTCTGTATTTTGGATCAATGCCTGCCAGGAGGATTCTGTATGTTGGGTCGTCATTTCCATCATTATTCGGCTGAGAATTTAAACATTTTATTTCCCATCAGTATGATGTCACCTTCGTTTAAAGTAACCTTTCCACTTACTTTGATAAAAGTAGTTTGCATAGCACTCGTATCTTCTATGGTCCATGCGCCGTTATCAAAGCTGATCACCGCCTGACCTGACGAAGTAATGGTTGTGTTGGAAGGATCCAGCTGCTCTCTAGTAAGGTGGTTGCTTTTCTGATCAAGTGTAATTGGGCCCTTTTCTGCACTAAAGTCTGAATGCAACGGCGTTAAAAAGCTTTTAGCCGGTTTTGCAGCTTGCTCAGCATATGGATTAATAGTCAAATCCATTGCTTTGCGAGTTTTAACAGGAGCCGAGGTATTGTCCCTTACAGCAATAACTGTTGATTCTACTTGCTTAACTACCGGGGCTGATTGTGCCTTTAATGGAGTATCACATTTGACACAATTTTCGGCCATTGGTTGATTAGGATAGCCGCATCCAGGGCACTTATTTGTATCCTGACCAAGCTGTTGGTGGATGGCAGTAGTTGACTTATCTATTTTGGCCTCTTTAACAGGTGAGCTATTTCTTATGACCAGGGATCCATCCAATGGCGCATTACATTGGTGGCATTTGAGCGCGTTTGCAGGATTGGTAGCTTTACAGTTTTTGCACATGACCTGAGAGTCACCCAGTGAAGCACGATTGCTGTGATCTACCACCATAGAACCATCCAACGGTGCATTGCATTGATGACATTTAAGGGCATAAGCGGCATTGGTAGCGTTACAATTCTTGCAGGTAACATTGCCTGAATGAAGGGGATCGGAAGTTCTTTCCGCTACCATAGAGCCATCCAGGGGAGCGTTGCAATTGCTGCATTTTAAGGCTTGGGCACTGTTTTGTGTGCCACAATTTTTACATTTCATCTGATAATTTTTTTTAAAATTGAATACAAATTTTCCCTTGCCTATCCACCTAAAGGGAAGAGATATGTAATTGAGAACTGTGCCGACCTGCTTTTGATGGAGGCTGAACTATTGGCTTTTCCATTGATGTTTTTTAAACCCCATAATATGCGTGCATCAAAATATAACCTTCCCATATCGAGTTCTTTGTAAATACCTGCTCCAACGGCAATACCCATATCTGATTTTTTAAATTGGAATTCTTGTCGGTCTCCTTTAAAGGGTTTGAAATCAAGTAGTAGATCGTTTGGATAGGACTTCAAAAGGTCTGTATAGTTCTCAGTGATGGAGGCGTCATTGGCAATCAATTGATTATCAGATGTTTTTTTGCCATCTTGGTTTACGATTGTGCTAGTGCCTTTGGATCCAATTCCTAAGGAAAAGAATGGACCTGTTTCAAGGTATAGGCCATTGGATCCTCCGATGAATTCATATTTAAACATCAGTTGACTTTCAACATAGTTAAGTTTGATTTTGATGTTTTCGTATAGGTTCGGCAAGTCAAATCGTTCTTTTTCATCTGCCTTACCATTGTCTCGATCTTCAGGTTCAGCAAGATTGTCGAGGGAATAATCTGAAAAATAATTTCCCTCAGCTATGATAGCTTTTGCTTTATTGCCTGTGCGAATCGCTTTAAGTTTGGTTCCACGGGTGACGAACTGAACTTCCGGTTGTATAGAAAAACCAAATACGATTGGAATTTCTACCATTATACCAGCGAGAGGATTGAGAAAGATAGGGCTGCTTTTATGATTTGGTTGTGATTCGAAGCTCATTAGAGATGGTGCCAGTCCAAGTTTCGCGCCGACATAAAGTTGGCCTTGTAAAGAAGAGGAGGCAAGAGTTATTGCTATTATTAGAATTAATATATTTTTCATTTTAATGTTTTTAGTATTGATGAATGATAATCGTATTTGGTGATTATTTTATGATGACCAACTTTTCCTTTATTACAGAATCGCCGTGTTTTATAGTTATTGTATAGAATCCTGGTTGCAGATCATTGATCTGATATCTGTGATTGAATGCACCAAATATCTTTTTGCCTTGTTCAAGTACTTTGACTATTCTGCCAGAAGCGTCATATATTTTTGCATCTATTTGTTCTTCTTTCACTGTGGATAATTCAATGTTGATAAAATCACTTGCAGGATTAGGATAGACCTTGTCTTTAATATTAGAGTTGCCTGAACGCTCTTTCAATTGATTGATGTTGACAGTTTTTACAATAGAATCATTGCCGATTGTTTTAGCTATAAATGTTAGTGTGCCAAATCTCTCTACACCCTGGTCGTTGTCTGTTACAGTCAATGTTACGATTTGATTTTTTTTACCTTTCAAAGGAGCGATGTCCTTTATCCATGGATTGTCATTGATTATTTCCCAATCTAGGTCAGAAAGTACCTGAAATCCATAGGTATTTTCATCTTTGAATGCTGTGAATTCAGAAGGTACATTCAGGTAACCTGAATTTTCGCTAGGTTGAGAGATAGTAAAGTATGTCGTGTCCAGCCCATTGTTATAAACCATCGTGATTCTGGAATATCTATTTAACGGTGTTGTATTTTTCTCAACCTGTACGGTAAATTCTGCATTTTTAGTACCGGATTTTGCTGATTTGATAGTGACCCATTTTTGATCGTATTCCTTTTGTATAAGTTTCCAATCAGTATTAGTTAGGATATCTAGGCTGAAGGTTTCTTTTGTGAATGGGGTGATTTTTTCGTTAACTGGATAGAAAACAGCTGTAGGCTCATGAACAGAATCCTGACGAATAATGACCGGTATCTCTGTCGTTCCATCGTATATAAAAAGTCTTGTGTATAAAGGAACAGGAAGCGTATTTTTACTAGCACAGAGTTTGATTGTCGCGCTGGCGGTGCCTGAAAGTGGTGCTGCACTTGTTAAAAAGAAAGGAGGATAGTCTGTGTCAAATCCTGCCTGCCATGGAGCTGAAGAAGTCACAGCGATGTTTTGACAATCACCAGAAGGCGGTATCGTTATAAAGGTTGGGTTGACAGTCAATGTTCCACTTCCGCCTCCAAGGCAAGCGGCATTATTGATTCTGTTAAGAATGTAATTTTTGGGTTGAGGCCCAAAGCCAAGAGACATATTGATTCCTACGGATTGCTGATGGCAATAACTCATAGTGGTTCCGCCTTCTGCAGGATAACCGGGTAAGTTACATTGTCCTTCTATATAGTCTGCACATCCATCAATTGCTGTATTGTTGCCATTCCATACACAAGCATGCGTGTGACGGGAACCTAATAAATGTCCGATTTCGTGTGTGCATACCTGTACGTCCCAAGAGAAAGTAGGTATATTTTCAAAAGTACCATCTACGCCAGCGATACATTTTGAACTATCCGGTTCACTTGCACACAATGCATTGAATCCTGTAGCAACGCCACCTCCAATGTCTTGAAGTGTGATCAACTGAGCTACATTTCCTTCAAATGCACCTGAGTTTTTTTGGAAGGACACAAGATAGTCGCCTGTCTTATCTTCTGAATTTGGGTCATATGAATAAGGACTCGCTGTATCCCAGGCTTTAATCTTTGAAACCTTGAATGTAATTCCGTCCTTGGCATACATCGCTAGAACCTGATTGTACATCGCAGTGGCATAGCTCACTGCATTATTGACAGAGCCTGCTGCTATAATTATATCATGATCTAGTTCTACATAAAGATTTACTGTTTTTGCATTACGTTCTTCTATAGGCTGCTCACCTGAGATATCATGCTCCAGAGGTTTATCTTTTACTGAGCATACGTAATGTTGGTCAAAAGCAGTTTCCCTGTCATTGTAAAATGCATATGTCTCAGCACCTTTTATTTTACCAACGTTATAGTTGCCAGAAGCATCACTCATGATGCCAAAAATCTGATCTTCAAAGATGCTAAAAGCTACAAATGAATGCTCATTATCTCTGATTGTTCCCCTAAAATGTCTGCCCAATGGCAAGTTGATTATATCCTCCTTTGAGTTGACCACAGTAAAATTATCCGCGAAAATGTTGGCTTCGATAAGATCTACTTGAATTGTTTTTTCAGAAGTAAAAGGCAATGATAGTGATACTGCTTTATTGCCATTTTTAAACAGGTCATTTACAGACTTTTTGTTCAAATCCAGGAAATGAACAGCTGAATTGCGCGATGCAGCAAAATTTTGATTTTTTGAAATGCTGAACAGGTCATTATAAACTTTAAGGGCTTGTCCATTCAAATGATTACTTGATACCGATAGGACCAGAAGTAAACTAAAAATTAATGATTTCATTTGTAAAAATTTTTGTGATAACAATTTTGTTTTTTTGATTAAGATGATAGAGTGATGCTCTTTCATGTAATTTGACTGCAAGATATGGTGTGGTGTAGGCGGAATATTTTGTTTTACATGGTAGGGAGTTCTCGCATGACGGATGGATAGATTCGCGTGACGAATGGATAATGGGTAATTTGTAAACGGTAATGGGTGATCGGGTAATAAGAGCAGGCGGAACTTCTTGATGTCAACTTCAGAAAGATGGGTAATCGGTAATGGGTAATAGGTAATAAGAGCAAGCGGAACTCCTTGATGTTAATTTAAATCGATTATTAAACTGTCGAAATAGAGATTGAATAATGTCGTTTGCGGTAATAATTCTAATTTCATATTTCTAACTTCTAATTTTGCAAAGTAATCAGTGCAATCATATAAATCAATTAAATCCCTGCCCTTGTTGGCAGGAAAGCGTGGTTCAGAAAGATGGGTAATTGGTAATGGGTAATCGGTAATAAGAGCAAGCGGAACTCCTTGATGTTAATTTAAGTCGATAATTGAACTGCCGAAATGTAGATTGAATAATGTCGTTTCCGGTAATAATTCTAATTTCATATTTCTAACTTCTAATTTTGCAAAGTAATCAGTGTAATCGCATAAATCTATTAAATCCCTGTCTTTGTTGGCAGGCAAGCGTGGTTCAGACGAATAGGTAATCGGTAATGGGGAATCGGTTATAAGAGCAAGCGGAACTCCTTGATGTTAATTTAAGTCGATAATTGAACTGCCGAAATGTAGATTGAATAATGTCGTTTCCGGGAATTATTCTAATTTCAAATTTCTAACTTCTAATTTTAAAACGCAGTCAGTTCAATCATATAAATCAATAAAATCAGCGGTTCAGACGAATAGGTAATCGGTAATCACAGCAATTAAAAAGACCGACAAGAGAATTTCACTCTTGCCGGACTTTCAGGTGTTTTGAATTGTACTTTTAATTAGACTGCTTTCTTAGTTAGGCCCAGCATCAATAGTTCGCTGATCTGAATTTCGGTAACGTACTTTTTAATCCCATTCTTGTCTGTGTAATTACGATTAACGAGCTTTCCTTCTACTGCGATTTCCTTTCCTTTTTCCAGGTATTTCTCTGCGATCTCTGCAGTTTTACCCCACGCGATCAATGTGTGCCAGGTGGCTTCATTTACTAGTTCCCCGGAAGCGTTTTTGTACCGTTCGTTTGTCACTAAACTTATGCGGGCCATTTTTTTGCCGCCATCGAATGTTTTTACTTCCGGAATCTGACCTAAGTTACCGATCAATTGTACTTTGTTTTTTAGTGCATTCATGATAATGAATAATTTAAAGGTTTAAATTTTAGCTGTAAGCTATAGGCTTAGGCTATAAGCCAGTACTTATTTTTATTGGTAGCGGCTTACGGCTTATCGCTTATCGCTTATTGCCATTTGACATTACAAAGATGAGGTGGCTGTCAATAATTAGTCGGTCTTCAAACGTTTATAGTCGAATGTAAAGGTTTGTAAGCGTTTACAAACGTTTATACACATAAATTATTCATTAAAAAATCAATACAACAGTGAGCTGGTTAGGGCTTTCAAGTCTTTTCTGTTTTAAAATAATAGTATAAAAAAATAATTTTAAGTTTCGATAAAAAAAAAATTAGAAGCTTAGCCATATTTAAAATGTCAATAAAATACTTAAAATCTAATCATCGGAGCAATTGTCAACCTATGGTCTCATTCTAAACTTATTTCTACTTGTTTGACCTTATGCCATTATTTCCTAAACTGAACTGCTTTTCTAATTGAATAGCAATAAAACTGAATATTTAGATGATAAGTATTCTTAATTGCATTATTTGTTTTTTTGTTCTTTAGATAGATTCTCCAAGGCTTTATTCAAAATTAGCCGGATCATCTCCAAAGGCAGATCTTTTTCGGGATCTACTCTAAAGATTTTCATTCTGGAGCGCTTTCCTTGCTCTAATTCAGGCATATCAAAGAGTTTGCCATCTGCAACTAGAATATAAGGTTCGTCCGTTTTTCTATCCGTCCATAGATAACAGATGATCTTTTTTTTATAACAAAAGCAGGGCATAAAATATTTCTGTGTTTCTGTGATCACCGGGTTATGATCAAGAATAATTTCACGCAAAGCCAGAAGGCAACTTCTGAAAGGTTCTACTTTGCTCAGGTAGTATGATTGAAGTTTTTCGGTCATTCGATAGTGTACATCTTGATTAATTTTTTTTAAAGTTGAATACCTGACAAAGCATAATAAAGCAAATTGTAAATCAAAGTTGTTTTTTTTTAACCTCATACATTCTACTCCATTTAAGAATCAATGGTAAAAAAATTAAAGTAGGTAATAACCAGAATACGAACGCTGGAACTTGTGGTAAATAAGCGACATTCACTACTAGAAAAGCAGTTAGAGAAGCGATGTATCCGCCTATCATTCTTTGAAGATGTGCGAGCAACCAATAATTTTTTGACTTGAATTTTCCTTTAAAGTGGTTGAAATCAGTCTTAACAAAGCTAAGGCCCAAATAACCGAATACAATAAATACTAATCCAAAATAATTACTTTTAACCACAAAATAAATTCCGAATACTATGAATACGATTCCAAACACTAACATAATAATTGTGATTATCCAATCAAGCATTTGTGGTTTTTGTTTTGACCCCAATAATTTCAAATAAATATATCTTTTACCCGTAATAATCATATATAAAGTGAATATACCTACAATAAATAAAAAGTAATTAGTATGCAAAATAGATAAAACGAGAGATGAAAATCCTGCTGTTATCATTGCGTAAACGAATATATTGCCTATGAGTCGATGATTTTTGTCTGCCTTTTTTCTAATGATATTTATGGTTCCTGTGATAAGTCCGACTGAGCCACCGATGATGTGAATGATTAAAAATATTTTAAATAAAGTGTCCATGTGTTTTGTGATTTTTTCTCTAATAAAGGTAAATTATTATTTAATTATTCGGTTCAGATCCAATTACATATTTCTGAAATACCCTTCCTCTTTATATCCGGCACCCAACATTCTTCAACAGGATAACCTACCGGAATCAACAAAAAGGGCTTCTCATTTATAGGCCTGTTCAAGATCTTGGACAGGAAATTCATAGGACTCGGTGTATGTGTCAATGCCACTAAACCTGCGTGATGTATGGCAGCGAGCAGAAAGCCACAGGCTATTCCACAGCTTTCTGTCACATAATAATTTTGGTGTTTGTGGTTATTCTCTTCTATTTCATAGCTCCTTTTGAAGACCACAATGAGGTAAGGCGCAATTTCTAAAAAAGGTTTATTCCAATCTGTTCCAATGGGCTCAAGATCTTTCAACCATTCTTCCGTCATTCGATGATCATAACTTTCCCGTTCTTCCTTTTCTGCAGCAATTCGAATTTGTTTCCTTATCTCCGGATCTTTGACTACACAAAAGGTCCAGGGTTGTTTGTGTGCCCCTGAAGGAGCTGTGGAGGCCGTGAGCAGGATATTTTCAATGACACTTTCCGGGATTTCCTTGTCTGAAAAATCCCGCACACTTCTTCGGCTATCCATCGTTTCCAGAAATTTATGACTTCTGCTTTCCATTTCTTCGATATCATAAGCCTCCTTTGAGTAAGTTATGAATGGGTAGTTGTTGATATATTTTATGGACATATAATTTCTAATTTATTTTTTCTAATTTAAAATAATTTAATGGTAATCAACCTATTAATATCTGTCCGTAATAGTCTCTCCTTTGGCCACCACAAAAGGGTGAAATTCGCCCATTGACAAAACAAATCATAATTAATCATGAAAATCCGCGTCATCTGCGTTCCATTTTCATCAAGTTATCTATTTTTATTTTTGGAAGCAAAGCATTCCAGCTTTACTAATTTCTCCTTTATAACTAAATTTAATGTACTGTAAATCAAATAATTAAAATAATTAGTGAAAGCTCCCCCTTGGCCCCTCAAACAAGGGGGATATGTTTTCACCTCTTACTCTTCACTCTTATTGTTACCTTTTTGATTTTGGAAGCAAAGAATTACAGTGGAACTAATTTCTAATTTCTAATTTCACACTTCAACAAACTTCGACATATACATATACCAGTTCCATTCCCATGTTTCTCCATTATCATCTGAAAATGCCTGACTCCAAATCAGATTATTTTCATCTCTTGCGTCCCATCGAAAGGCAACCAAAATGGGTCTTCCTTCGAAAATGTCTTTGGTGATGAAGTGTCCGATCTTGTTCTCAAATGAACCCTGCACCGGAGGATCCATTTTTCCCGTGTTGGAATCTGCCCAATAAATACTCCACAGTTTTGTAAGCGGATCAAATAACCTGAGTGACATGCCTTCAAAAGGCTCACCATCAAAGGTGGCAAGAAAGTTGTCAATATTACCCAGCCCATTTAGTATTTTATACATTTCCTGTGTAGATTGAAATTCAGTCCATTCGGTACAATTATTTAGTCGGCTGGCTAACTTTTTGTTCCTCAGATTCCATTTACCAACAAAGAAATCAAAGTCATTCATGGATGAGGTAGAAGTTGGATTAATTATTAATTCTCCATTGGAATCGAAGTGTATTTCCGGAATTTTAATTTCTATTATTTCGGCCATCGGGATTTATTTTTTTGTTAAAAATACATTTTGTTGGTGAATTATCTGTGTTATCATTGTAATCCGAATAATCTGTGATTCAGACAAAAAAAAGCAATTCACGCAAAGAAAGTAAGAAGCGCGAAAGACGCGAGGATAGAAAATACATGAAAAAATTTAAGAAAATACTGAACGGTGTAGCATTTGACGATAGTCAAATAGCTTTGTGAACCTCAAAAGATGCTGGCCCGAAGTGCGCTCTATAAAATTGGCAGAATAATTAATTCAATATTCTAATAAAAGAATCTTTGTGAAACTCAGTGATACAAACCTCATATTCATCAATCCATCACCGACCCATTATTCACTTCCTTGACCTTTTCCATTTCAAAGATCAATTGTAAATAATTGTATTGCCAACCTAATCCTGCTGATGAAGATCCCAGATCATAATTCCATACATTGAGAGAATCACTATTGTCAGGTCGACCTATTAGTTCAATTATCTGTTTTTTACTTTCTCCCTCCAACAATCTATTATCAACTATATCTTCTTTCATTTCATATCTTAAAGCTGGATCTGAAACCCATCTTTTTCGATCAAATTCTCGCTCAGGTTCATACAGAAACCAAGATAAATAAATAAATGAAATAATTATAAATAGTATAGGTGAGATAAAAACAGCAATTCCAAGGGAAGTAATATTTCGTTGTTTCTTTTCTGCAACATAATTTTTCAAAATTTTGAGCAATACAAAATAACTTGAAATAATTAATAAGAGAAACGTGAGTAGAATTTCCGGTAACATGTTTATTTGTGAATTTAATTAAGACGAATTAAATTACCTCAATTATCTCTCAACTGCCTTCATCACCCTCAATATATTTCCCCCATAGATCTTATTAATATCCTTTTGACTGTATCCTCTGGATAAAAGTGCTTTGGTGATCAATGGATATGTGGTCACGTCATCCAGCATAAGTGGTGGTAAGATGATTCCGTCAAAGTCAGAACCTATACCAACGTAGTCAATTCCGACTAACCTAATGATATATTCTATGTGATCGATGAGCAATTCGAAAGGAGCACGCAGCAATTGGGATTCAGCTCTATATAATTTATGAATAGTTTCTTCAGCGATATATTCATTGACTCCTGTACTTTTGAGGCTGTCCATTTCAGCCTGATGCTTGCTAAGGAATGCGTCCTCTCTTGCACCTTCAGTTGGATCTATAAATCCGGAGTTAAAATTGACCTGGATGACGCCACCGTTTTTTGCTATAGCTTTTATCTGGTCATCTTTCAAATTACGTTGATGTGGACAAAGTGCGTACACAGAGCTGTGGGAAGCGATGATGGGTTTAGTCGAAGTGGCTATGACATCCCAAAAAGTATGTTCACCGACGTGAGAAACATCAACCATAATGCCGAGTTCATTCATTCGTTTGACGATATCTTTTCCAAATATGGAAAGCCCTTTGTCTTTATATTCAGCGTTGTGTTTTTCGTCATAGGCGCTGGTCGCCCAGTCAGTGCTATTATTCCAGGTAAGCGTTATATAGCGGACACCTCTGTCGAATAAAACATTCAAATTATCTAAATTATTCTCTATCTGATGACCTCCTTCGATACCGACCAATGCAGCTATTTTGTGTTGTTTTACTACTTTCAACAATTCATCGACACTGCCAACTTTGACAATTTTATCAGGATTGCGTTTGATGACAGCATCCAGGCTGTCTATTTGTCGATTGGCATACGCATATGGATCAATTTGTTTACCATCGCTCCAGACGGAGAAAAATTGTACATCCAGACCGCCTTTTTTGAAACGAGCCAAATCGCTATGTGTCTTCCCGGTCAGGTCTGCATCCAATTCGTAACCATATTGCATTGTCTTGGTGAGGAAGTCATTGTGTGTGTCTATGAGAATAGCTTTATTGTGAACGTCCATATAAGTTTGGCTATATATTTTGAAAGAAAAGATGGTAAAGAAAAGTAATAGGAATTTATACTTCATAAAAAATATTTTAAATGGTAATGTCCAAAGGAATAAATATAAGATATTTTAGAAAGCTCAATGAATATATATGATTGCATATCACGATTTTTGTTTGAAGTTAAGTGTGATATTAACATGATAATTATTAAGGTGGAACGCAGATTTTCATGGTTGTCATGATCGGGTTATGATTTTTTTAAAATAATTTGAAGAATTGACCGATGGGAGCAGAATTTGACGACAGCCAAATCTCTCTGTGAACCTCAAAAGCTTTCCAATCGAGGTATAATCTCAAAACCAAGCGCTGCATTAAATCAATTATGCATTCAAAAACCTCTGAGCAACTATGTGATATCAACTTAACTTTAGTTCACGCAAAGGAAGGAAGAAGCGCTAAGGACGCGAAGTGAGTACATAAATAAAAAAAATTAAAGCCAGTCTGAACGGTGTAGCATTTGACAAAAGTCAAATCTCTCTGTGAACCTGAAAAATATCCAATCGAAGTATAATCTCAAAGGCAAGCGAATTTCTAAAACATATTTATAATCAAAAACCTCTGTGCAACTCTGTGATATACCTTCAAAATCTCTTTTTCCCTCCATCGTAAAACATCCCTGAAAACTACCATTTTTTCTAAATATCAACAAAATACACATGGCGCATATATTTAATGTGTTAGTTTTGTATTCTTTCAATTTATTAATTTATCATTTAAACATATATCTCATGAAATATGCAATACTCTTTATTGGCCTGCTTCTAGCAGGAACAGCATCCTCTCAACATGTAAGATTTGGTGTAAAAGGTGGCGGCGACGTATCACTTTTCAACGCTTCCGGTCCTCAGAATATCACAGCAAAGCCGGGATTCGGTGGTTATGCAGGTGGAATAGTGGAGATTGGCAAATTCGATGGATCCAGACCAAAACTACAATTCGAATTGGTAGCATCTCAGCGCGGTATCAAAAACAATTATAAAGTAGGCGATGACATTATTTCCAAGCGGTCAATTTCACTATTTCAGTTGTCTTTCCCGGTTTTATTCAGGTATTTTATCAGGCCATCATTTAGTTTAAATGCCGGTGGTGCTTTTAATTATAATGTTTATGCTCAAGGAAAAACGACTTCAGTCAAAAACAATACAACTGTTATCAATAAGTATATGGATAAAGACCAATTGCAGAGCGTGCAGGGTAATTTATTGTTGGGTATCAATTATTATTACATGTTGGGATTTTTCCTTGATGTGAGGTACAATTTCTTTGGCACACCATTATTGAAGGATATTGGTTCGCTTAACTACAAGGATAATTTACATACAATACAAGTGGGTGTTGGGTACAAATTCCAGCATCATGTGAAAGGGAAGGGTAAGAAGTAGTAGATTTTAAATACCTAAATTCTAAAAGTCAATTTCTAATAATCTATTCAAATAGTGAAGCAACTGAATAGCTTGCCGTTGACTTTAATCAACGGATATTAGATCAGAAACTAAGGACTTTATTCCTTTAGATTTAAGAAAACATTCGACTTTAGCCAGAAATTTAAAAATTGAATAGCTAAAGCAATTGTGTCGAACATCATTTAAAGCGACTAAAGTCGGAAGTTTGTAAATGCGAGGTCCGTCGGTTAAAACCGACGGTAAAATATGTGCTTTGAACAAGGAAATAATAGAATACTGAAATAGCTTGCCGTTGACTTTAGTCAACGGATATTAGATCAGAAACTAAGGACTTTAGTCCCCTGGAATTAAGAAAACATTTGGCTTCAGCCAGATATCAGACAAATTGAATAGTTAAAGCAATTGTGTCGAATTTCTTTTAATGCGACTAAAGTCGGAAGTGAGAGAAGCCTGGATCCGTCGGTTAAAACCTAGGTAAAATATATACTTTGAACAAGGAAATAATGGAGTGCTAAAATAGTTTGCCGTTGGTTTTAACCAACGGATAAGGAGTGTTAAGCCAGTTTTATTTCTCCTTCCAATTTTGTTTTCCTACTAATTTTTCTTATTTTTATAAAATTACGAACTAAAATTTAAATTATTTTCATGGATTTTGATGAAGCATATAGTCTAATTGTAAAAAAAATTACCAATTGGTCTCATGAGTTTGTGCTCATGTTGCCTAATTTTCTAGTCGCATTAATAGCACTTGTATTGGGGTTTCTAATAGCAAGGGGAGTAAGGAGAATTGCAAGGAAAGTTATATTTAAGGTTTCTACCAATAGCGCTTTGAATGGGTTGTTTATTTCAGTGATTTATTTTGTTTTTATTATTATAACACTATTTGTAGTGTTAAGCATTCTTCAACTTGATAAAGCTGTGGTATCTATACTTGCGGGAGCAGGAGTTCTTGGATTGGCTCTTGCCTTCGCCTTTCAGGATATTGCAGCCAATTTTATCTCAGGAGTATTTATCTCTTTACGTCGTCCTATTCAGATCGGAGATATAGTCAAAATAGGAGAATACATGGGAGAGGTAACAGACATTAATTTGAGAGATACTGTGCTTCTTACCTTTCAAGGGCAATTGGTTATTATTCCAAATAAAAGTGTCTTTCAGAACCCTATCGAAAATTATTCTATGCTCGGTAAACGACGGATGGATCTCGAAGTTGGTGTCTCTTATGGCGAAGATCTGGAGAGAGTAATGCGCATTACATTGGATGCGGTGAAGAATATTGAAGGATTGTCTAAAGATGAACAAACCACTATGTTTTATAAGGAATTTGGTGGGAGTTCGATTAATTATACGATCCGACTATGGCTCGAGAATGTCAAACCAGCATCTTATTTGATCGTATGTAACCAAGTAATAATCAATATCAAAAAGGCCTATGATGAAAATGATATTATGATTCCATTCCCGATCAGGACATTAGATTTTGGAATTAAGGGTGGCAAAGAACTTAGTGAAGTTAACTTGAGTATTTTGGATGGAAAAAGTAGCTAATTAATCTATTTTATATTTGTATTCAATTAACTAAGAAATAAAACATGGAGATTAATCTTCTACTTTTTTATCGACATAATTGGAATTCAATATAGACAATGCTCCCATGTAATCTAGTTTGAAGGAAATCAAATCTCCAACTTTATATTTCTTTTTCGTATGGGATATATCCACCACTGTCATGTCTGAACTGGCATCAATAATTTTAAGTTTTGTATCTTCTAATATAAGATATTGAGGCTGCATGTCCAATAGTCCTATATCAAGAATAGCCCTAGTTGAACTACCACTGAGGTCATCCTGGTCATCCATTGAAAAAGAATTACCAGCCACATTTTTACCTAATTCACCAATTGGCAAATCAGGTTTTTCTGTTATTTCTATGATTTCTGCATACAGTTTGAATACATCATTGTGCATCCCTTTCATCGTTTTTCCTGTGAAAAGATCTTTTCCAAAATACAATGCCTCACCTACTCGAAAATGATTTACTGCCATTGGGCTGGCATTTTTAAGTAATAATGGAATAGCTACACTTGTGCCCCCGGAAACCCATGGAATAGTTTTTTGAAATTTTGTCTCAATCAATAATTTATACAAACTTAATTGGATCAATTTATCTTGATTGGGCATTACGCCACTTAGACAATTTAGATTAGTACCGATCCCTGAAATCGAAATTCCATTTAAGCTCATCGCTCTTTGATAAAAGTCCAAAAGTTCTTCTCCTAATACGCCTTCCCTGAGATCCCCCATTTCAACCATGATGATGATCTTGTGAATCTTACCTTGTTTGATAGCTTCTTCTGATAGCCATTCGATTGTTCTGATCTCTGTATTGAAACTCACATCTGCATAACGAACTATTCTGGAAATACTTCTTTTAGCTGGTGGTTTGATATAAACTGTTTGAATTCCCGGATTTAATCTTTTAATTTTTTGAATATTACTTATTCGGGAATCATGGATTTCCATTGTTCCTAATGCAATTATTTCTTTTAGATAAATTTCATTACCGCAAAGCATCTTCGAAACGACACCCCATTCAATAATTCTGGACTTGAATAAATTATCCAGAAATTGATAATTCTGTTGAAGTTTCTTTCTGTTTAAAGTTATATATGCCATAAATCAAATAATTTTTCTGGGTATTTCCTGACTCAATCGGGTCAGTAATTCATAATTTAATAAATTGCTGAAGTCACTAAATGACGCAACAGATAAGTCCAAATTGTCCTGCCTGCCTATTAATACAACTTCATCTCCAATGTGGATAATTAAAATCTCAGAAACATCTACCAACATCATATTCATATTAATAGTGCCGATGACCTGGCAGCGATACCCGTTGATCAACACCCTTCCCTGATTACTAAGTGTACGACTGTATCCATGCGCGTAACCTATGGGGACGACCGCAATCTTCATATTTTCGGATGCCATGTAACTATTACCATAACCTATAAATTGTCCCTGCGTAACCTTTCTGATGCTCATGACCTTTGATTTCCAGCTGATGACTCGACGAAGTGGATCAATGTGTTTTTTGCTTACATTCAGGTAATTTACAAATGCTTCCGGACTTGGCCACAGTCCATATTGCATGATGCCGATACGGACCATGTCCATGCAAGTCTCAGGATACATCATTGCGGCAGCTGAGCAGGCAGTATGTCTAAGAATGGGAGTTAATCCTTCTGCACAAAATCTGGTATATAATTTTGGATATTGGTCCATTTGATTTTTAACCCTATAATAATTAGCGATGCTTTCTGCCCCGGCATAATGAGTGCATAACCCTTGAAAAATGAAATGATCCTGCTCCTTTTTTAAATATTTTATTAAGGAAGAAATCTCTTTAGGTTGAAACCCGGTCCTATTCATCCCGGTTTCGATCTCAATGTGCAATTTGACTTTTTTGCCAAGTTTTTTAGCTGATTTAATCGCGGCTTCCAATCTTTTCTTTTCGAAAACGTAAATCGAAACATTATTTTCAATTGCCCAAGGGATGGAAGTATTTTCGATCCAACCCATGATCATGATTTCTGCGCGGTCTTTTACTACTTCATTGACTTGTCTGGCTTCATTACAGTCAAAAACAGAAAAATGGGTCACACCGGATTCCAAGGCCATTGTAACAAATGGTTTAATTCCATGACCATAGGCATTTCCTTTTACTACAGATGAAATTAGGACTTTTTTGCCAAAATGTTGTTTCAGAAATTGCCAATTGCTTTCAAAAGCTTCTCGGTTTATTTCTATCAAGGAATTGTCATGCATCCAGGGCGACTTTACTGATATTGTAAAAAATGTCTATGCCGGCTTGAATGATTTCATCTGGAAAGTCATAATCGGGATTGTGCAAAGCAGGTACATTTTCGCCACTTCCCAAGCCAAACATGGCTCCTGAAAAATGTTCTGTAAATAGACCGAAATCCTCACCCCATTTAAATGGTGCATCCTTTTCAATCAATGAAAGGGAAGTATTTTGTACTGCCTCCCGAATCATATTAACTGCCTCTAAACTATTTTCATTGGCTTTAAATTCTTGTGTCCATTCTATTTCTATATCGAGATTGTATTGAGAAGCAATGATTCTGGCATTTTTTTCAAGCCTTATTTCCAGCTCTTTCATCAAGCCATTTTTTGTTCTGCGAAAAGTATAATGGACTTCTCCGGCTCCTGCGGAAATGCCATAATCCTTAGTCCCCAAGTGAGCATATATCAGTGTCAAAACTGCGAAATCATCCCTTTTCATATCTGGTTGATTTTTTCCTTCAAATGACTGAATAATAGTGGCAATTGCCAATCCCGGATTAAATCCATGTTCCGGCTCGGCAGCATGTGAAGTTTTGCCCTTTAGCTTTATTATAATGCTATTTACAGCACAAGTGAATGTGTCATTTTTGACCACAATTGAATTTTTTGGATAACCTGGAAGGTTGTGTAGTGCAAAAGCCAAATCCGGATGATAAGGTTTGAATTTATCATCATTGTACATAGCCACTGCTCCCATGCCATTTTCCTCAGCTGGTTGGAATAAGAGTATTATCCGTCCTTTTTGAGGCCTGTCGGAAGAGAGTTTCTTTGCCAAGCCGCACAAAATGGTGGCGTGTCCATCATGCCCACATTTATGAGAGACATTATCGGTCAATGATTTGTAAGAAAAATCATTGACCTCCTGGATAGGAAGCGCATCCAGTTCAGCTCTGAATAAAACAGTTTTACCTGGTTCTTTTCCATTGAAAACAATAAGTATACCATCACCTCCGACATTAGTAATTATTTCATCCGGACCGAATGGTTTAATAAAATTAATTACTCTTTTGGCTGTTTCCTTTTCAAAACCGGATAGCTCTGGGTTTTGGTGTATTTCTTTTCTTAGTTGAATTAAGTCTTGCATGGTTCTTTGGTTATTTTAAAAGTAAACGGTAAGATTATTTGGTGAACGGCGAGAGGAAAAGGCGAGAGGTAAACAGCGAACAGCGAACAGCCATCCACCGAATTCAGAATAACCCAAACATTCAATTTATTTCTGCAAACGCATTTCCAAATATTTATTCGTAAAGCCCAATTTCTCATAGAGTCCTTTTGCAGGATTATCCGGTTCTACATGTAATGCGATCGCCCCTTCAGTTATTTCAATCGCTTTTTGCATGATTTGTTTGCCATAGCCTTTGCCCCTCTTACTACCATCAACAGCTATGTACACCAGTATGTTTTCCGGAATATATCCGTTCATGCCGGTGTTGTTTAGAATTGTTAGGCCTACAATATTTCCTTCATCAAATCCGATAATGATGTTTCCTCCTCTGTTTGGATCCAAAGCATATTTAACGCATTTCAATATATCTTCTATTTTATCGCCATATTGTTCTAAATGTTTAAATAAAAAGGAAGCGACTGTATCGTCATCGGTAATTCTATTGTTTTTATTCGAAGGATTTATTATTTCAAATTGCATATTTTAATTGTTTTTTTTTGGAGATATTTTATTGAATCCAAGATTATGTTTCCTTTATTTTAAAAAAAATTAATATAAAAACCAACGAATAGATCATGTAAATAATTAATATAGTAATGTCTATAATGTACATTAATCTATCTTATTTTTTACGGTTTTAATAAAAAAATCATTGAGATTGCCGTAAGAAAACGACGGTGTACTTATGAAAAATCAACAAAAATATTTCAGGGAATAAAACCGAAAAACCATTCACCTGTGGGTGCTAATACGTTGCAAAGGTACATAAAATATTTTTAAAGGCTCTAAAGAGGGTTTTGGATGGGTAATGGGTAATTGACTATGGTTCAAATGACAAACAATTAAACATCATGTTAGTATTCGTTGTTTTAGGCTACTTTTGCGACCGAAAATTCAAATTTTATCATTTTCTTTAATTAATTAGTTCCATTTATGGACTAAATTTCGCTTAATTCTTATCAATGCAAAAAGTAATTAATTTATTCGATTTCAAACAAAAGGTAGACTATAAAACGGAAGTTTTATCAGGACTGACGGTGGCACTTGCATTGGTTCCGGAAGCGGTTGCTTTTGCATTGATCGCAGGACTTTCACCTTTGACAGGGTTGTATGCCGCCTTCATGATGGGTTTGGTGACGGCAGTATTTGGAGGACGTCCGGGTATGATATCGGGAGCTACGGGAGCCGTTGCGGTCGTTCTGGTTGCATTAGTCAAGAGCCATGGTGTCGAGTATATATTTGCCACTGTGGTTTTGGCAGGGATTTTTCAAATGTTAACAGGTTTTTTGAAATTAGGTAAATTAATACGCCTGGTGCCGCATCCGGTGATTTTTGGATTTGTGAATGGATTGGCCATCATCATATTTATGTCACAGCTGGAACAATTTAAAGATTCGTCAGGAAATTGGCTTACAGGGAACACGCTGTATATGCTTCTTGGACTGGTATTTTTAACGATGTTGATCATATGGGGATTACCAAAAATAACGAAGGCAATTCCGGCATCTTTGGCTTCCATTCTTGTGGTTTTTGGAATTGTATATTTTGCAGGTATTGATACCCGAACCGTTGGGGATATTGCCTCCATCCAAGGTGGCTTTCCACCCTTTCATATACCGGCTATTCCATTCAATATAGAGACTCTAATGCTCATCCTTCCATACGCCGCAATCGTGGCAGGAGTGGGATTGATCGAAAGTTTATTGACTTTAAATATCGTGGATGAAATAACTGAAACACGCGGAAGAGGCAATAAGGAAGCTGTGGCGCAAGGAGCAGCAAATATCCTTTCAGGATTCTTCTCCGGAATGGGAGGATGTGCTATGATCGGACAAAGTTTGATTAATGTGTCGAATGGCGCAAGGGCAAGATTGTCAGGCATCGTAGCTTCGGTGATGTTGCTGGTATTTGTGATGTTTGGTTCCGGTCTGATCGAAAAAGTACCCATGGCAGCCTTGACAGGATTAATGATCATGGTGGCTATTGGAACATTTGAATGGGCTAGTTTGAAGACTTTTACTAAGTTTCCAAAATCTGACATTTTTGTTATGATCATGGTTACGCTTGTCACTGCTGTACTCCACAACTTGGCTTTGGCTGTAATTATAGGCGTAATCATTGCCGCTTTGGTTTTTGCATGGGATAATGCAAAGAGGATTCGAGCTAGAAAAAGTATTGATTCAAATGGAGTCAAGCACTATGAAATCTATGGCCCACTGTTTTTTGGCTCCACCACGGCTTTCGCTGAGAAGTTCGACATATTGAATGATCCTGATGAAATAATAATTGATTTTAAAGAAAGCCGGGTTGTCGATATGTCTGCTATTGAATCGCTCAATAAAATTACAGAGCGATATCAAAAAGTGGGCAAAAAGGTGCATTTGAAGCATTTAAGTCCTGATTGCCGCCAATTGATAAAAAATGCAGAAGAAATCATTGACGTAAATGTAATCGAAGATCCGACTTATGGGGTCATGTTGAATGAATAATAGAGATTTCTATTGCTGAATTTACATATTTCAATTGGTAAGCCCGTACTTAATTGACAATGCGTTTAATTATAAAATTACTTTTAGAATGTTACTAGAATTGTGATTTTGATTCCTATCTTTCAACTTAATAAAAAGAATGTATAGTGAAAATGATATAAGAGATTATGTAAAAATTTATTGATCTTTGTCATACTAAGTGTTGAATTAATAGCTATACTTTAGGGCTTATAAACACTCTACCTTTAAAATAATTTCACACTCATATATCTAAAGAGTTATACTAATTATGGTTAATGTTATCAAAAGAAACAATGTAGTGGTATCCGGACA
>Ga0209480_10000980_pt1 | contig 21670 bp, 19 predicted proteins | sample JI61114C2DNA_FD_187501 | JGI IMG/M metagenome (GOLD analysis project Ga0209480, IMG submission 187501) | Wastewater effluent complex algal communities from Wisconsin, to seasonally profile nutrient transformation and Carbon sequestration -... | ecosystem: Engineered > WWTP > Effluent > Algae... | reverse complement strand
GCCGGTCAACATGCCGACGTTCTCGGGGCCGAAGTCCCGGCACAGCGCGAAGAACTTCTCGCTGACGAGCGCCTTGATCGGGCAGGTGTAGAACGAGCGGCGGCCGCGGCACATCGAGCTCAGGTGCATCGCCACGGCCACCAGCGACTTCCCCGAGCCGGTCGGCGTGTTCAAGATGACGTGCTTGCCGGCGAGCACCTCGAGGATCGCCTCCTCCTGGGCGGGGTAGAGCTCGAGGCCGGCCTCGGTCACCCAGTCGAGGAAGACCTCGAGGATCTGGTCGCTGCTTACGGCGCCTGGCTTTTGGGACAGGAGGCCAGCGGCGAGCTCGCGCAGGGTCCGCGTGGCGGGCTTGATTTCGGCGGACACGGGCGCAGGGTAGCAGAGGGTGGCTACTTGGGGATGATCTCGCCGGCGATCGGGTAGTGCGGGCGGATGTCGACCGGGATGCCGGCGAAGCTGTCGAGGGCGCGCTGCATGACGGGCGAGACGACGCCGTACTTGGCGAGCAGCGCGTCGGCGGCGGCCTTGTCGCCCGCGTGCTGGATCACGCAAATGTCGCGGACGAGGTCGGAGATCGCGGCCTCGAGCTTGTCGAGGTCGACCTTGAACTTGCCCGAGGTGTCGACGGTGGCGGCGCCGGCCTCGACGAGGCGGTTGATCTGCAGGGCGGCGCCCTTGCCGTGGGCCTCGGCGACGCCGAAGCGGACGCTGCGAAACAGGCCGGCGAAGTACGAGACCAGCAGCTTCTCGCGCATGTCCTTGGGGAACTCGCCGCGCTCGATCATGTAGAGCACGTTGTAGGCGCCCATGACGTCGGCCTTGGCCTCCTCGAGCGCGGAGTAGCTGGCCTCGAGGGCGACGCGGACATCGACGGGCTTGCCATCCTTCTTGGTGAAGGCGGGGCCGAGGCTGTGCGACAGCTCGTGGAACAGGACCTCCTGGAAGAAGGCCTGGTCGTCGAGGAAGCGGATCTGGCTGCCGTCGAGGACGCGCTCGCCGATCTGGCGCATGATGATGTTGAACTTGGTAGCGATGAGGTTGCGCAGCAGCACCTTCTTGGCGCCCTTCTCGGCGCGGACCTTCTCGTCGTTGGGGAGGTTGAAGGCGATCGTCTGCACCGACTTCCTGGCCTCGCCGGAGCTGAAGACGAGGTCGACGACGCGGATCGGGCTCTCGCTGCCGCGCTTGGTCTTGAGCTCGTCCGGGATCGGGAGGTGCTGCTCCATGTCCGGGAGGTAGTTCTTGAAGCGGGCGAGGTCCGCGGAGGCCTTGGGGTCGCTGATGGTGACGAAGGCCTCGAAGCTGGCCTTGAGGCCGAGCAGCTCGTCCTCGTAGGTCTCGTAGGGGCCGATGGTGATCTCCACCGGGCTGTCGAGGTCCATCCAGTCCTTGTCGCTCTGATAGTAGTCGTCGCTGGCGAAGGCGGCGGCGCGCGACTCGAGGAACTTCTTGAGCGACTTGTTCTCGGTGGTCGCCGCGGCCTGACGGAGGAGCTCGGCGGCGGGCTCCAGCCACTCGCGGTAGGCCTCGCTGTAGGGGACCGCGGTGAGGCCGGTGCTGGTCCGCTGGATGACGGTGGTCAGGCTCTCGAAGGCGGCCTTGTCGGCGGGGTGGTCGCTGAGCCAGCGCTTGAAGTCGTCGACGCTGAGGTCGTCGGGGTAGAAGCCGGCGCCGGGCGGGTGGGGGTCCTTGACGGCGAAGGGCGCGAAGTGGTCCTGGCGGTCCCAGGGGCCGCGCATGATGTCGAAGTAGTCGAGCTTGAAGGGGTTGCCCTCCTTGAGGAGGCGCTCGCGCAGGGCGGGGTTACCGGCCCAGGCCTGGCGGTCGAAGATGGGGTCCATCTTGCGGGCGGCGGCGATCAGCTTCTCGAGGGTGCGCTGCTCGGGCTCGGGGAGGCCGCTGATGTCGACGTGGAGCTCGGCTGGCGCGAACTGGGCGACCTTGAGGAGGAGCGGGTCCGGCGGGGCGATCGGCGGCGGGGTCACGGCTGCGGGCTCATCCTTCTGCGTCGGCTGGCCGGAGGTTTCGGGCGGCGGGCCGCCGCACGCGAGCAGGCAGGCGGCGATCAGGGCGGGTGCGATGAGACGGGGCGCGCGCGGCATGGCGGCGCGAGCATAACCGATCAGGCGCCCGACGTCGCGCCGCGCTCGAGCGCCGCGTAGAGGTACGGCAGCGAGATGTCGAGGCGGTAGTCGGTGTTGTTGTGGTCGTCCGGGAACTCCTCGTAGACGTGCTCGATGCGGGCGGCGTTGAGCCGGCGGACCAGCGCGCGCGCGCCGTAGTGGAGCATGTACTGGTCGCGCGAGCCGACCTCGAGGTAGAGCCCGTGGAGGCTGCGCAGCTGCTCCTGGCAGTCCTTCTCGTCGATCATGCGCAGCGGGTCGTGGGCGAGCCAGCGCTGCCAGGCGGCCTCGTCGAGCTCGCAGGTGTGGGGGTCGACCGGCAGGCGGATGCCGAGCGGCTGGTCGGGCTGGGGGTCGTAGCTGGCGGCCATCGCCAGCACGGTCAGCGCCTGGAATTCGGCGCCGCCGAGCTTGGTGCTGGCGGCGACGCGAGCGAGGAATTCGGCGACGCTGCCGCCGCTGCGGGCGATGACGTCGAGGGCGCGCGGGAGGTCGGGGCGGTACAGGAGGTCGAAGCCCATGTCGCCGGAGTTGCAGGCGACGGCGCCCCAGACGTCGGCGTGGCGCATGCCCTGGACCAGTGCGCCGTAGCCTCCGCTCGACTTGCCGTAGACGGCCCGGCCGGCGCGTCCGGGGCGCACGCGGAATTCGGCCTCGACGCGCGGCAGGAGGGCCTCGCGGAGGAAGCTGTCCCAGCGGCCGGTGACGGGGGAGTCGAGGTATTGGTTGCCGCCGAGCGAGGTGAAGCAGTCGGGGAAGACGGCGATGACGGGGCCCATGGTGCCGGCGGCGACGAGGCGGTCGAGGCGCTGGGGGACGCTCTCGCCGAAGGCGGACCAGGCGACGCGTTTGAGTCCGGAGCCGGAGAAGCTGGCGAGGTCGACGAAGACGGGGTAGCGCTGGTGGCCGCGGCGATAGCCTTCGGGGAGGTAGACGAGGACGTTGCGGACGTGGGGGTCGCGTAGGAGGTTGTCACGCAGGACCGGGGCGTCGATGGAGAGGTTGACGAGCTCGCCGCGGGGCTGGGTGAACGTGTGGACAGGCATCGAAGCGAGCCTAGCCTCACGCGGGGGGCGGCTCAAGCAGGTGGGGATCTGGTTTAGGCTCGGGCGCGATGATCGAGTCAGACCAGGACGTGTGGCGAGGGGGGCTGACGCAGGACCTCTCGCAGGTGCTGCTGAGCGCGGCGCAGATCCAGAGCCGGGTGGCGACGCTCGGGCGCACGCTGACGACGGACTACCAGGAGAAGGACCCGCTGCTGGTCGGGATCCTCAGCGGCAGCTTCCTGTTCCACGCCGACCTGGTGCGCAACATGAACCTGCCGCTGGCGGTCGACTTCATGGCGGTGTCGTCGTACGGCGACCGCACCTCGAGCTCGGGCGTGGTCCGGATCCTGAAGGACCTCAACAGCTCGATCGCCGGGCGCCACGTGATCATCATCGAGGACATCGTCGACACCGGGCTGACCCTCGACTACCTGGTCCAGAACCTGCAGACCCGGCACCCCGCCTCGCTCAAGGTCTGCGCGCTGCTCGACAAGAAGGAGGCCCGCGTGCGCGACGTCGAGGTCGCCTACGTCGGCTTCCACTGCCCCAACGAGTTCGTGGTCGGCTACGGCCTCGACTACCGCGGCCGCTACCGCAACCTGCCATTCATCGGGGTCCTCAAGCCCGAGGTCTACCGGAACGCGGAGTAGGCGTGAGCAAGCTGTCCCTGGACTTCATCGAGCGGCTGCCGAAGACCGACCTGCACGTCCACCTCGACGGGTCGATGCGGCTGACGACCCTGATCGAGCTGGCGAAGGATCAGGGCGTGGCGGTGCCGGCGGACACGCCGGAGGGGCTGCACGCGGCGATGGGCCTCGGCCGCAACACCGGGAGCCTGGTCGAGTACCTCAAGGCCTTCGACCTGACGCTGCAGGTGCTGCAGGACGAGGAGTCGCTGCACCGCGTCGCCTACGAGCTGGCGGCCGACGCGGCGGCGGAGAACGTGCGCTACATGGAGGTGCGCTACTCGCCGATGTTGCACACGCGCCGCAAGCTGAAGCTGACCAAGGTGGTCGAGACGGTGCTGCGCGGGCTGCACGACGCGCAGGCGGAGCACGGCATCGAGAGCAACCTGATCGTGTGCGGGATCCGCAACATCTCGCCGGAGAGCTCGCTGCGGATGGCCGAGCTGGTGATCGCGTACAAGAACCGCGGCGTGGTCGGCTTCGACCTCGCGGGCGCGGAGTACGACTACCCGCCCAAGGACCACCACGACGCCTTCGCGCTGGTCCGCCAGAACAACATCAACGTGACGATCCACGCCGGCGAGGCCTACGGCCCGGCCTCGATCGCCCAGGCGCTGCACGTCTGCGGGGCGCACCGCATCGGCCACGGCTGCCGCCTGCGCGAGGACGGCGACCTGCTGCGCTACGTGATCGACCACCGCATCCCGCTCGAGTGCTGCCCGTCCTCCAACGTCCAGACCGGCGCGGTGCCCAGCATCGCCGAGCACCCGCTGCGGCTGTACTTCAACCTCGGGGCGCGGATCACGATCAACACCGATAACCGGATGATCACCGATACGACGGTCTCGAAGGAGCTGCACCATATCCACACCGAGCTGGACTTCGACTGGGTCGAGCTGCGCCAGGTGATCTTGAACGGCTTCAAGAGCGCGTTCCTGCCGTATCACGAGAAGCGCCGGTTCATGCGCGCGATCTCGGCGGAGCTCGACGAGTTCGCCCGGCAGCTCGAGCAGCCGAGCGCCGCGGTCTGAAGCGCCGACATCGCCGCGCGCTACATCGCCACCACGAGGTACACGGCGAGGCCGAGGCCGAGGGCCGCGATGAGCCCGGCGGTCGTGTCGAGCACGCGCAGCGAGGGGAGCGGGCCGGTCGTGGCGATGAGGCGGGCGTAGGCGCGGGTGCGCTGCCAGCCGATGCAGGCGACGACGCTGCCGGTGCCCAGCAGCGCGGCGCCCATGATGGTGGACTGGCGGGCGCTGCTGGCCAGGTCGGCGGCCTGGGCGGCGTCGCGGGCGACGACCAGGGTGAGGAGGACCAGGCCGAAGCGGGCGACGACGAGGCCGAAGCCCATCAGGGCGATGGCGGTGCGCAGCCAGGCGAGCAGGGTGCGCTCATTGGCGAGGTGGTCGCGCAGGCTGGCGTCGGTGGCGGCCATCGTGCGAGCTTGGCACGACCACGCGGAGGCGCAAGGCCCGTCCGGGGCAGGATCGCCTCGCTGATCGATGCGCGGAGGAGCCGCGCTCAGTACTTGTTGCGGTCGGCGGGCTTGCCTTCGGTGAGGATCGCCTCGTTCTTCTTCTCGAGGAACTGGATGATGTTGTCGGCGACGTCGACCTCGGAGGTCTTCTCGATGCCGCCGAGCCCGGGTGAGGAGTTGACCTCCATGACGACGGGGCCGTGGTTGGAGCGGAGGATGTCGACGCCGGCGATCTTGAGGCCGAGGATCTGGGCCGCGCGGACGGCGGTGCTGCGCTCCTCGGGGGTCAGCTTGACCTTCTCGGCCTTGCCGCCGCGGTGGAGGTTCGAGCGAAACTCGCCGGGGCCGCCCTGGCGCTTCATGGCCGCGATGACGCGGTCGCCGACCACGAAGGCGCGGATGTCGGCGCCCTCGGCCTCCTTGATGAACTCCTGGACGAGGATGTTGACGTCGAGGCCGCGAAACGCCTCGATGACGCTGGTGGCGGCCTGCTTGGTCTCCGCGAGGACGACGCCGATGCCCTGGGTGCCCTCGAGCAGCTTGACCACCAGCGGGGCGCCGCCGACGATGTTGACGAGGCCGTCGATGTCCTTGAGCGAGTGGGCGAAGCCGGTGACCGGCAGGCCGATGCCCTTGGCGGCGAGGATCTGCAGGCAGCGCAGCTTGTCGCGCGAGCGGGAGATCGACTGGGAGCTGTTGGGGGAGAACACGCCCATCATCTCGAACTGGCGGACGACGGCGGTCCCGTAGAAGGTGTTCGACGCGCCGATGCGGGGGATGACGGCGTCGTAGCCCTCCAGCTGTCGACCCTGATAGGCGACGTGCGGGTGGTGCGAGGTGATGTTCATGTAGCAGCGCAGGTAGTCGATGACGTGGACCTCGTGGCCGCGCGCGAGGCCGGCCTCCTTGAGGCGGGAGGTCGAGTACAGCGAGGCCTTGCGCGACAGGATGCCGATCTTCATGCGAGTCCCTGCGTGCGGGTCCGGGCGAAGCTGCTGCGCCGACCGCCGCAGCGGTACGAGCAGCCGGGGTCGACGACGAAGCGGCCGCGCAGCGCCTCGCGGCCGAGCAGCATGCGAAAGCCGAGCAGGGCCCGGTTGCACAGCGTGAACTCGGCCTCGAAGCGGTGGCCGCCGAGCACGAGCAAAGTGCGGACGACCGGGCGCAGCTCGACGACGCCGCTCGAGCTGCGGACCAGGCGCTCGTCGACGAGCTCGCCCTCGGTGTGGACGGCGGCGTCGTCGTCGCGCTGGTGCGGGTGGACGCTGAAGCGGAGCTGGCCGCCGCCGAGGCGCTCGACGGCGAAGGCGTGCAGGGCCGAGGTGCGGGCGCCGGTGTCGACCTTGGCCTTGAGGCGGGAGATGCCGAGCGCCGGCAGCTCCACCCACTCTCGCCAGCCGATCACGGTCGCTCCTTGCGTCATGGCCGTCTGGTCTCGCGTGGTGCGGACGGGCCGCCGTCGGCGACCCTGGCTCGACAGTGTGCTGAAGTCGGCCGGGGGGTCAAGCCAGGGAGAGCCCGGTGGGGCGCGCGCGTGATCTGCGCTGGCTGGGGTCGGCGAACCATCGTCGAGAGGGGGCTGAATGCAACAAAGACAGCCGGCCCGTCGCGGGGGTGCGACGGGCCGGCTGTGGTGGAGCGGGGGGCTCGGCGGAGTGACTTTCAGTCGGCGAGGTCGCGCTCGTCGGCGTTGGGCTCGCAGCCCTCGTCGTCATCCGGGAGGCCGAGCTTGTCGCCGGCGAGCAGGGCCTCGGTGTGGGCGAAGAACGGGGCGGCGACGAGGTCGAGCTCCCCGGTCGGGCGCGGCGGGGGGGGCAGCGGCTCGACCGGCGGGGTGGTGAGGCCGGGCTCGAAGGCGTGCTCCTCCTCGTGGGCGAGCTCGTCGAGCTCCTCCTCGGTCATGGCGTCGATGTCCTCCAGCTCGACGCCCAGGGCCTCGAGCTCGTCGTCGGTGTCGCAGGCGGGGAGGGTGCCGGCGGCCAGGAGCGCGGAGAGGGAGAGGAGGATGGTGCGGATGGAGAGCGTCATGGCGAGGGTCCTTGCGAACGGTTGCGGCCCCCTGTGCGAGGGTCGTGCCGTGAGGCTCTGCGGTTGAAAAGATTGGTGAAAGTCGCGGATGCGGCGGCGGCAAGCGGTGGCGAGCCCGGACGATCGGCAACGGTCGTCGCCAGGTGAAGCGAGCTCGGGTGGCTAAAGCCGTGGCCACCCGGCGCATTGAGGAAGCGCCCCGCGCCTGCGACACTGCGGCGCCCATGACCGACCCGGCTCGCTCCATCCTCCCGCCCGGCTGGCCACGACCGCGCGGCTACAGCAACGGCATGGCGGCGCGCGGCGAGCTGCTCGCGGTCGCCGGGATGATCGGCTGGGACACGCAGGAGCGGCTGGTCAGCGCGGAGTTCGTGCCGCAGTTTCGCCAGGCGCTCGAGAACGTGCTGGCAGTGGTGCGGGCGGCCGGCGGCGGGCCGGAGCACCTGCTGTCCCTGACGATCTACGTGACCGACAAGCGCGAGTACGCCGCGGCGCTGACCGAGGTCGGACAGGCGTATCGGGCGGTGCTCGGCCGCCACTTCCCCGCCATGGCCCTGGTCGAGGTCGCCGCCCTGCTCGAGGACGCGGCCAAGGTCGAGATCCAGGCCCTGGCGGCCCTTCCCTGAGGAGCGCCCCATGACCGCCGACTCGCATCCGCCCGACCTGCGCCCGCTGTCGCTGCCTCACCCGACCTCGTTTCGCTACGAGGAGCGCGAGCGGGTCGGGGTGATCACCCTCGACCGACCGGAGCGCTTCAACGCGCTGACCTTCGCGGTCTATCGCGAGCTCACCGACTTCTTCGCGGTGATCGAGCGCCGCAGCCACGACCCGGCGGGCGCCCGCGCGCTGGTGCTGCAGGGCGAGGGCAAGGCGTTCTGCAGCGGCGGTGATGTCGAGGACATCATCACGCACCTGTTCAATCGCGACATGGAGGGGCTGCTGCGCTTCACGCGGATGACGGGCGAGCTGATCGAGTCGATGCGCCGCTGCAAGCTGCCGATCGTGGCCAGCGTCAAGCGGGTGGCCGCGGGCGCGGGCGCGGTGATGGCCCTGGCGAGCGACCTGCGGGTGATGGGCTCGCGCTCGTTCTTCTCGTTCCTGTTCCCGCAGGTCGGGCTGTCGGGCGCGGACATGGGCGCGAGCTGGTTGCTGCCCCGCGTGGTCGGCCTCGGCCACGCCTCGGAGATCCTTCTCCTCGGCGACCGGGTGCCGGCCGAGCGCTGCCTGCAGATCGGCCTGGCGAACAAGGTGGTGGCCGACGAGGAGCCGGCGGCGGTCGACCGCGCGGCCTTCGAGCTGGCGGCCCGCGTCGCGGCCGGGCCCCACTTCGCGGCCCGCATGACCAAGACGATGCTGCAGCGCGAGCTCGACATGCACTTCACCGACGCGATCGAGGCCGAGGCCCAGGCCCAGGCGATCTGCATGCAGCACCCCGACTTCCAGGAGGCCGCGCAGGCGCGCCAGGAGCAGCGGCCGCCGCGGTGGCGCTGAGCCGCGGCGCCCGTCGCTCCCAGGTCGAACTACCTGGCGTTTTGCGCAGGTATGAAAGGACAGGTCATGATCACGAGCCCTCGCATCCTCGATCGCGCGCTCGGCACAATCGCCGGCGACCATGACACCTGGCGGGCGCTCGAGGCCGCGCTCGAGGCCTTCACGCGCGCGCTGCGGGCGGCGCCGGTCGACGAGGGCGACGAGGCCGCGGCGACGCGCAGCTACGTGCGCCTGCTCGCCGAGGCCGGGCTGCTGCGCTGGGTGGTGCCCGGGGCCTTCGGCGGGGCCGCGCCGACGCTGCTGTCGACGCCGATCTGCCTGATCCGGCAGTGGCTCGCGCGCGAGAGCGGGGCGCTGGACACGGCCTTCGTGATGCAGGGCCTCGGCTCGAACCCGGTGACGATGGCCGGCGGCGAGGCGCTGCGGCGGGCGCTGCTGCCGAGGGTCGCCGCGGGCGCGGCGATCTGCGCGTTCGCCCTGACCGAGCCGGAGGCGGGCTCGGACATCAAGAATATGCGCTCGCTGGCGACGACCTGCGACGGTGGGGTGCGCCTGCGCGGCGAGAAGTGCTTCATCAGCAACGCGGGGGTCGCGGACAGCTACGTGGTGTTCGCCCGCGAGGCCGTGAGCCCGCCCGAGCGCCCGCGCTTCGGCGCGTTCTGGCTGCCCGGCGACGCGCCCGGCCTGAAGGTCACGGCGATGAAGGTGATCGCGCCGCACCCGATCGGGGCGCTGCACTTCGAGGACGTGTTCGTGCCGACGGCCCACCGCATCGGCGCGCCGGGCGATGGCCTGAAGATCGCGCTGGCGAACCTCGAGGTGTTTCGCGTGACGGTCGGCGCGGCGGCGCTGGGCCTGGCCGACCGGGCGCTCAGCGAGACGGTCGCTCACCTGCAGCGGCGGGTGCAGTTCGGGCAGCCGCTGGCGACCCAGCAGGGGCTGCAGTTCGCGCTGGCCGATGTCGCGACCGACCACGTGGCGGCGCAGCTGCTGGTGTATCGGGCCGCGGGGGCGCGCGACGAGGGTCGCGGCGGGCCGGACATGGCGGCGATGGCGAAGATGTTTGCGACGGAGTCGGCGCAGCGGACCATCGACCGCGCGGTGCAGAGCTTCGGCGGACTGGGCGTGACGGTCGGCCAGGTGCCCGAGCGCCTGTACCGGGAGATCCGGGCGCTGAGGATCTACGAGGGGACGACCGAGGTGCAGAAGCTGGTCATCGCCCGGTCGCTGCTGACCGGGACGTGAGCGCGGGACGGCCGGCCCACATCGGCCGGTCGCCGCGGACCGGCACCTGATCGCGGTCGCGGAGCTGCGGCGCGGGAGTCGCAACCGGTCCGGCGGTCGCGCGAGCGACTGCACAGTCCGCTCGGTGACCCGCGATGCTCGCCAGGGGGCTGGTTGCCGGGTCGGGACCTTCGATCATCTTTCTCGAGATGGCGCGGCTGATCGTCGTCTCGAATCGCCTGCCGGTGACGGTGGCCGTGTCTCATGGCACCGCGACCGTGAAGCCGAGCATGGGTGGCCTGGCCACCGGGCTGCGCGGGCCCTTCGAGCGCTCGCAGGGGCTGTGGATCGGCTGGCCCGGGGAGCTGTCGCGGCTCGCCCCGCCGGCCCGCGAGGCCGTGCTCGCCGAGCTCTCCCAGCTGCGCGCCCTGCCGGTCGAACTGAGCGCCGACGAGGTCCGGAGCTTCTACGAGGACTTCGCCAACGGGGTGCTGTGGCCGCTGTTCCACTACCTGCTCGACCGCGTGCCGCTGCACTCCAAGGGCTGGGACAGCTACAGGCGGGTCAACGCGAAGTTCGCGGACGTCGTGGTCGCGAACTATCGGCCGGGTGACACGGTCTGGGTGCAGGACTACCAGCTGCTGCTGCTCCCCGAGCTGCTGCGCCAGCGGCTGCCGGACGCGCGCATCGGGTTCTTCTTGCACATCCCGTTCCCGGCCTCCGAGGTGTTTCGCATGCTGCCGTGGCGGGCCCAGGTGCTAAAGGGCATGCTCGGGGCCGACCTGATCGGGTTTCACACGCCCTCGTACGCCCGCAACTTCGGGTCGGCGGTGGTGCGGCTGCTCGGCCACGAGCCGATGTTCGACGAGGTGACGGTGGAGGGCCGCGCGGTGAAGTTTCGGGCCTATCCGATGGGCATCGACGCGGCGGCCTTCGCGGGCCCGGGGGAGCCGCTCGAGCAGGGCTTTCACCTCGCGGAGGGCGAGCGCCTGCTGCTGGGCGTCGACCGCCTCGACTACACCAAGGGGATCCGGCGGCGGCTGGCGGCGTGCGAGCGGGTGCTGCAGCGGCGGCCGGACCTGCGCGGCAAGCTGCGCATCGTCCAGATCGCGGTGCCCTCACGCGAGCGGGTGGGCGCCTACGAGGACTTTCGCGCCCGCGTCGAGCAGACGATCGGGGCGATCAACGGCCGCTGGTCGACCCTCGGCGGCGCGGCGATCCACTACCTGTACCGCGGCTTCTCCCAGGAGCAGCTGATCAGCCTGTATCGCGCGGCCTCGGTGATGCTGGTGACGCCGCTGCGCGACGGCATGAACCTGGTCGCCAAGGAGTTCGCCAGCGCCCGCATCGACGGCGACGGCGTGCTGGTGCTCAGCGAGTTCGCGGGCGCGGCCGAGGAGATGCCCGAGGCGCTGCTGGTCAACCCCTTCGACATCGATGGCATGGCGACGGCGATCGAGCAGGCGCTCGACATGCCGGAGGCCGAGCGGCGGGCGCGTATGGCGGGGCTGCACGCGCGCGTCGCACAATTCGACGTCCATCTCTGGGCCGAGAATTTCCTCGCGGCGTTGCAGGAGCCGCGCAGTCCGCCCGTGCCGCTGGCGCCGCGATTGACGGTGGAGGTGGCGCTGGCTGCGGCGCTGGCGGCCGAGCGCGTGGCGGTGTTCCTCGACTACGACGGGACCCTGGTCGAGATCGCGGCGCGGCCCGACCTGGCGCGGCCCGACGCCGAGCTGATCGGGCTGCTCGATGACCTGTCCAGGAGGACAGATTACTCGGTGCATGTGGTCTCGGGCCGGCCTCGCGCCGAGCTCGAGCGGTGGTTCGGCGCGCTGCCGCTCGGCCTGCACGCGGAGCACGGGATGTACTCGCGGATCGACGGCGACTGGGTCGCCCGCGGCGTGGTGCCGGAGGACCTGCGGGCGCGGGTCAAGGCGACGCTCGAGCAGGTCGCCAGCTGCACGCCGGGCAGTCACGTCGAGGTCAAGGCGGTCGGCCTGGCCTGGCACTACCGCCAGGCGGAGCCGGAGCACGGCGCCCACCAGGCCCGCCAGCTGCGCGTGCACCTGCGTGATGTGCTGACCGGCACGCCGCTCGAGGTGCTCGCGGGCGACAAGGTGGTCGAGGTGCGCCTGCGCGGCATGCACAAGGGGCTGGTGGTGCGCGGGCTGCTGCGACCCGGAGACCTGGCGCTCGCGGTCGGGGACGACCGCACCGACGAGGACCTGTTCGCGGCGCTGCCCGACGACGCGATGACGGTGAAGGTCGGACGGGGGTCGAGCGTGGCCCGCCACTACCTGCCGGACGTGGCCGCGGTGCGAGCCCTGCTGCGGGCGCTGGCGGATCGGGGCTGAGCGGCGGGCTCAGGGCGGGAGCGTGGCGACGACATCGGTGCCGGTCAGCAGGTGCTCGCTGGCCGGCGCGCCCTGGAGGACGCGGTGCTCGCTGCGGCGCATGAGCTGGGCGGCGGTGGTCTCGTCGACCCAGTCGCCCTGGGGCACGACGAGGCCGAACTCGAAGCGGAGGCGCTGGTCGAGGTAGTAGCGGGCGCGCGGCTCGAGCAGGACGTCGAAGCGCTGCTCGCCGTCGTCGCTGGTGATGGCGATGCGGTGGCGCCCCGGCTGGGCCCGGTAACAGAAGTACGTCGGGCCGCGCGTCGCGCCGACGAGCAGGTCGTTGTCGTGCACGGTGAAGGTGACGGCGAGGGCGATCTGCGCGCTGCGGATCATGCAGACCGTGGCCATGCCGTCGAGGTACGTGGTGAAGGGCTGGGTCACCGCGCCTGGCTCCTCCGGGGCCGGCGCCAGCCGGTACGGCGAGCAGGCGAGCAGCAGCGGGGCGGCTGCGAGGAGGATGTGATTGACTCGCATGGCCCGGTGCTGAACACGTCGTGACGACGTCTTTGCGGGTATACCGCGGGCCCGTCGGCGAGACCAGCGCTGGCTGCGATTGCGTCGCGGGGCGGGGCGTCGTTATGCTGCGGCGATGTTTCGTGGGCTCGTGCTCCTCGCTGGCGTGGCGCTGTCGGCCTGTAAAGGCGAGGTGGCTGCGCGGGAGCTGCGGGTGTCGGCGGCGATGTCGCTGAAGGAGGCGCTGGTGGGGCTCGAGCCGGACTTCGAGGCGCGGCACCCGGGGGTCGATGTGGTGTTCAACTTCGCGGGCTCGCAGATCCTCGCCGGGCAGATCGCCGAGGGGGCGCCGGTCGATGTGTTCGTGGCGGCCGACGAGCCGCAGATGCGACGAGCGATCGCCAGCGGGAGGATCGAGGCGGCTGAACGGTTCGCGAGGAATCGGCTGGTGCTGATCACGCCGGTGGGTGATTCCGGGGTCGCCGGGCCGGGAGATCTGGCGGCGCCGGGGCTGCGCCTGGTGCTCGCCGGGCCCAGCGTGCCCGCGGGCGCGTATGCCCGGGTGGCGCTGCAGCAGCTCGGCGTCGCCGAGGCGGCGCTCGCCAACCTGGTGTCGAACGAGGAGAACGTGCGCGGCGTGGTCGGCAAGGTCAGCGCCGGCGAGGCCGACGCGGGGATCGTGTACGCGACGGACGTCACCCCGGCGGTGGCGGGGAAGCTGCGGGTGTTGCCGCTCGCGGTCGATGTCAGCCCGGTCTATGAAGCGGCTGTCCTCAAGGACAGCCCGCAGCCGGCGCTCGCGCAGGCCTTCGTCGCCGAGCTGCGCGGGCCGGGCGGGCAGGCCGCGCTGGCGAAGCACGGGTTCTTGCCGCCGTGACGGAGCCTTCGGACATGTCGCTACGGACAGGTCGTCCGGGACAGGCGCACGCGGTGCTCGGCGTGCTCGGCGGGGCGGCGCTGGTGTTCTTCGCGCTGCCGCTGGTGGCGCTGATCGGGCGGGTGACGCCGGCCGAGCTGTGGGCGCAGCTCGGGGCGCCGGCGGTGCAGCGGGCGCTGTGGCTGTCGCTCGAGGTGTCGCTGATCTCGCTGGGGCTGTGCGTGGTGTTCGGGTTCCCGCTGGCCTTCGTGCTCGCGCGGGTGGCGTTCCCGGGGCGAGCGCTGGCGCGCGGGCTCGTCAGCCTGCCGATGGTGCTGCCGCCGGTGGTCGGGGGCATCGCGCTGCTGGCCGCGTTCGGGCGCCGCGGGCTGCTGGGCGGGATGCTCGAGCGCATCGGCGTGGTCTTGCCGTTCACGACCGCGGGCGCGGTGCTGGCGGTGACCTTCGTGGCGATGCCGTTCCTGGTGACGACGCTCGAGGGCGCTCTGGCGACGGTCGACCCGCGGCTCGAGCAGGCGGCGGCGACGCTGGGGGCGAGCCGCTGGCGGGTGCTGTGGACGGTGACGCTGCCGGCGATCCGCCCGTCGATGGCGGCCGGGCTGGCGCTGTGCTGGGCGCGCGGCCTCGGTGAATTCGGGGCGACGATCACGTTCGCGGGCAACTTCGAGGGGCGCACGCAGACGATGCCGCTCGCGGTCTACGACGCGCTGCAGGCCGACCCGGAGGCGGCGATCACCCTCGGCCTGGTGCTGCTCGCGGTGTCCCTGACCCTGCTGATGGCGCTGCGCGGACACATCGGGAGGCGGCGTTGAGCCTCGTGGTCGATGTTCGTGTGCAGCGCGGGGCGTTCGTGCTCGAGCTGGCGTTTGCTCTGCCCGACGGTTGTACGGCGGCGCTCGTCGGACCCAATGGCTCGGGAAAATCGACGCTGGTCGATCTGCTCGCGGGGCTGGTGCCGGCGATGCGCGGCTCGGTGGTGCTGGACGGGCGGGTGCTCGAGCGGGCGCCGGCGCTGCGGGTGGCTCCGCAAGGGCGCGGGCTCGGGGTGGTGTTTCAGGGGCTGGCGCTGTTTCCGTCGCTGACGGCGCTCGACAACGTGGCGTACGGGTTGCGGGCGCGAGGGATGAAGCGAGCGGAGGCGCGGGCGGAGGCGCGGGCGTGGCTGGCTCGGTTTGAGATTGAAGCGCTGGCGGAGCGGCGACCGGGCGAGCTGTCGGGCGGGCAGGCGCAGCGGGTCGCGCTGGCGCGGGCGATGATCGTGCGGCCGCCGCTGCTGCTGCTCGACGAGCCGCTGTCGGCGCTGGATGTCGAGGCGCGTGCAAGTGCACGGATGATGTTGCGCGAGTGGTTGGCGGCGGCGCCCGGCGTGAAGCTGGTGGTCACGCACGAGCTCGAGGACGCGCGCGCGGTGGCGGACTATCTGCTGGTGCTCGAGGGCGGGCGGCTGATCGCGCAGGGGCCGATCGACGCGGTGCTGGCTGACCCGCCGCCGTTTTTGGCGGCGATGCTGCGACGCGCGGGGTGAGCGACTACTGCGTTCTGTGGCGGCGGCGGTCGGGAGCATCGGTGGCCGTGGCGCGCTCGCCTGGGTTGGCGCTTGCCCGGCGCCGGGTGAGTCACGGGGTGGCGAGGGGGCGGGCGAGGTCGTGGTCGACGACGGCGCGGGACATCGAGAGGGTGGTCTGGGCGCGGTCGATCAGGGGCTGGCAATTGATCAGCGGGACGGGGCGCCAGGACGGGTGCTCGAAGCAGGCGCCGGCCTGGCCGACGCCGCGGCCGGCGGCTGCGAAGGCGTGGCCGTCGCCGATCGCCGAGCCGTCGGAGAAGGCGGCGAAGCCGGGGTCTGGTTGAGCGGGGAGCAGCGGGCGGCCGATGAAGCTGCGCGGGGTCGGGACGCCGAGGTAGTGCAGGAGGGTCGGCGCGAGGTCGATGTGTCCGCCGACCGCGGTGACCTCTCCGTGCGCTGCTTCGTGGTGTTGCGAACGCGGGAGGACGAGCAGGCCGGCGATGCGGTCCTGTTGCAGCGGGGTGGCGGTCGTCCAGGTGGTGACGCCGGCGAGGGTGAGCAGCTCGGGGCCGAGCGGGAGGCGGCTGTCGTGGTCGCCGTAGATCATGACCGCGGTGGTGTCGGCGAGGCCGAGCTCCTCGAGGGCGGCGAACAGGCGGGCGAGCGCGCCGTCGAGGTGGTGCATGCCGTGGAGGTAGTTGCCGAGCGCGCTGCCCTCGAGCGCGCCGAGGTCGAGGCGCTTGAGCGCGTCAGGAAAATGGTCGTAGGGGTGGTGCAGGCTGAGGGTGACGAGGAAGGCGAAGAAGGGCCCCGGGAGGGCGGCGAGCTCGGGCAGCATGCGCTGGAAGAAGGCGTCGTCGGAGAGGCCCCAGCCGACGACCTGGCCGGGGCCGAGGTCCTCGCTGAACAGCGAGCGCGAGAAGCCGTAGCGCGGGTGGAGGACGGCGCGGTTCCAGAAGCCTTTCTTGTAGGGGTGGGCGGAGAGGGTGCTGTAGCCGGCGTCTTGGAGGGCGTGGGCGAGGGTGTGGAATTGGTTGTCGGCGCGCAGGAAGGCGACGGCGCCCTGGCCGAGCGGGAGCTGGGAGTTGAGGGCGGCGTACTCAGAGTCGGAGGTCATGCCCTGGGCGGACTCGTCGGCGAGGGTGGTGTAGACGAGGGCTCGCTCGCGCAGTTGATTGAGGAAGGGGGTGATCTCTTGATCGTCGTGGCGCGCGCCGATCACCCAGCCCTGCATGGCCTCGGCCTGGATCATCAGGAGGTTGGCGCCCCGGGCGACGCCGGCGTGGGCGTCGGTGTGGAGCGGGGGGCGATCGGCGAACCATTGGTCGATCGCGGCGCGTCGGGTGGCGTCGAGGCGGCCGCGGAGCAGGCGCTCGCGGGCGGTCCGCAGCAGGTCGAAGGCGTGGGCACCGAGCACGCCGAGGCGCGCGACGCTGTGCTGCTCCGAGAACACGCGGGTGCCGAGGGTGCCGGTCATGGCGACGGTGAGCGCGAGCAGCAGGGGGACCGGGGCGAGCAGGGCGAGGGCGAGGGGCGTCGCGCGGGATGAGCTGGTCTTGGGGACAGGTGGCCAGAGCAGCGCGAGCAGCAGGCCGGCGAGGCCGGGGGCCGCGAGCCAGAGGTGGCCGGGTGAAGTGAGGGCCGCGATGCTGGCGCCGATGTCCCCGACCTGATGCGCGCCGGTCAGGGCCTGGAGCGGGACGATGCTGCCGAGCAGCTGCATGTACAGCAGGTCGGCGAGCAGGAGGGCGGCGAGGGCGAGGGCGATGAGCGCGGCGAGCAGCGGGCGCACGCGGGCCGGGGCGAGCAGGAGGAGGAGCGCCGGGAGCGCGGCGGCGGAGGCGGAGATCGCCACGGCGCCGGGCCAGGGGGCGATCGCGGCGAGGTCGGTGAAGCTGAGGCCGAGCGCGAGGCTCGCGGCCCACAGCCACAGGGCCGGGGCTCGTCGCAGTGCGGCGGCGCCGAGTCGGCCGCGGCGGGCCGCGAAGATCAGCGCGAGGGTGGCGAGCAGCAGCGCGAGCTGGATGGCATCGCTGCGGCGGATGACCCGGACCGGCTGCGCGACCGCGAGGCCGTCCGGTGAGGGCGCGACCCAGGCGACGTGCTCGCGCACGAGGCCGAGCTCGAGGATGTGCGGGCCAGGCTGCGACGGTCCGCTGACCCGCAGCTCGACGCTCACCGCGGCGCCCGGCGAGAGCACACCAGGGAGCTCGCTGCGCAGGCCCTCCTCGCCGAGCCGGCCGCCGTCGACCGCGCGCCAGCGGTAGCCGAGGCGGTCGCCTGTCTCCGGGGACAGGTCGGCGAGGCCGGTGTTGCGCAGGCGGACACGCAGGCGCTGCTCGCGGCCGACCGGGACGGTCCACGGCCACTCGGCGGCGACCAGCGACCAGGCGAGCAGCGGGGGGGCGACGTCGACGACCGCGCGGACGGGGCGCTCGGGCGGGTACCAGCCGACGTGCTCGCGGACGAGCTCCCAGGACAGGAGGTGGGGGCCGGGCTCGGCGGGGCCGCGGAGGGCGGCGACGACGACGGCCTCCTCGCCGCTGGCGAGGGCGGGCAGGGGCGTGCGCAGGCCGTCGAATTCGCGGGTGCTGCCGTCGGGGTGGAGCCAGTGGTAGCCGAGGGCGAGGCCGTGGTCGGCGGGCCAGTCGTCGCCGAGGTTGGTGACGATGGCGAGGGTCTCGGTGGTGGTGTCGGCGTGGAGCGGGGGGGTGTCGACGTCGAGGAGGAAGCGGTCGCGGGCGGGGCCGACGACGACGGTGGTGTCGGCGAGGCCGGCGAGGGGCGGGCCGAACCAGCGGACGTGCTCGCGGACGGGCTCCCACACGAGGGTGTGGGCGCCGGGGCTCGCGGGGGCGCGCAGTCGGGCGCGCAGAGCGACCTCCTGGCCTGGTGCGACGGGGCCGGGCAGGTCGGTGCGCAGGCCCTCGCTGCGTCGGCCCTCGAGATCGATCCAGTGGTAGCTGAGGTGGTCGCCGGTGAGCGGTGACCAGGCGGCGCCGCCGGCGTTGCGCAGGCGCAGCGAGACCTCGACCTGCTGCCCGGCGGCCAGTGATGGCAGCGGATCGGCGGGCTCGATCGACCAGGCGAGATCGGCGTCGATGGCCAGCACGTCGACGGCGATCACGAGGTCGCGGCTGAGGCCCGGCGGACCCCACCAGCGCCGGTGCTCGCGGACCGGCTCGAACTGCAGATAGTAGCGGCCAGGCTCGACCGGGGCCCGCACCCGCGCCCGCAGCGTCACCGATTCGCCGGGGGCCAGCGGCGCCGGCAAGCGCGTGCGCAGGCCGTCGCGCTCGATCATCCGGCCGTCGGACGCGAACCAGTGATAGGCGAGCCGGTCCATGTGCGCCTCGGACCACACCTCGCCGCTGCCGTTGCGCAGCGTCACGGGGACCTCGACCTCGAGGCCGGGCGCGAGGGTCGACGGGACCTCTTGCGCCAGGAGCTGCCAGCGACCCGCCGGGAGCTCCGCCCGCGCGAGCGTCGGGGCGAGGCCCAGCGCGGCGGCGAGGACGAGCTGTGAGCGACGCGACATGCCGGGGCGCAGGCTACCGGGCGCGCCCTGAGCCCGCAACGCGGCGCCCACGGCCAGGGCGCCGTGAGCCGATCCTCGGCCCGGACATCCCGCCGTGCATCGCAACGCGGCGCCCACGGCCCGGGCGCCGCGAGCCGATCCTCGGCCCGGACATCTCGCGGCGCCTCGCAACGCGGCGCCCACGGTCGGGGCGCCGTGAGCCGATCCTCGGCCCGGACATCCCGCTGTGCATCGCAACGCGGCGCCCACGGCCCGGGCGCCGTGAGGGGCGGCGAGGCGGCGAGGCGGGCGCGGGCGTCGGGGTGAGCACCTCGTCACGCGGCTTGCTCCGGGAGCGATGCGGGCGGTGAGAACTTCGCCGCGCGGCTTGCCCCGGGCGCGGGCCGGGCGTAGCGTCGGCGCCATGTTGCGGACGATCGCGCTCGGCTTGCTCGCGGTGCTCGTGGTGGCGTCGGCGCTGGGCTTTATGATGCCGGGGCGGTGGCACGTCGAGCGCTCGATCGTCGTGCATTCATCGGCGCCGACGGTGTTTCGTCTGGTGAACGACCTGCAGCGCTGGGCCGACTGGAGCTGGTGGAACGAGTCGGTCGACCCGTCGCTGCGCCGCAGCTTCGAGCGCGGGGCCCCGACCGTCGGCGTCGGCGCGGCGATGGCCTGGACCGGCGACGAGATCGGCGAGGGCCGCCTGACGATCACCGAGAGCGTGCCCGACCGGCTGCTGCGCTACGACCTCGCGCTCGAGCATGAGAGCTTCATGACCCGCGGCGTGATCGTGCTCGACCCGCAGCCCGCGGGCGTCAAGGTCGTGTGGACCGACGACGGCGAGCTCGGCATGAACCCGCTGCTGCGCTTGATGGGCCCCTGGGTCGAACACGCGGTCGGCGAGGACTTCGAGCGCGGACTCGCGGGCCTCAAGCGCGTCGCCGAGGCCCGGCACGGCTGAACGCTGGCCTTCGAGACATGTGCTCCGGGACATGCCCCGAAGTACATGGCCTCAAGGACCGGTCGATCTGGGCCGGCGCGCCGGGGCGGGCCCGACCGGGAACCACACGCCGAGCTCGAGGCCGAGGTTGAGCTCGACGCCGCCGAGGCTGAGGGCCGAGGACGAGACGCGCAGCTCCGGGTGCCGCAGGCCCGCCGCGGCCTCGCCGCTGGCCCACAGCTCGAGGTTCAGGCCGGCCCGCAGCTGCGCGCCGGAGCGGCCGAGCGCGGCGCGCAGGCCCGGGGCGAGCCGCAGGCCGAGCCCGATCAGCGGGCGGGGGCGACCTCGCATCGAGCTGATCGGGACCGGGCCGTCGTCGCCGACGAGGCGCCAGGGCTCGACCCCGAGGAGCGCGGCGACCGGCAGCTCGAAGCCGCCGCGGCGCAGCGCGTAGCCGACGCCGAGGGCGACCCGCAGGCGCTGGACGCGGAGCTGGTGGAGCGTGCGGCCGAGGCCCTGGAGGTCGAGGACGAGCAGCAGGCCGGAGGGGGCGCGGGCGTTGAGTCCGAGGCCGAGGCCGGCGCCGCGCAGCCCGGGGATCGGTGTCAGGCCGAGGCTGGCGCCGGCGCGCAGCGATGGGCCGAGCTCCCAGCGCGGGGCCGGCGGCGCAGGCGTGGGCGTGGGCGGCGGTGGTTCCGGGCAGCTGGCCGCAGGGACAGGTGCCGCGGCAGCCGCGGGCTCGCTGGCGATCAGGGCGGGCGGCAGCGGGACGTGGCTCTTGTCGGGGACGACGGTGTCATCCTCGATCGCGGCGATCAGGTTGGCGAGGGCGCTGGCGGCCGGGCGGGCCGGGGCGTCGGCGTCGACCTCGAGGGCCCGCAGGTAGGCGCGACCGTCGGCGAGGATCAGGGTGAGCTCGAGCTCGGTGGGGCTGACCCGGCGCAGCTCGATGAAGGCCCGCAGCGAGCCATCGGCGGCGGGCGGGGCCTCGCTGCCGACCTCGATCAGCGTCAGCGTCGGCAGCCGCAGCTGGATCGCGCGCGCGAGCTCGTCGCGCTCGAAGCCCTCGGCGCGGAGGATCGCCGCGCCGATCCTCGTCTCGCCGAGCCGCGACGAGACCGCCGCCCCGACCCCCACGGACGGGTCTCCGGGGGGCTGAGCGGCGGTCAGCAGGGCCAGCGTGATCGTCGATGCGAGCACCACGTCGCTGCCCTGTATAGCGCCGACGCCGGCGATCCGCGAGCGTCTGCGCCGGTGTGGTGGGTCAGGGCTGCTCGCAGTACTTCAGCTTCTCGGCGCAGTGCTCCGGGGCGACGCCCTGGGCGACGCACTCGTCATACTGCGCTTGACAAGACGGCGGCGGCTCGGGCTGCGGCTGCTCGCACTTGTCGAGGAGCGGCGCGCACTTCTCCTCGGGCTGACCCTCGGCGAGGCACTGCTCGTAGGCGTAGCCGCAGTCGTCGGGCGGGGGCGGCTGCTCGCACTTGTCGAGGAGCGGGGCGCACTTGTCCTTGGTGCCGCCCTGGTCGAGGCACTGGTGGAAGGCCTGCTCACAGTCGTTGGGCGGGGGCGGCGGAGGCTGCTCGCACTTGTCGAGGAGCGGGGCGCACTGCTCCTTGGTGCCGCCCTGGTCGAGGCACTGGTGGAAGGCCTGCTCACAGTCGTCGGGCGGGGGCGGCGGAGGCTGCTCGCACTTGTCGAGGAGCGGGGCGCACTGCTCCTCGGGCTGGCCCTCGGCGAGGCACTGCTTGTAGGCGTAGCCGCAGTCGTCGGGCGGGGGCGGCGGAGGCTGCATGCACTTGTCGAGGAGCGGGGCGCACTTGTCCTTGGTGCCGCCCTGGTCGAGGCACTGGTGGAAGGCCTGCTCACAGTCGTCGGGCGGGGGCGGCGGCGGCTGCA
>Ga0209480_10000978_pt1 | contig 21710 bp, 9 predicted proteins | sample JI61114C2DNA_FD_187501 | JGI IMG/M metagenome (GOLD analysis project Ga0209480, IMG submission 187501) | Wastewater effluent complex algal communities from Wisconsin, to seasonally profile nutrient transformation and Carbon sequestration -... | ecosystem: Engineered > WWTP > Effluent > Algae... | reverse complement strand
GCCAGAACCTGGCTGAGCACCGAATCGGAGGGCGCGCTGCGCCAGAACAGGCCCGGCTTGTCGCCGTCGCGGACGTCGATGTCGGTCAAGCTGGGGCTGGTCGCCGAGGGCGAGATCATCAGCGCCTGCGGGGCGTGCTCGGGCTTCTGCAGCTCCTTGAACACGAGCTCGGCGAGGCCCGAGGTGCCGGGTCCGACGATCGCCGAGACGCCGATCTGGTCGACCAGGAACTTGGCGCCGTCGACCGCGGCGATGTCCGAGGTCTTCTTGTCGATGTCCTCGTTCTCCTGATAGTCGCAGTGGACCATGCCGAACGAGCGTCCCTCGGTCAGCCCGGACGCGTTGGCCTCCTTGATCGCAAGGTTCGCCGCGTTGACGAGGATCAGGTCGCCGTTGGCCTTGTTGTGGTCGAACAGCGAGCCGAAGATGATCGCGTCGGGATAGTCCTCCGCGTTCGTAAACAGGTCCTTCGGAAACACGGTATCGCAGCGCTCGTCGAGCGCGACCTCCTCGCACAGCCCGGCGTCCCCGCACACCCAGCCGAGTCCGAAGGCCGAGCGGCACTCGCTGCTCGCCGAGCACTCGGAGTAGTCGACCTTGGAAGCCACGGAGCAGGCGACGGTCACGGCCGCGGTCGCGGCTACGACGGCGAACAGGCCGAAGACGGGGAGGCAGGTCCGGAGAGCGGTCGCACGAAGCATCGGCGCCATCTTAGTACCAAGCCCCCGAAGTTCCTACCGCCGACCGGCTCGCGTCCTTCCGGGCGGCGCAGCCGCGGACCGGCGCCGGACGGCGCCGACAACAGTGACCCTCGGCGCCTCCGCGGGCATATACGGCGTTCGCGCAGTTTGCGCGGATCGTCGTGGGTCGAGGTCGCGCGGGCGCGCGTGCGGCCACGGACGACCGACCACGGACCACCAGCCACAGCCATGGCCGTGGGGCAGATCGCCTGTCCCTCCTGACATGTCCATTTGTACAGGTCGCAAAGACCAGGTCTTTGCATCTCCAGCGGCGGCCGCGCGGAGGCGCACGCCGGAGGCGCGCCGGGTCGTGGCGGCGGCGGCGATGATACACTCGCGCGGTGGATCCCCGCGACCGCACGCTCCTGTCCAACGGGCCCGCTGGCGCGGGCAGTTCGGCCGGCGCGGCTCGTTCGGCCGGCGCGAGCTCGGCCGCCTCCGGCGGTGAGGACATCAGCCTGGCGCTCACCGCCGGCGGCAGCTCACCGATCAACCACGTCCAGCCGGAGGAGATCGGCCACGGCCAGCTGGTCGGGCGCTACGTCGTCCTCAATCCCCTCGGCGCCGGCGGCATGGGCGTGGTCTATGCCGCCTACGACCCACAGCTCGACCGCAAGGTCGCCCTCAAGCTGCTCCACACCGAGACCATCTCCCGCAGCGGCGGCACCCAGTCGTTCAACGACGGCCACGCCAGGCTCCTGCGCGAGGCCCAGGCGATGGCCCGCCTGCGCCACCCCAACGTCGTCTCCGTCCACGACGTCGGCACCTTCGGCGACCGCGTCTTCATCGCCATGGAATTCGTCGAGGGCTCCACCCTCAAGTCGTGGCTGCGCGCCCAACCACGCACCCGCAAGGAGGTCCTCGCGGTGTTCCAGCAGGCCGGCCGCGGCCTCCAGGCCGCCCACGACGCCGGCCTCATCCATCGCGACTTCAAGCCCGAGAACGTCCTCGTCTCGCACACCGACCAGGCCCAGGTCCTCGACTTCGGCCTCGCCAAGGCGACCGAGGACGAGCACGAGGACCGCGGCCGCGAGCTCGCCATGGTCGCCAGCACCCACTCGCTGAGTCGCGAGCTGACCATGCAGGGCTCGGTGCTCGGCACCCCGGCGTACATGTCCCCCGAGCAGCACATGGGGCTGGCGACCGACGCGCGGACCGACCAGTTCAGCTTCTGCGTCGCCCTCTACGAGGCGCTCTACGGCACGCCGCCGTTCCCGGCCGACTCGATGGCGACGCTGGCGCTCGCGGTCGTCGGCGGCAAGGTCGCCGAGGCCCCGCGCGAGTCGCAAGCGCGGGTCCCGATGTGGCTGCGCAGGGTCTTGCTCAAGGGCCTCGGCTCCGAGCCCGCCGGCCGCTACCCGTCGATGGCCGCGTTGCTGGACGAGCTCGGCCGCGACCCGGGCGGCAAGCGCAGGCGCTGGCTGGCGATCGCCGGCGGCGTCGTGGTCGTGGCGCTCGCCGCCGGCGGCTACGCGCAGTATGTCGCCCAGTCCTCGCGCCGCTGCAACGACGCCGAGCAGGCCCTGGTCGGCGTGTGGGACGAGCAGACCCGCCAGACCGCGCACACCGCCTTCCTCGCGGCCAGCGACGGCGCCTTCGCCGAGGACACCTGGCAGCGCGTCGCCGCGACCCTCGACCGCTACAGCGGCGCCTGGGTGCAGATGCAAGAGGCAGTGTGCACCGCGACGTACATCGACCAGGCGCAGAGCGTCGAGCTGCTGCACCTCCAGGGCGCGTGCCTGGCCCGGCGCCTGAGCGAGCTGCGCGCGGTGAGCGAGGTGTTCACGCACGCGGACGCGGCGGTGGTCGAGCGGGCGGTCTCGACGGTGGCTGGGCTCAGCGACCTGCGCAGCTGCACGGACGAGGCGTCGTTGACGAGCAGCGTGGTCTTGCCGCCGGAGGTGCAGACGCGGGCCGCGGTGGATGAGGTGCGGGTGCGGCTCGACTCGGCGAAGGCGCTCGAGCGCGCGGGCAAGTACGGCCTCGGGCTGGAGACGGCCCGCGGCGCGACCGAGCAGGCGCGCACGCTCGACTATGCGCCGGTGTTGGCGGAGGCGCTGGTGATCGAGGCGGGGCTGCTGTTTCAGTCGGGCAGCGCACGCGAGGCCGAGGCCGCGACCGCCGAGGCGATCTCGGCCGCCGCCGCGGGCAAGCACGCGAGCGTCGCGGCCGAGGCGTGGGTCCAGCTGATCGGCCTGGTCGGCGTCGAGCTGGCCCAGCACGAGCGGGCGCTGAACCTCCGCCTCGCCGCCGAGGCCGCGATCGCGTGGACCGGCGGCGACCTGCGCATGACGGCCCAGCTGCTCGCCGTGATCGGTCGCGTGCTGCACAGCCAGGCCAGCTACGCCGAGGCGATCGCAACCACCAGCGAGGCGCTGGCGATCTACGAGGAGCTCCCCGACGACGCCGACACCCACGCGCGCGCCCTGGCGATCGCCGACGCGCTCGCGGGCCTCGGCGCCGCGTATTACAGCAAGAACGAGTTCGAGGCCGCCGACACCTACTTCAGCCGCGCCCTGACGATCCGCCGCGAGACCCTCGGCAGCGACCACCCCGCGGCCGCCTCGTCACTGCACGACCTCGGCAACACCGCCTATGCGCGCGGCCGCTACGACGAGGCCGCGAAGTACCTCGGCGAGGCGCTGGCGATCCGCGTCCGCGTGCTCGGCGGCCAGCACCCGAAGGTCGCCGACACCGAGAACAGCATCGGCGCCGTCGACTACGCCCAGGGCGAGTTCGGCCGCGCGCGCGACCACTACGACCGCGCCCTCAAGATCCGCGAGGCCACCCTCGGCCCCGAGCATCCGAACACCGCGGCGACCCTGATCAACCTCGGCAACGCGGCGCTGGTCGTCGGCGACCACGGCAAGGCCCGCGACTACTACGCGCGCGCGCTGCAAATCCAGGAGAAGGTGCTCGGCCCCAACCACCCGAACGTCGCCTACTCGCTGACCAACCTCGGCCTCGTGCTGCTCAACGAGGACAAGGCCGACGAGAGCCTGCCCTACTACGAGCGCGCCCTGCACATCCGCGAGCAGGCCTTCGGCGCCGAGAACGCCGACGTCGCCCACAGCCTCGACGACCTCGGCGAGATCCAGGCCGAGCGCGGCGACCTCAAGGCCGCCGGCGACTACCAGCTGCGCGCCCTCGAGATCCGCGAGAAGACCCTCGGCGCCGAGCACCCGCTGGTCGCCCGCAGCCTCTACAACCTCGGCCGCACGCTGACCCGCCTGCGCCGCTTCCCTGAGGCCCGCCTGCGCCTCGCCGCGGCCCTCAAGATCCGCGAGCAGACCCTCGGCGCCAACCACCCGGACGTCGCCCTCTGCCTGGTCGCGCAGGCCCAGCTCGCGCTCGACGCCGGTGATGACGCGGTGCCGGCGGCCGAGCGCGGGCTGCAGATCCGCAGCAGCTCCGAGGTCGTCAAGGAGGATGTCTTCGAGGCCCAGCTGCTGCTCGCCCGCGCCTTGCTCGCTCGGCGGTCCCCCGACCGCGCCCGCGCCCGCGAGCTCGCCACCGCCGCCCGCGACGGCTACGCCAGCCTCGACGTGAAGGCCTTCGCGGCGCAGACCGCCGAGGCCCAGGCCCTGCTCACCCGCCTCCGATGAGGAGCGGCGCAAGCGCAGCGCGCACCGGAGCAAAATCGGCGGGGCCCCATCGCCGACGGGCCTGCATCACGCGGGCGGGTCGCGAAGATGTTGCCGGTGAGCGAGGCCCGAGCCCGGCCGCACCGCGGCCCCGGTTCCGGCTACCATCCGGCCCGTGATGGACGAACAGCAGCTTCTTGCGGCCTGGCGCGACGGCGATGAGGATGCGGGGGAGATCCTGTTCGAGCGCTACTACGAGAGCCTGTCGCGGTTCTTTCGCAGCAAGGCGGGCGAGCAGGCGCCGGACCTGATCCAGCGGACCTTCCTGGTGCTGGTCGAGACGCAGTCGCGCATCCGGGAGGGCACGACCTTCCAGGCCTACCTGTTCGGGGTGGCGCGCAACATCTTGCTCGAGCACTACCGCGGCAAGCGCCGCGACGGCGAGCGCTTCGACCCGGCCGAGCGCTCGGTCGAGGACTTCGGGCCGACGCCGACGACCCTGATCGCGCAGGTGCAGGAGACCCAGCTGCTGCTGCAGGCGCTGCGCAAGATCCCGGTCGAGTCGCAGATGATCCTCGAGCTCTACTACTGGGAGAGCATGACCGCCAAGGACATCGGCGACGTGCTCGAGATCCCCGAGGGCACCGCGCGCACGCGCATCCGCCGGGCCAAGCAGCTGCTCGAGGCCCAGCTGGCCGCGCTCGCGGCCTCCCCGGCCCTGCTGCAGAGCACCGTGTCCGACCTCGAGAGCTGGGCGGGCAAGCTGCGCGACGCGTTGAAGTCGCCCAAGTGAGCGAGCCGGCTGTCCCGAGAGACAGCCGACTCTGTCCTCATGGTCAGGTCGGCTCGCTCCCGGCGAGCGCACCGGCTGTCCCCAGAGACATCCGGCCCTGTCCGAAGGGACAGCTCAGCCGCCGAGCTTGTCGAGCTCGGCGCGCAGCTTCTGGCCGAGCTTGCGGTCGGTCATGGTGATGAAGGCGACCATGCCGGCGAGCTTGCTGAGGGTCTCGCCCTCCTTGAGCGGCTTGCCCTTGCTGAGGTTGTGCAGGGCGGCCCGGACCTCGCGCTTGAGCTCGCGGGGGACCCGCGGCGCGCCCTCGCCGTTGACGATGAGGCCGGTGATGCGCTGGCGCGCGCCGGAGCGGGAGACGCGGGTCTTGTCGGGGTGCACGGCGAAGCCCTCGGCGGCCGTGATCGCGCTGATGCAGCCGAGCAGCTTGCCGAGGCCGGGCTTGCCCTTGTGGCCGTTCGGGAGGCTGAAGGTCAGGTCGTCGGCGTAGCGGGTGTACCGCCAGCCGAGCTTGTGCGCGGCGCCCTGCAGGCGCCGGTCGAGGCGCATGCACAGGGTGTTGGTCAGGCCGGGGCTGGTGGGTGCGCCCTGCGGGAGGCAGCGCGGTCCGAGGGCGAGGTAGAACTTCTTGCCCTCGACCTCGGAGACCTGGCGCGGGGCCTCGGTGCACAGCAGCGCGAGCAGGGTCGCGATCTGCTCGCGATAGCCGGCCTTGCGGAACACGCCCTTGACGCGCGGCAGTGTGACCGTCGGGAAGAAGTCCTTGAGGTCGACCTTGAGGACGATCTCGGCGTTGGTGTGGGCGGCGGCGTTGCTGGCGATCGAGCGCCCGTGCAGGAAGCCGTGGGCGGCGCCGTGGACCGGCAGGCGCTCGACGACCTCGCGCAGGACCCAGCGCTGCGCCGCCTTGAGCCGGCGATGCGGCGCCCAGATCGCCCGCGGCGTGCCGTCGCGCTTGGGGATCGTGAAGCGGTAGTAGTTCAGCTTGGTGGCGGCGTCGCGGTGGTACGCCAGCACCCGCAGCTCGGCGATGCTGACCCCGAGCGCCTCGGCCAGCTGCTTCGGCTTGTCGAGCTTCGGCAGCTCGTTCTCCGCCTGCCGCTCCTCGGCGTCCGGCAGGTCCCACTTGTCGTGGTCGAGGTCGTCGTTCCAGAACACGCCCTCGCCGAGGTGCACCAGGTGCGCGGCCTTGTAGGCCTGCCAGGCCTCGCGGGCCAGGCGGCGGCGCTCGGCGGCCTCCTCCTTGAGCGTCTTCTTGTAACGCTCGAGCTCCGCCTTGCTCATGTTGTCGGTCGGCTTGCGCTCGATGAGGAAGCCCTTCTCCTTGAGCTGGGCCTGGATGTACTTGTCGCGGCCGCCGGCCTGCTCGATGCTGCGCCAGAGGTCGAGGAGCCGGGTGTAGTCGATGCGGAAAGTCGTCGCCATGTCTTACCCCGCGGTGCCGTCCAGATAGCCACGCGCCTCGAGCTGATCGACGCGTTCGAAGTAGGCCGCGCGCGCTTCGGCGACCGAGTTGAAGACCAGGCTCTGCACGCGCAGGCCCTGGCCGCGCGGACCCCAGCGCAGCTTGAGGCGCTGGCGGTCGAGGGAGATCTGACAGACCTCCTCGGCGTCGCCGTCGCGGCGCGCGTAGGTGCGGGTCTCGACGATGATGGTCGCGCGGGCCTGGCCGCGGGCCTGTCGGCGGCGCTCCTCTTCCTGCGCCTGGGCGACCCGCAGGCCGATCAGGTGGGCGCAGGGGCCCTCCTTGAGCTTGTGCTTGCGATAGAAGGTGCAGGTGCACTCGGCCGACTTGACGCGGCCGTCGTCGTCGAGCACCAGCTGCGGTCGGTACTCGCGGCGGTCGGACTCGACGGTGACCTTGCCGGTGACCTCGAGGCCGGTGCCGTAGATCCGGTTCTCGCTGGCGATCTTGACCGCGCCGCGGGCGACGAGGTCGTGGGCGACCCGCTCACGCACGCTGCGGTACTGCAGGCGGCCGAGCTCGATCGGGGCCTCAGTCAGCGGGCGCAGGCGGTACACGCTGCGCGCGAGGTCGTACATCACCTGTCCGTTCTGACAGGCGATCTGCAGCGCGGTGTGGACCTCCTTCGCGGGCTTCTTGGTCGCCGTGGCGAGCGCGTCGGCGGAGGCGACCCAGACCTCGCCGAGCTGCTTGAGCACCGCGGCGTGGGTGGCCTTGATCTCGTCGTGGCGCTCGCGCGGCAGCAGCTGGTCGAAGCCGACCGACTGCGACCAGTTGGCGCTGGTGAAGCCCGACAGGCCGAGGGTCAGCGTGATAGGTCCCGCACGCAGGACGTAGAAGCTCGGGAGGCCGCTGCCGAGCAGGTGGATGTCGACGGTCTCGACGAAGGGCAGGAGGCGGCGCAGGAGGCTGAGACGGCGGCGCCCCCAGATGCGGATCAGCGCCGGGCTGCGGCCCTTGTAGGGGCCGGCGCCGCTCTCGAGCACGATCTCCCAGGGCTCGAGCACGAGGCGCGGGGCCTGGCCGGGGACCAGCTCGATGCGGACGCCGCGGCCGCCCTTCTTGAGGTCGGCGTGCAGCCGCAGCTGGCGCAGCAAGTTGTAGAGGTCGATCGCGGCGATCGTGACGACGGTAGTCGGCAGGGTCGCGGCGGCCTGCACCTGCAAGAAGCCGCGCAGCCAGGCGTCGGGGACCTGGATGGTCTTCTCGATCACCGGCGCCTTGCCCTCGGTGGTCAGCGCGACCGCCTCCTGGCCGATCGTCAGGCGCGTCGGACGGTAGCTGCGCATGCGCTGCACGCCGTCGAACAGGCCCTTGCTGTAGTCGATGTTGGTGGTGCCGTAGGTCGGAGTGCCGGCGAGCTCGAAGGCCGACCAGTCGACGCCGAGCTGCGCGTAGGCGCCCTCGTCCTTCGAGAAGACCTCGAAGAGCAGGCGGTCGGGGTGCACCGTCACGATCGGGTCGAGCACCAGCCAGGCGCCGGGGTCGTTGCGCGCGAGCCACTCGAAGTAGGCCTGCTGCGCCTGCCAGGCGCTCTGGCCGGCCATCGACTTGCGCAGCCGCATGTACGCGAGGTACGCGGTCTTGTCGCGCGGCACGTAGCGGAAGTCGGAGCTGACGACCTCGTAGAGGCAGGACAGCGCCTCGCGCAGGGTGAGCGGGTCCTTGACGCGCGCGTCGGCCTGGACCGGCGCGCGGCGGGTGTTCGAGAACAGCGCCAGCTTGCCGTCCTTGTCGCTGGACACCATCTGACTGGCGCCGGCGTAGGTCAGCGTGATCGGGGTGCGCGGGTCGGAGAGCTGCTCCTCCGGCTTGGTCGACTCTTCGGGCTTTTCGGTCTCTTCGCTCACGGTTGGACCTCCCAGCGGCTGTGCCGCGCGCGCGGATTGAGACGCTCGGCGGAGACCCGCTTCGCGCGCCGCAGGGCCCGCCACGCGGCCTTGCGCAGCTCCTCGTCTTCCTTCTCGTCGGCGCCGACCTTGCGCAGGGCGGCCATCGCGGCGTCGTCGGCGACCTTGCCGAGCGCCTCGACCAGGCCGACGCGGGCCGTCTCGTGCTTCGTGGTCTTCAGCGCGGCGACCAGGCCGGCGCTGTCGGCCAGGGCGACCAGGTGCGTGAGCACGGTGCCCTGGCGGTGGAGATCGCCGGCCGCAGGGCGTAGGGCCGGGGCTGCATCGGGGCCGACGACCAGGCGCGCGAGGCTCGAGGCGTCGTCGAGCACGTGCGGGATCAGCTTCGCGGGTGCTGCGTCGAGCGCGGCCAGTCCGGCGGCGACGATGCTGCGCAGCTCGGCGTCCTGGCTGTCCTTGAGGACAGCCAACAACGCGACCACGCCGGCCTTGCCGCCCGCCCCGCCGGCGAGGCTCAGGGCGGCCTGGCGGCGCAGCGGTCGGCCGCGGGCCGTCAGCGCGGCGCCGTCGACGAGGGTCAGCGCGGCGACCAATTCGTCGGCGGCGACGTCGAGGCGACCGCTGGCCCACAGCGCGCTGCGATAGGCAGGCTGGACCTCGTCGAGGCGGTTGGGCTTGCCGTCGACGAGGCGGGCGTACTCGGCGAGCCAGGCCTCGCGGGCCGCCCTGGTGACCTCGGCGAGGCGCTTGCCGTGGGCCTTGGCGACGCTCGGTCCGGCGCGTCCGACGATCTCCGCGGCGACCGCGGCGACGCTCGGGTGGGCGGAGCCGAGCTGTCCGGCGGCCTCGGCGACGGGCAGCGGCGTGCGGGTGAGCAGCACCTGCACGATCGCCGCGCGGTAGTCGTTGCGACGGACCCGCGGGAGCAGCTCGAGCAGGCGGGCGGGCTCGCCCTTCTTGCGCAGGCGCTCGAGCGTGTCCTTCTCCAGGTTGGGCTGCTGCGCCTGCAGGAACACGTAGTCGGGCTCGAGCGAGTCGGCGCCGCTGAGCTTGCGCAGGCTGTGGGCCAGCGCGGTGGCGACCCCGCTGTAGCTCTCCTCGCGCAGACGCGCGGCGATCAGCTCGCGGGCGTGCGGATCCGCGTCGTACTCGAGCAGGCGGGCGACGGCCTGCCGGACGCTCCAGTTGTCGTCGCCGACGCGGCCGCGGACGATCTGCCAGGCCTCGCGGGTGTTGAAGTGACGCAGGCCGACCAGGGCCCGCAGCGCGGCGGTACCTGTCCCTGCGGCCAGCTTGGCGAGGATGCCGAAGATCTTGTCGGTCTGGCCGGGCTGCTGCTCCGCGGCCTTGCCCATGTGGCCGAGCGCCTCGGCGGCCTCGTCCTGGAGCGCGTGCCCGTCCTCGTTGACGAAGCGCAGCAGCGTGTCGAGGGCGCGGATGTCCCCGAGCTGGCCGAGCGCCTTGACCGCCCGCTTGCGCAGGTTGAGGTCCGGCATCAGGTCGACGCTGGTCAGCAGGACGCCGACGCCCTCGCCGCGGCCGGCGAGCGCGAGGCCCTCGGCGGCGAGGAAGGCGAGCTCGGGGTCCGTGGACTTGAGCGACGCGAGCAGTGGTTCGGCCGGACCCGTGCGCTTGCGAAGGCGCCAGCCGATCGCCTCGGTCGCCTTGCGGGCGATCTCCGGCTTCGGGTAGGTCAGCAGCGGGGCGAGGGCGGCGTCGAGCTCCTTGCCGCGAGCCCAGCGCAGCGGCAGGGCGATCGCTTGCAGCTGGCGGTCGTCGCTGAGGCGGCGGGCCGCCTCGGCGATCTGCACGAGCACGCCGTCGTTGCGGGGGTGCTGCTTCGCCTCCCAGTCGGCGCTGCCCGTGGCGGACGGGCCGGCGGACGGGACGCGGACGGCGGGGACGCGGGCCGGCTTTTCGTCGTCGTCGTCGTCGTCGTCGTCGTCGCTGTCGTCGTCGTCGTCGTCGTCGTCGTCGTCGCTGTCGTCGTCGACGAAGTCATCGTCATCGTCATCGTCGTCGTCGTTGCTGGTGCTCGGGCTGGCCGCCGACAGGGCGCCCTCGTCCTCCGGGTCCTCGATGCGTTGGTCGTGGCCGGAGATCATCATCAACGCGGCGAAGGCCGAGCCGCGACGCTTGGGGTTGTCGACGTAGCCGAGCACGCGCTCGGCGTCGCTGGCCTGGCGGAAGCCGCCGACGGCCTTCAGCAGCTCGTCGACGCGGGCGCTGCCGGCCGGGTCGCGGTCGATGCGGTCCATGAAGGCCGTCGTCGCCCGTGGGTCACCGAGCCGCTGCAACGCGCGGATCGCCTCGCTCTGCTCGCTGGCCTGGTCGGAGCGCAGCATCTCGACCAGCACCTCGAAGGCGGCCGCGTCCTTGCGGGTCGCCAGCTGGCTGGCTGCGGCGAAGCGCTGGGCGCGGTACTTCGAGCCCAGCGCGCCGCGCAGCGCCGCCGCGGCCTTGCCCTTGCCGCCCTCCTCGTAGTGCCCGGCGAGGCCGGCCACCGCGGCCTGACGCAGGCCCTCGGAGCGGGCCCCGAGGCCGAGCGTGTGCACGTGCACCCAGGCCTCGCGGCGCGCCGCGGCCAGCTCCGGGGAGTCGGCCGGCTTCGCGGCCGGCTTGGTGGCCGTCGTCGCGGGCGCCTCGGCGTCCTTCGCGCTCGCGGGCCTGGGGACCAGCAGCTCGGCGAGCAGCTTGGCGGCCTCCTGCTCGAGGCCGTCGTCGCGGGTCAGCAGCACGTCCTCGAGCACCTTGAGGCCGGCCGCGCCCTTGCCCTGCTGGGCGAGCAGCGCGAGGCCGAGCGCGCCGGTGTCGCGCTGGCCGGTGGCGAGGGCCTCCGCGGCGAGGGCGGCGGGGTCCATGCCGAGGGTCTTGAGGCCGTCGAAGGCCTGCTTGCGCACGGCCTGCTGGGGGTCGCCGAGGGCGAGCACCAGCACGCTCTGGACGGCGGCGACCTGGCCTTCAGGACCTGTCTTTTTGGGCTTGTCCTTTGGGACAGGTACGCTCGCCAGCAGGCGGGAGATCGCCGTCTGGCGGATGCGCATCTCGGCGCTGCCGCCGGGCAGGCGGGACAGCGCCGCGTAGGCGCCGAACACGACCTGGCGCAGCGCCTCGGGCGCGTAGGCGGCCGGCTGGGCCGGGCGCTTGTCGGCGGGCGCTTGCAGGTCGGCGATGGCGGCCGCGTGGCGGCGCGAGAAGGTCGCCCACAGGCGGTCGAAGGTCTCCTGCTTGTCCTCGGCGAGGGCGTCGAGCAGGCGAGCGGCGCGGACCTTGAGCTGCGGGTTGCCCTTGCCGTCGCCGAAGGTCACGAGCTGGGCGAGGGTGCGCACGGTCGCGGCGGGCACGGTCCAGCGAGGCTTGCCGTCGCCGCGGTCGTTGAACAGGTCGGTGACGAACTTGGCGAAGGCCTCGTCGTCGCCGAAGTGCTCGAGGGCCTGGGCGGCGACGAGGCGGACGCGGGGGTGGGCGGAGGACAGGGCGGCGAGGCAGCGGTCGGGGACGCCGTCGGCCTCGACCTGCTCGCGCATCAGGACCAGCAGGACGGTCTTGTCGCGGAGGCGATCCTGCTTGTGATCGAGGTAGGAGATGAAGGCGTCGTCGTTGCCGAGGGCGAGGGCCGCGAGCATGCCGAGCTCGGGGGCCGGCGCGTTCTTGCCGGCGGTGAAGACGATCGACGCGCCGGTGGCGTCGCCGCAGTAAGCGAGGCCGAGCGCGGCCTCGACCTGGACGGCCGGGTCGCTGTGTTGCAGCGCGGCCTTCAGCGCGAAGATGGCGTTGGCGTTGCCGGGGCGGGCCATCCAGGTCATCGCGGTCGCCGCGGCCTGGCGGATCTTGCCCTCCTTGTGTTGCAGCAGCGGGAGCACGGCGCTCGAGGCCGCGGGGTCGCCGAGCTCCGCGAGCCCGCCGAGCGCCGCGACCACCCGCGCCTGCCACTTCGGACGCAGCGCCGGGACCTCGGGCTCGACCTCGGCGAGCATCGCCACCAGCGGCGCGCGGGCCGAGCTGTCGCCCTGCATCGCGCGGGCGCTGGCGGCCCGCACCACCACGTCGGGGTGCTTGCTCGCCATCGCCGCGGCGAGGGCCTGGTCGCCGTCGCCGACCAGCAGCGCGTCGACGGCGAGCTGGCGCACCGTCTCGTCGTCGTCGTCGACGGCCTTGACCAGCAGCTCGTGGGTGCCGGCGGCCTTGCGCTTGGCGAGCACGCGGGTCGCCTCGACGCGCAGGTCGGGGTACTTGCCGGCGAGCGCGACGCTCAGGGGCTCGAGGCCGATGCCCTTGGTGCGCTTGAGGGCGAAGTCGAAGGCCTCCTTGCGCACGCCGGGGTCGGGGTCGCCGAGCAGGTCGAGCAGCAGCGGCCAGGCCCAGGACTGGGAGATCTGGCCGAGCACCTCGTTGAGCACCTCGCGGCGCACGTCGGCGAACAGGCTCTTGAGCGCGAAGCGCAGGCTGCCGGCCTCGGGTCCCGCGACCTCGAGGCTGAGCGCGGCCTTGAAGGCCTCGCTGCGCACGGTCTTCGCCGCGTCGCCGAGCGCCCGCTCGAGCAGGGCGATCGCCGCCGGCTCGCGGTGCTTCTTGATCTGCTTGACCAGCAGGTCGAGGCCGCGGCGGCGCACGTCCTCGTGCTCGGCGCCCAGGCCTGCGGCGGCGACCGTCAGCGGCGCCCCGTCCTCGAGCCGCGTCAGCGCCGTGAAGGCCGCGTCGCGCACGCTCGCGTCGCTGTCGCGCAGCATCAGGCGCAGCCGCGCCGCGCCGCGCGGGTCAGCGAGCTCGGCCAGCGCCTTGCAGGTGTCGACCCGCACGCCCGCGGTCGACTCGCGGCTCAGCTGTAACAGCGTGCCGAGCGCGCGCGGGTCCTGCAGGGCCGCCAGGCCGGTCGCGCCGGCCAGGCAGGTGTCGAGCGCGCGGCTCGCCATCGCCTCGAGCAAGGGCCGCTTGTCGGCCTCACCGACTTCGGACAGCTCGACCTTCTTGGCCTTCGGGAGGTCGTCGTCGCTGGGCTTCGCGTCCTTCTTGCCGTCCTTCTTGGCGGCCTTGTCGCTCGCTGCCTTGACCTCGGCGGTCGGGTCGGGGGCGACCTCGATGTCGTGCAGCAGGCGGTGGACCTGCTTGTCGCGGAAGCGCAGCGCGGCGGCCAGCTTCGGGGTCGCGAGCAGTGACACGAGGAAGGCGGCCTGTCGCACGCCCGCGTCGCCGTCGGCGCTGAAGCGGCGCAGGGCGGCCTGGACCTCGGGGAGGTCGAGCATGTCGCGCTGATAGAAGCGGACCAGCGCGGTGCGGCGGATGTCGGCCTGGTTCGCGCGCAGGGCGATCAGCTCGGCGGCCGGCGACTTCGCGTCGTGCAGGGCCTCGAGCGCGACGAGGGCCGCGAGGCGGACCTCGCGGGGGTTGCGGCCGAGCGCCTCGGTCAGCTTGGCGAGCGCGAGGTCGTCCTTGCGCGCGAGCGGGGCCAGGGCCTCGACGGCGACCACGCCGATGTCACGCTTCGAGGCCGCGAGCGCGAGGTCGAGGATGCGCAGCGAGTCCTGGCCCTCCAGCTTGCGCAGCCCGGCGAGGGCCGCGAGGCGTACGGCCTCCTCGTTGGCCTGCAGCAGCGGCTCGAGCAGCTTGACGGCGCGCGGGCTGCCGGAGGCGCCGAGCAGCTCGGTGGCGAGGACCTTGAGGCCGTGGTCCTCGTCGTTGCTGACGCGGGCGGCGAGCAGCTCGAGCGACCTGGCGTCGTTCCAGCCGGCGAGGGCGCGCAGGGACAGCTCGCGGAGCTTGGGGTCGCGGCGCTTGAGCTCGTACTCGGCCCAGGTGTGGGCGCCGTGGAACAGCTGGACGCGGTCGCCGACCTTGCCGCCGGCGTCGACGGGGAACACGCGCAGGGTCTGGTCCTCGCAGGCGGCGACGAGGCAGGGGCGGCCCTTGAGCTCGGCGAGGGTGAGGGCGGCGATCTTCGCCAGGCCCTCCTTCTGGGTGGAGGGTCGACGCTGCCCGCTGCCGCGGGTCCAGGTCTTGATCGTCGCGTCGCGACCGGCGGTGTAGAATTTGTCGGCGACCCCGGAGATCAGCGCGACGGTGCGATCGGTGTGGCCGTTCTTGCCGCCGCGGTCCTCGGCCTCCAGCTGGCCGCGCACGTGCGTCAGCAGCAGGCGATTGTCGGCGCCGACCGACATCACGCGCAGCTCCTCGGGCTCGAACAGCAGCCCGGTGATCGCGCCCTCGTGCAGCTTCTTCGACTCGGCCGCGAAGAACTTGTCCTTGTCCTCGCAGTCGAACACGCTGAGCGCGCCGCGGTCGCCGCCGACCACCAGCCACACGCCGCTCGGGTCGCTGGCGATCGCCGTGCCGAACTCGTTGAGCGGCAGGCGCTGCAGCTCCTTGCCGTCCTTGCGCGCGACGATCACCAGCTCCTTGCCGCAGACGACCGCGAGGCGGTCCTTCGCGGCCAAGGCGATCGCCACCGGCGCCGGGTCGAGCTTCGGGCCGAGGGCCTTCGCCGCCTTCGCGTCGAGGCCGGCGCGGTAGAGGTGACCGTCGGTGCCCGCGAGGTACAGGTAGCTGTCGTCGGCGATCAGCGCGACCGCGCCGCCTCCGAGCGGGGCGGTCTGCAACTCGCCCGAGTCGAGGTTCAGGCGGTACAGCGCCGTCGCCTGGCCCTCGGGGTGAACCGTGGTGATCAGGACCTCGGCGCCCTGCCCGAGCAGCGCCCGCAGCTCCCCGCGGATCTGCGTGTACTTGTCGGTCGTGAACTTGTCGCTCGTGGTCGCGGTCGACATCAGGCAGCGTCCTCCATCAACACCTTGAGATCTGCGTGCGCCTGCCCGATACGGGCCAGCGCCACCATGCAGGCCGCGCGCTCGCTCGCCCCGCGTGAGCCCATGAACTCGCGCAGCAGCGGCGCCGCCAGCCCGGCGAAGCCGCGGTCCTCGAGCGCCAGGTCGCGCATCGATTCGATCAACGCCAGCTTGGCCTTGCGGGCCGGCAGCGGCCTCGCGCGGCGCCTGGCCTTTGGTTCATCCGCCTGCGGCTGGACCTCCACGTCGGCCTCGGCGGCCTTCGCCGCCTCGACCGGCAGCTTGGTCGGCGGGATCGAGAACAGCACCCGGCGCATGAACGCCTGCAGCGCCTCGTCGCTGGCCGGGTGCTTGTCCGGCCGCGGCGGCGCGCCGATGCCCTCGACCGGGACCGCGGTCGCCGCGGCCTTCGGGTCCGGCTTCTTCGCGGCGGGCTTGCTGCCGCGCGGCTCTGGACGCGGCTGCGGCTTCCAGCCGTCGGTGATGCCGCGCGCGCGGTACAGCGACCAGATCGTGCGGACCACGAACGAGGTGACCTGGCGGTCGGGCGACTCGCTGAGGCGGAACAGCTCCTCGGGGATCGCCAGCTGCGGGTAGCGGTGGATCAGCTGCATGCCGAGGGCGCGGGTCTCCGAGACCAGGCTCTCGCAGAAGCCGTAGACCGCGGTGGCGGTGAGCGAGGCCGGGTCGACGCGGTAGCGGCGATGCTCGGCGGACGCGTCGGCGAGCAGGGCCTTCGCGAAGAACTCGCGAACCTCGGGGTACGGCGCCTCGGTGACCTCGACGATCTCGTTGATCGGCGGGGCCCAGCGCGCGAGCTCCCAGCGCGCGAGGTCGAGGCCGAACTGTCGCAGCGGCGCGCGGGCGTCGACCAGCAGCGGCTTGATGCGGACCCACGTCAGGTACGTCGCGGGGATCTCGGCGCCGGGGTCGACCGGGCGGTCGGTCTGCGCGAGGCTGATGTCGGGGTGGTGACGGCGGATGTAGTGGCGGGCGAAGCTCGCCTGCGGCGCGTCCGCGGGGCCCGGCCCGGTCGCCATCTCCCACAGGCGATCGCAGCCTGCCCCCACGGCGTCGGCCGTGAACTCGCGCTGCTCGCCGGCGAGCATCTGCAGGAAGGCCGTCTCGGAGATGATCTTGATCCCCGCGCCCTTCTCGACCAGCTTCTCGGCGGCGACCTGCTTGCTGCCCTTGCGGCCGTTGCCGTACAGCGGCGAGCCCTCGTCGCCGATCACGAGGTAGTCGAGCTTGGCCGTGACGCTGCCGGAGTTCTTGCCGCCCGCGCCGGTGACCTTGGCCTCCGCCTCGTCGCGGACCATCGTCGCCAGCTTGCCGGTGAACAGGAAGCTCTTGCCGCCGAGGTCGATCGACTTGGCGCCGGCCTTGGCTTCCTTCTTCGGCGCCTCGACGACCTTGGGGGCGAAGTCCGCGGGGACCAGCGCCTTGGTCATGTACTCGAGCGCGAACTCGCGGTAGTGCGGCTCGGGGCGCAGCGCGAGCTGCATCAGCCAGTCGAAGCCGAGCTGCCCCGGCGAGAACCGGCGCACGTCGCTGAGGAAGCCGAGCGCGCTGCGGGCGAGGTCCTCGCTGAACTTCAGGTCTCGGGCCCACGGCAGGCCGCCGGCGATCAGGGCGCGCAGCCACGGGTCGGCGTCCCAGCTCGGGTGGAAGGCGACGGCCCGCCAGAACTCGGCGCCGATGTCCTCGGCCTTGATCCGCTCCTCACCGATCCACGCCAGGATGGTCGCGCGGGCGTGCGGGTGCAGCACCATGCGCGCCAGGAACTCGCGCCCGAAGTCCTCGCCGGAGAAGCGCGACAGCGCGTCCAGAGCGAAGCGCGCCGCGTTCGCCGAGACCCGCGGGTCGTCCAGCAAGCCGCGGAAGAAGCCGGCGCCCAGCGACTTGTGGCTGTGCACCTTCAGCAACAGCTCGCTCGCGAACTCGAAGACCTTGCCGCGCTCGTCCAGCAGCCGGTCCGTGAACCACTCCGGCGTCAGCTCGCGCGCCGAGAAGTGCTTGCGCAGCGCGCTCGCGGCGAGGTCGTGCGCGTGCTGGGTGCCGAGCAGCTGACCCCAGGCGTCGAGGCCGATGTCCTTACGCGGGTCGCGGTCGCCGAGCAGGTCGGCGGCGAGCTTGCGGACCTCGACGCTGCTGCTGTTGGCGAGGCGCAGCAGGCGGCCGAGCTCGAGGTCACGGGCGTGGGTGCGGGCGTAGGCGGCCGCGTAGACGCGCGCGGGCTCGCTGCTCGAGTCGAGCAGGCGCAGCACCGGCTCGTGCAGACCGAGCTCGCGGAAGCTGCTCTGCTCGAACTTCGGGACGTTGCCGAGCAGCCAGATCACGAACTCGTCGACGGTCGCCGACTGCACGGCGATCAGGCGCACGACCCAGGGCGCCTCGACCTCGCGCAGGCTCGCGCGGAAGTCGGTCTTCAGGGCGGCGGCGGCGAACTTGCGGACCTGCTCGGAGCCGGCGCGCTCGAGCAGCGTCAGCACCGGCCGCGGCGTGCGGCGCCACAGCTCGGCGAAGGCCCGCTCGTTGAGCGCCGTGCCGCTCCCGCGGCTGAGCTTGAAGTTGCGGCGGGTGTACTTCTTCGACTCGTGGTGGAGGATGTGGTTGTAGACCCAGGTCCTGGCGAACTGGGTGCTGTCGTCGTAGGCGCGCAGCACGTCGATCGCGGCGTCGACGTAGGCGGGCGCGAGGCTCTGTCCGGTGCGCCGCAGGGCACGCCAGGCGCGGCGGACCAGGTAGCCCATCGTGCGCCGCGAGATCTCGCGATAGCTGCCGGCCTTGGTCGCGTACGCGGCGTCGAAGCGGGCCGCGAGCGCGCCGAGGACCTCGGTGTCGCCCTTCTCCTCGGCCTCCTTGAACACCTGCTTGAGCCCGCGCCATGGGCCCCAGCACAGCGGCACCTTGCGGATCACCTCGAGCAGCGCGGCGCGCTCGTAGGCGCCGTTCTTGTGCCACAGCTCGACGATCACCTGATGCAGCTGCAAGCGCGGCGGCAGCGGCACCTCGGCCGCGGGCGCCTCGAGCGACTTCATCGTGTCGATGCGGTAGCGGGCGCGGGCCTGCGGCGCCTCGCGGCGAAACTGGTAGTTGCCGAGATGCGAGATGAAGCTCGCGAAGCTCAGCGCACCCTCGCGCGGCGGATGTGCCGGGCGCGGATCCGCGGCCGTCGCCAGGCTGACGATGAGGTTGGCCAGGTCGGGGTCGCGGCTGTCCCACGCGCGCCGGATGTCGTCGAGGCTGAGTTCAAGGCCCATCGCTAGCTCCCTGAGGCGAGGCCGGCCCCCGAACGGGCGCCAGACGCAGGCCGGGAGCATGCCTCAGCCCGGTGGCCGGCTTCAACCGCGGCCGCCGCCGGGTGTCCCGCGGTTTACGCTGGTTTTCGCGCGCAGACGTCATCAACGCGCCCCCGAAATGCGCAGTCTCGCGCCTCGCCAGGGCCAAGTTCAGGTCGATCCGCGCCCAGTCGTCAGGACTTGCCTGACTTCTTGTCCGACTTGCCACCCACATCAGGCCTGGGCGGCCACTCGTGCATATTCGGCTCGATCCGCTGCGACCTGTCCAACCTCTGCCCATCCTTGATGACCACGATCAGGGCTCCGCTCGGGTCGATCCTCGCAACGAAGGCCCGCTTCAGCTGTTTGGCAGCGCGGCGTACGATCGGCAGGGCATTCACGAGGAGCTGCGCGTGTTTAGCTCCACTCGCGGATCCCAGAGTGAAGAGGCCGACTCCGGAGTTGATGATCGCGGCCAGCTCGTTCGGGACGTGGAGCATGCGCTTGTCTTTCGAGAAGCAGACCCACCCTTCGCCACCAGCCCTGGTGAGCCACTCGGTGTCGAGCGTTCCCTGGGGAAGCGTCATGATCGTCTCTCCGTTGCAACACGCTGCCTCGAGGGCCGCCCTGATGGTCAAGGCGCCCAGGCACTCGTCGATGAAGAAGACGAATGGCTCACGCAGCTTTGCGCGCACGCAGGGCTTCCTGCACAGCTTGCGACGAGATCTGGTAGTCCGCTGCGAGCTCCTCGAGGCTGTCGCCGCAGTCGAACCGCGCCAGGATGTCGACGAGCGGGATGGACGTATTCACCAGCGTCGGTCGGCCGAAGGCGCGCCGGGGATCAATGACGATTGCGCGAGGAGCCTCGGGACGGAAGAGGGGATACAGGCGCACCGCACGGCCCTCGTCGAACTCCACGCGCCTGAGGTGCCTGTCGAGAACCTCGCGCATCGCCACCTGGCCGTCGTGGCTGGCGTTCAGGAGCTTGCCCAGTCTCTCGACGAAGAGGTTGACGCCATCGGTCTTGAACTCCTCGCGCGCCAGCGGATGGCGAACGCCGAACTTCCGCTCCACGCACGACACGGCGGACCGGATCTTGTCGAGACCGATGCGGTCCCCACGCAGCCCCGCCAGGACGTGGGCCTCCACGATGTTCGTGAAGGAGAGGAAGTTCGCGCTGCTCGTCTTGATGATGGGGGAGGTGGTGCCCGTCCCGCCGTTCTTCCGGGAGAACGACCGTCCCCTCGTCCATTTCTGGAGCGTCGACCTCGGAACGCCGACGAGGCCCGCCGCCTCGGCGAGCGTGTACGCCGGCATGTCCGCCGGGTCGACGCCGCCGTAGATCCCGGAGCCGCTCATGCGAGGAGGATGCCCCGCAGGCTTCGGCTGGTCCAGCTTTACATGTGTTCTCTGCGCAGACGCCTGCGCACTTCCGCCAGGAAGCGCCGGCGCTCGATGGCGGCCGCGGTCGACGCCAGGCGCCTGCGCGCCAAGCAGCGGCGTGCAGCTCGCCGCGAAGGAAGGCGCGGTACGGCTGGCCGTCAGCAACTGGAGCCCCCGGTCAGCGCACGAAGATCGCCCCGCTGTAGATCCACGGCACCGGCTTATCGGTGTAGTTGGCCGCGACCTCGCCGAGGTATGGCGCCAGCTGCCGCGGCGTCATCCACACCTCGACGCGGTACACCCCGGGCCCCGGCGCCGCGAGCTCGAGGGGCCCGTCGGTCCAGCTGTGGAGCAGCTCGCGCCCGTCCGCGGTGGCGCGGTACAGCCGGCCCTCGACGCCGGGCGTCGCGCTGCTCTGCGGGCTGCGCGGATCGAGGCGCGGCAGCGCGGCCACCAGCGTGAGTCCGGCGGCGAGCTCGACCTCGGCGCCCATCTCGGTGACGGCCTCGCCGGCGCGGGCATGGAAGTCGAAGCCGATCGGCGTGCCGAAGGACTCGAAGACGATGTGATTGTTGCCGGCCCTGAGCGCCGCCTTCGCGGTCGCCGGGCCGAGCGGTCCGGCCACGCGGATGCGATTGTTGAACCACCGGATCATGCGGCGATACGAGTCGACGCGCTCGCCGTCGGAGGCCTTGCTCGAGAGCACGTTCTGATGCGCGTCGGTGCCGGCGGAGATCGTCAGGCGCTGGGTCTGCCCGAGCTGCTCGAGCGCGACGATCGACGGCTCGTTGGGGACCAGGAAGCCCAGCGGCGCCAGGTCGGGCGCCGGCACGGGGTTATTGCCGAAGAAGAACGGCGCCGTGTCCGTGAGGAAGCCGGCCGGGTCGAGGCCGAGGAACTCCGCGCGGATGTCGGGGTCGAGGTTGGCGTGCAGCTGGTAGAACTCGAGGCCGTCGAGCGCCAGCGTCGCCAGCTCGGCGATATCACGACTCTCGGTGTGCGCGACCCAGGCCAGCGCCCCGACGTCCTTGATCTGCTGGAACGAGGCCGGCGATGACACGCCGTACGCGTCCGGGACGTGCGCCTCGAGGCCGAGCGGCATCATCGAGCCGCTCTCGACCCCGGGGATCACCAGCACGCGATGACCGCTCTCGCAGGCCATCCAGCTGGCGATCGGCGCGCCGCCGGGGCCCGACACCGGCTCGTCGTCGCCGCGGATCAGCAGCAGCTCCTCGATCGTCGCCTCGGTCGCGTGCGTCGGGTGGTCGGTGATGAAGGCGATGTCGATGCGGTTCACGCACAGCGCCGCGCGCAGGTCCCCCAGGCAGTCCTCGTCGGGCACGCCCCCCGGCTGCGGGTCGCCGTCGCAGGCGTCATGCGAGTGGTGCGAGTGCACGTGGATGATCGCGCGATAGTCCCGCTGGCCCCGCACCTCGCAGCCGGCGATGTCGGGCTGCCCGGGGTCCCACGCGATCGGCTCCGCCGGCGCCGCCGTGTCGCCGCACGCCGCCGCCTCGCCGGTCGTCGGCTCCTCGCCCGTCGAACTCGTGGTGGCGCTCGTGGTCGTGCCCGAGCTCGACGTGGCTCCCGTGGTCGGCGTGACCTCGCCGGTGCTGCTCGTGCCAGGCCCCTCCGTGCCGGTCCCGCTGCTCGACCCGCCGCAGCCGAGAATCAACGCCGCGATAGCGACCCAATACATCCTGTGCGTCGAGCATCCCTGCATTGGTAGATCCTGTCTAGTCAAGGTTGATCTCTCGCACAAGACCAGACAGGACCCCCGTTCAAACCGTGCATGCGAATTTCCCGCACACGGCTTACCGGTGGTCTCTCGGGCCGCTGCA